>Ga0315339_1001411_pt1 | contig 21426 bp, 17 predicted proteins | sample ASW17metaG_FD_204514 | JGI IMG/M metagenome (GOLD analysis project Ga0315339, IMG submission 204514) | Ammonia-oxidizing marine archaeal communities from Pacific Ocean, United States - ASW #17 | ecosystem: Environmental > Aquatic > Marine > Oceanic | place: USA: California | collected 2016-12-05
CTCCTCGGTGTCGAGGAGAGTAGTGCCCCGGTTGCCCGGGTCATCGCTGAACGGCTCGAGCACCGCGCCGGTACGAAGCTCGTCCGTGCCGTCGAAGTGAATCTTGATGGTGTTGAACGTCAGACGCTCGCCGCCATAGGTGCGGCGCAACCGCTGTAGCTCATCGATCGCACCAGGCACCTGATCGGGCAGGAAGATGTGATAGCTGGCCTCGTAGCGAACCGGCAGACGACCGGCCGCCTCTAGCTCGGCCACCAGCGAGTACGTGAGATCGTGGTAGTTGTTGTTACCAGCGTCCAAGAGTGTGGTAACGCCGAGACGTGACAGGTACTCCAAGAAAGTGGCGATACCTTCCTTGTTGGACTCCGCGTCAACTTCAGCAGCAATGGGCCGCGCATAGGGCCAGGCGGCCCATTCCTTGATCCAGCCGGTGGGCTCCCCATCGGCATCGCGTACGAAGGTTGAAAGACCGGGCACCGGATCGGGTGTGTTGCTGTCGACCCCCATCATCTCGAGCGCCACTGAATTGACCCAAACGCTATGGCCGGTGCCGTCTCCTAACATCACCGGTCGATCCGGTATAACGCGATCCAGATCTCTCTTGTGTGGGCCCGCCTTGCCGTACACATGCCCGGACCAGCTGCCCATCTCGATCCAGGAAAGGTCCGGGTTGGCTTGGGCATACGCTTCCACCGCAGCGACAACCTCCTCGTTGCTCCCGCCGCTGGGCAGACTCCCTCTGGGGCCACCACCCACAGGGACCGCGCTATACCCGGCCGACACCCGCCCCATCATGCCTGGGTGTGTATGGGAATCCACCAGACCGGGAAGGGTCAGCCTGCCGCCGAGGTCATGGCGATCGGTATCGGGGCCAACGAAGCTCTGTGCACCCGCGTCGTCGCCGACGTAGACGAACCTGCCGTCCTTGATGGCGACGGCTTCAGCCCAAACCTGGGCTTCGTCGACGGTAAAGAACTTGCCGCCCTGCAAGACCAAATCGGCAGGGCCGCCAGCATCGCCTGGCGACGCCTCCTCCGTTGCCGGCTGACAAGCCGATAGGCTCAGGCTCGCCAGCAAAGCGATCAACAGCCGGGGCCTGGCTTCCGTCGTCGATCCTCCAGTCACTGTTTACCTCCCGGGATTTCCGAGATGACCCTTGTCGCGCCACGCTGTTGGCTTGGTCAGCATCGGGACGCCTGGATGCAACCACTGATCGTGGGATTCCTCAAGGGAACCGTCGGGCGGTGATCGGTAGCCATCGTTTACCCGGCGAAAGGCGAACGTTCTTTCTTGCATAGAAATTCGATCGCTTCTATATTTATGCACCTCTCAGGCAGTCGCAGGTGCGCTCGACGGCGACGAAGATGTCGATACGGTCGAGCAGGCGCCGGACACACGGCGCCGGTAACGGGAGATCTCGAGATCGCCGCAGGTACAGGCATCGTCTCCGGGTCCGCGGCCACACGGACACTCGTTCATCGCTGCCACGAGCTGGAAACGCGCCGGGAATCGACAGGTCTCGCTGGCGCGGACGATGAGCGCCTCGCCCTGCTACAACGGCTGACGCAGCGACTCGAGGGCGTGGCGTCGGAACTCCGGTAGCTCATCGAGAAACAGCACGCCGTGGGTTTCCAGGCTGATCTCGCCCGGACGTAGCGGCCTGCCTCCGCCCATCAGGCCAGCCGGGGTGATGCCATGGTGCGGGGCTCGAAACGGGCGAACTTGAAGAAGCCCGCGGCCGTGAAGTCCGCCCACTACCGAGTGCACCGCGCTCACTTCGAGCGCCTCGTCGAAGTCCAGCGGTGGTAGCAGCCCGGGCAGGGCGCGCGCCTCGTCGATGTTGGCGGTCGGCACCAGAACCCGTCACAGCCCCACTGCACGCGCTGCCATGGCGGCCGGGAGAACGCCCGGCACGGGCTGAGTACGGCCATCCAGCGAGAGCTCTCCTAGCACAGTGCGTTTGCGAAGGGCTCCAGCGGTACGGCACCGTCAGCCACCAACAGCGAGACGGCGATCGGCAGGTCGAGTGCGGAGCCGCGCTTGGGCGTACCGGCCGGAGCCAGGTTGATGGTCGTGCGCCGTGGTGGCAAAGCGAACCCGGAGTGGCTGCACGCGGCGTGGATGCGATCGAGGCTCTCGCGCACGGCGCTGCCGGGGAGGCCGGCGATGGTCTGCCGCGGCAGACCCTTGCCGCGGTGTGCTTCGACGGTGATGAGGGTGGCGTGCACGCCGCTGATCACCGCAGATCGAATGCGTGCCAGCGCCGCCCGATCGGTGTCCTGCACAGGCCTCCTGGGGGATGTCGCTGCGGTATTGTCGGGCGCCTTGGTCGGCACGACTCCCCGCCAGGAGACGGTCGGCGTACGCAATTTCTCGCCGACGGGAGCGATTTGGTGTATGACGGAACGATGCATACGGGCGTCGAGGTGAGTGCAGCGGGCGGCTTGCTCGAGCGCCACGGTGAGAACGGCGCCGAGATTGCCGTGGTCCACCGCACGCGGTATCAGCACGTCGACGGATCGTCGGGCGATTGGGTCCTGCCTAAGGGCAAGGCCGAGGAGGGTGAGAGCCTCGAGGCGACCGCCCTGCGTGAGGTGGCCGAGGAGACCGGCTATCACGCCGAGATCGTCGGGCCGTCCTTCACCATCGAATACCTAGTGGCTGGTAGGTTGAAGGTGGTGTGTTTCATTCGCATGGTGACGATTGCCGTCACTGGGGAACTGGACACCTCGGAGGTGGAGGCGGTGCGTTGGTTGTCGCCAGCGCAGGCCGTGGCGCGCCTAACGTACTTGAACGAGCGTCAGCTGGTCAGGCAGGTTTACGGTCTCGACGAGACCTCCGAGTGAGCCGCCATACGAGGCCCCGGGGATGGCGCCCCGTGCTACTGCCCGGTGCTGACCGTGTCGCCGATCACCAACCGGTTGCCCGGGAACAGCGTGGTGTTCGTGGCGATGCCGTTCCAAGCGCAGAGCTTCGCTACCGTTACGCCGAAGCGTTGGGCGATGCGGCCCAGTGTGTCGCCGCGGCGCACCGTGTAGGTGGCGGAGACCGAGCTGCCGTCGGTGTGGAGGGTCAGCTTGTCGCCGGGGTAGATACGGCTCGAAACCAGGCCGTTCCAGGCGCGCAGGTCGCGCAAGGCGACGCCGTGCAGACGCGCAATGGAGTCGAGTGTGTCGCCGCGTCGCACGGTGTACGTACGCTCTTGCGAAGCGGCGTTGCCGCCGGCCCCAGAGGATGAGGGCCGCCCCGGATCGGCGGTGCTAGGCGGGGCGGCCCCTGCCGAAACGTTCGGGGTAGTCCCGCCGTAGTAGACGTCGAGGGTGTCGCCCTGATTGAGTCGATCGGACCTGAGGCCGTTCCACCGCTTTACTTCGATGACCGTCGTATCGTAGGCGCGTGCGATCAGCCACAAGCTCTCGCCGCGGCGAACCGTGTGCACGACCTTGTCTCCGCGCCCCACGCCTGAGCGTTGAACCAGCTCAGGGCGTACGCTGCTCGGCACGCTGACGCTAGCCGCCCCCTGGGCGATGGGGATCAAGAGCCTGGTGCCGGCGCGAACGCGCCGCGGGTCGCGGATGCCGTTGTAGTCGGCGACGGCGTGCCAGGACAGGCCGTAGTCGTTACCGATCTGCGATAGCGTCTCGCCGCGACCGACAACGTGTTCGGCGACCCGTACACGCTCTTCGATCGGGATGGCGGCGTAGGCAACGTTGAAATCGCGGGCGCGGCCGGCCGGAACCCTCAACGTGTACTCGGGAATCCTCGGCGTAGTGCGGCGCAGTAGTTGTGGGTTCAGCTCCTGGATGGTCTCGAGCGTGGTGCCGGCAGCCTCGGCGATGACCTGCAGATCGGTCATCGAGTCGATGGTGACCTCGTCGTACTCGAACGGCGGCTGTTCCTCGATCAAGAAATCGTAGCGCTCGGGCTCCGTTCCGATGAGGATGGCGGCAAGGATCTTGGGAACGAACTCGCGGGTCTCGCGCGGCAGGGTCCGCGTCGCGGCCAGGCTCCAGAAATCGCTGGTGTTGGTGCGCTGCAGCGCTCGACCGACGCGGCCTTTGCCGCCGTTGTACGCAGCGATCGCCAGGTGCCAATCGCCGAACTCGGCGTAGTAGTCGAGAATGAAGCGCGAGATGGCCTGCGTTGATTTCACCGGATCGCGGCGCTCGTCGACGAAATAGTCGACACGTAGACCGTAGAGACGGGCGGTCGGCGCCATCAGCTGCCAGAGCCCCACCGCACTGGCTCGCGACCTGACGACCGGCTTGAAGAGGCTTTCGATGAGCGGGATCCAAGCCAACTCGGCGGGTACGCCGGCATCGGCGAACGTCTCGTGGATCAATGGCAGGTAGCGTTGGGCGCGGTCGAGGCCGCCCTGGATGACCTCGCGGCGCTGCTCGGACAGGAACTTCACTGCTTCGATGACGCGCGGGTGGTCGGCAGGTACGGGGATCGTGAAGCGCGGCAAGGCCGGCAGCGTGTCGGCCAGGCGAGCTCGGAGCATGTCGATCTCGGCGCTGCTGAGCACCGGGATCTCCTCGCTGGGGAGCTCTGGTGCGCTGGCCTCGACGGGGATCAGGTACACGTCGAGTTGCTGCGCGTCGACACGGTTGACCAGGCTGTTGAAAGCGCTGCGGAACTCGGCCTCGTCGCCCAGCGGAATATCGGCTTCCATGTATACGTTGAGCGCCGCGTCGAAGTGCTGCTGCGCGCCATCCTCGTCGCCGCTCCGAAGAGCATCGGCGCCGAGAGCGTAGCGGCGGTCGGCTTCGACGCGCAGCTCCTCCACCGTCGGCTGATGCTCTTCGAGGACTGTTGGCGGCAGCAGCTCGGGCGGTGGTGCAGCTGCCTTGGAGCACGCCCCCAGGCCGGCGACGAGCAGAACGAGCAGGACAACAGCGGGCTTGCGGCCCACTGCGTCAGCGCCGTTGGAAAAGGTCGTGTTCTTCACCAAACTCGTACGCCAGGGGAGTGATGATGGTGTGTGGACCGATTCGTATGGGGCCGGGATACCGCCGGTGCCTGGGACGCTGGTTGCAGAAGCGATTATACCTCTGCCCCGCAGGAACTCACCGATCTGCCTCTCCAGGTCGTCGCGGCACGTGCGGCGACGTCTGCACGGGGCCCAGCCTGTTACCGACGTACGGTGGGTCGAGGTAAAATGGCCGAGGAATGCGGAAGGGTCGGTTCCCCTGGCCGCCGCGCTGCCGCACCGACTGGCTCGGCAATCTCCCGCACGTTCGCGTCGGAGTCCTCGCGGATCACCCCGACGGTGCGCATGCCGCGCATCGCTTCGACCACCTGCTCGAGTACGAAGTGGTTCTTCCCGTCGAGCCCATGACCTCGCTGCCCCGCAAAGGGCCGCGATTCCGGCCTGTCGGAGCGGCCGGAAGGTAGCATGAGAATGCCCCTAACGGTAAACTGCTGGTCGCGGCCTGTGGGGACGGGAGGCCGTATCCATGCGGGATCCGGCTGGTTGCCGCCGATCTTTGCCTCGCCGCGACCGCGAACCTCTCTGGAGGAAGTTCATGTCCGCATTGTTGTTCCGTCAGCGCCAGCGGCCAGCCTGGGTCGTCTTCGCCCTCGCTCTCATCGCCGCGCTGACCTCCGCCAGTTGCGCCGATGACGCGAGGCCGCAGCTGGAAGTTCAGGTCCAGCTCGACCTCCCCGAGAGCGTGGCGCCGGGGGAGCCGCTCGACATAGGCTTCGCGTGGACGATGGCCAACGAGTTCGAGGCCCCTGCCGACGACTACCAGGTTTTCGTCCACATGATCGACCAGGACGGCAATATCCTGCTGCAGGACGATCATTACCCGCCACAGCCCACCAGCCAGTGGCGTGCAGGCCAGGCCGAGGAGTACAGGCACTGGTATGACCCGCCGGATTCGCTGCAGGCCGAGTACCTCGACTTCGTGGTCGGTTTGTACTCGCGGGACAGTCGTGTTCGCGTGCGCGACACGGGGGGCAACTGGACAGAAGGCGTGCAATTGCATCGAATCACGGTGCGCGCGGACGACGTTTCGGGGATTCCGCTCTACATGGAGGGCTGGCACCCGCCCGAGCAGCAGCCGGATCCGGGGGTGCGCGAGTGGCGCTGGAGTGAGGAAACATCCCGTGCGGTGTTCACAAACCCGCGTCGCGACGCGGTGTTGCACCTGCGCGCACACGGGCCCTTCGACGAGGTAGGTACGCAGGCGGTGGTATTGCGTATCGGCGACGGCACGGTGGCGAATATCGACGTGAGCAGCGCCGACGAGTTTCTCGAGCGCATCGCCATTCCGGCCGGGGCCATGGGTGAGAACGAGTGGGTGGAGCTCAACCTCGAGGTGACCCCGGTGATGGTGCCAAAGGAGATCGAGGCCAGCTCGATGGACGATCGTCAGCTAGGGCTGCAAGTGTTTTCGATGTACCTGTCATCCTCCTGAAACGGCGGTGGGGCTGCCGTCTCAGTAGGGCAGGGGAGCAAGGAGTGGGACGTGAGCGATAAGGACAGGGCAGTGAGTAAGGAGTTGGCGGCACGACTCAAGGCAGCGAAGAGTGCGATCGAACAGATTGAGCGCGCACATGGTAAGGGCTCGATCATGCGTCTGGGCTCGACCGACCATCTCGATGTGCCGGCGATTCCGACCGGCTCCATCGGCCTCGATGTTGCCATCGGAGTCGGTGGCGTGCCACGCGGACGCATCATCGAGATCTACGGTCCAGAGTCCTCCGGCAAGACCACGCTGGCGACCCACATCGTCGCCAATGCCCAGCAAGCCGGCGGTCTGGCGGCGTTCATTGACGCCGAACACGCCGTCGATCCGGACTACGCTCGCGCTCTCGGCATCAACCTCGAGGATCTGCTGGTGTCGCAGCCCGACTCCGGCGAACAGGCGCTGGAGATTTGCGAAACGTTGATTCGCTCGGGGGCGCTCGACGTAGTGGTGATCGACTCGGTCGCGGCACTGGTGCCGCGCGCCGAGATCGAAGGGGAGATGGGCGACATGCAGCCCGGCATGCAGGCACGGCTCATGTCCAAGGCGATGCGCAAGCTCACTGCGGTGGTTTCGAAGTCGATGACCACGTTGATCTTCATCAACCAGGTGCGCGAGAAGATCGGCGTCATGTTCGGCAACCCCGAGACCACCCCGGGTGGACGCGCGTTGAAGTTCTACGCCTCGGTGCGCATGGACATTCGCCGCATCGGCTCGATCAAGGACGGCGACCAGTTCGTCGGCAACCGCACGCGCGTCAAGGTGGTGAAGAACAAGGTGGCGTCGCCGTTCCGCATGGCCGAGTTCGACATCATCTACGGTGAGGGCATTTCCCGCGAGGGGGAGCTACTGGATCTTGGCGTGCAGGAAGACATCGTCGAGAAGTCGGGCTCCTGGTACTCGTACCAGGGCCAGCGCATGGGACAGGGTCGCGAGAACAGCAAGCGTTTCATGCGCGACAACCTCGAGGTAACGGCGGATATCGAGCGTCGGCTGCGCGAGATCTATGGCATTAGCCCGCTATCGCAGCAGGTTCCGGAACAGGCCACCGGCGAAACCGCGATGGCCGACGAGCTGCAAGCGGAACCCGCTGGCCAGAAACCCGCTGGCCAGAAAGCCTAGGCCAACACCGAAGGCCGAGCCGCGAAAGGCTGAGCTGCCGAGGACTCCAGGTCCCGCAGGTCGCTGCTATGCCCCCGGTGCGCTGCCGGATCCCTGAGTCTTCTCGGGGTGCTCGAAGGTGGTATCGCCGGTCGACATCACCTTGCGGAAGCAGAAGATGACTAGGCCGAGGATGAAGACCCAGGCGACGATCAGGAACGTCCATCCTGCCGCGTTCATGCCCATGAGCGTGTCTCCTGTTTAGGCCGAGTCGGCGGTGGAGTGGCGCCGCCAAGCGTAGGAAACGGCGGCACAGAAAGCCAGGAAGATGGCCACCAAGGTCAGCCGGGCGGCCCGCACATAGGGTACGAAGTCCGGGTTGACGCCTTCGTAGCGCAGCTGCGGCAAGGCGTTCTGCATGAACCAGCCGCCGAGGATGACCAGCAGCATCGTTGGAGTCACGTACTTGATGATGAAGCGGAAGATCACCGGGACCTGCAGATCCGCGCCGGTGGTGAGTTCCCTCCAGCCCTTGTCGATGCCGAACACCCAGCCAAACAGGATGATCTCGATGGTGGCGAATACCACCAGGCCAAAGGTGCCGGCCCAGAAGTCGAATTCGCCCAGAAAGCCCTGTTGGTTGAAGAAGATCACCGGCTGACAGCCGACGAACACCATGGCGCCGAGCACCACCGCGGCCTTTCGCCGGGTCATGCGGAACTCCTCCTGCAGGAACGCCATGATCGGCTGGCCCATGGCCAGCGACGAGGTGATGCCGGCGAAGAACAGCAGAGCGAACCACAACGCGCCGAACAACTGGCCTGCCGGGATCTGCTGGAATAGCGTCGGCATGACCGCGAACGCCAGGTCGAAGCCGGAGCCGGCGAGCTCCTGAGTGCGCTCGAGCCCGAAGAACGCTACGGCCGCCGGAATTGCCAACGTGCCACCGAGCACCACCTCGGCGAACTCGTTGGTGGCCGCGGTTGCCAGGCCAGTCAAGGCAACATCGTCGTTCTCGCGCAAGTAGCTGGCGTAGCAGTGAATCGAGCCCAGGCCCAGGCTGAGGGTGAAGAACACTTGCCCGGCCGCCGCCAGCCACACGCTGGGGCTGCTGAGCAGCTCGGGCACCGGGTTCCACACGAACCCCATGCCGGCGCTAATGCTGTAGTCCGGTAGCGCCGGGTCCGGAGTCCCCAGCGTGAGCACTCGGATCACCAACACAATGGCGAACACGAACAGCGTTGGCAGGGCGATCTTGGCGACCGCCTCGATGCCGCCCGATACGCCCTTCGAGAGGATCCAGACATTGACGCACAGCGTTACCACGAACAGCACCCAGGCCCAGGTTACCGAGGTGAAGTAGGTAAGCCCGGCGCCCGACACCGCCGGATCGGTCATGTCGATCGGGATGCCATGGTAGCTACGCAGGAAGGCCACCATCGGCTCATAGGCGGCGGCGCCCCAGTACGAGCCACTCGCCGTGAAGATCGTGTAGCCCAGCGACCACGACTCGATGTAGGTGTAGTAGATCATCACCACGAGCGGCATGAAGAGGCCGAGCACGCCGACGTACTTCGCCGCCGGGTGGTCCCAGATCTTCGCCATCATGCCGGGGGTCGAAGAGTGCCCGTAGCGCCCGCCGTAGCGCCCGATCGACCACTCCACCCACATCAGCGGGATCCCCAACAGCAGGAAGCAGATGAAGTAGGGGATCATGAAGGCGCCGCCACCATTCGATGCGGCCTGCACCGGGAAGCGAAGGAAGTTCCCCAGCCCGACGGCGTTTCCCGCCATCGCGAGGATCAAGCCGACCCTGGTACCCCAGCGTTCTCTGTCAGTCATGCGCAGGCTCCCATACTGGGAAAACTCGCCGAGAAGTCAGACCTCGAACGGGGCTTCGTACACCCTAGACCGCCGGCTACTATAGCAAATAAGCTTGTTTGACTGGTCCTTAGGCACGGGCTATAAGGTCTCGGTCCGTGGGTGAGATCGCGCCGCATCGAACCCGATGCCCCACCAGCCCACAGGCTCCCGCCAATGATCTTCTGGTGGGCTCGTAGCTCAGTCGGTAGAGCGAGGGCCTGAAAAGCCCTGCGTCGGTGGTTCAATTCCGCCCGAGCCCACCTCAATATTCCCCGTATTCCATAGGTATCTCGGGGTTTTCTCGCTGCCGGTCCGCGACACCGTTTTCACCATACGGGGCCGTACGGGACCATATTTGGTCTCAAAAGTGGCACCCGCCTCATACCGGGTGCTCATTCCGCACCCTATACGCACCCTGGGTGTCACGCCGGGTGCGGCTGCTGGAGCCGGCAGCAGACTGGCCTTCAATGTGGCTACGGGGGGAGTAAGCCCCCGCGCATGAAGCTCACCCCCAGCACCCAGAATCGCCCACCTCGGCGGCATCTGGCTGGAGACGCCCTCGGCCCTGCGGCAATGCGATATCCGCACGCTGGCCGATCTGACGCTGGTCAATCTAGCCATGACACCGACGGCGATCCCAGAGCAGCAGCTAGCGTTGCTTCTGGTGGCTGCTGAGGTGGCTGGGGTTGAGCCGAGAGAGATGTAGCGCCTCGTTTCGTGAGGGCTGGCGGCAAGCGCGTCGGCTGGGCGTATAACTGGAATGCAAGCGACCGAGACATTGATAGTTGTCTTGACGGCTAGCACGCTCTCTCTCACCCGCCTGACCGCAAAGACTAACGACCCAGGCCACCCCCGCTGTAGCTCATATAGCCGGGCGTCCAGCATCGACGGAGCTATCGCTGGAACTGGTCCCGAAGCTAGCGCCGCTCGAATACCAGGCCGTGCTCCGATGATGCGCTGAGACGGAATCCGGTCACTCGGCCGGCACGGTCGCGATCGAGCAACAGGGTTGCCTTGCGGGTTCCGCCGAGGGCCTCCTCGCCTAGGCTGAACTCGAGTGTATCGTCGGCCAACAGTGACACCTGGAGCGGAGCTTCCTGTTCAATGCTCAGAGCCATGCCGTCATCCGCGGGGGCGAATCGGTAGGTAGCGTCGAGCTCAAGCGAGTAGAACTCGCCAGCCACCGCCGCCTGCTGCTCTGCGGTCCAGGCTCTGGCAGCCGGAGACGTGTTGGCACCCTCAGCCTCGGGGCGCCGATCCGCGTCGTCGCCCTCCACGGGGCCGATTCGATCCGCCAAGTAGTGGTCGGCGACCTGCTCCGCCAGCCGTCCGGGCCGGGCCCACCCGGCATTGCACGAAATTGCGATCGATAGCGCAGGCTCGACGAATCGCACCAGCTGTGTGACGAATCCCCACGACCCGCCGCCGTGACCCACTGTACGCAGACCACGGTACTCGCCCAGAACGAGTCCCTGAGCGTAGCCCACCGGCACGCCGTTGTTGAGGTAGCCTGCGGTAAGCATCATGGCGTGAATCCGCGGCGGCTCGTCGCCGTGCAGCCAGTCGTCCCAGCGCAGTAGATCAGGCATGGTGGTGTACAGTTGTCCGTCGCCGGTGACGTCGAAGTTGTAGTTGTGCACGATGCGTACGTGGCCCGTTTCGTCGCGGTCGTAACCGATGCCGCGCCCGGGGATGACCTCTCGCAGATCCTCGTACATGTGGCTGCCCGTCATCCCGAGCGGATCAAAGATGCGCGCCTGCGCCATCTCGCCCAGCGACTTGCCGCCGGCGCGCTCGAGGATCTGTGCCAGCAGCATGTAACCGGTATTGCTATATCGATAGCGCTCGCCTGCGGCGAAGATCGGCGCCCGCTGGCGCGACATCATCGCCAGGATCTGCGCGTGCGAGATCGGGAAGTAGTCGTTGCGCCCGGCCAGCGGAAACAGGTTGAGGTAGTCACGAAGTCCGCCGGTGTGGTGCAGCAGGTGGCGGATGGTGATCGTCGGCTCGTAAGCCGGCAACTCCGGCAACCATCGGCGAATGTCGTCGTCCAGCGACAACCTGCCTTCCTGCGCCAGCATGCTGAGGCTGGCGGCGTTGAACTGCTTGGTCACCGAGCCGACGTCGAAAACCGTATGTGGCGAGTTGGGGATGTCGTGGTCGAGATTGGCGTAGCCGTAGCCACGCGCGTAGATTAGCTCGCCGTCTTGCGCTACGGCCAGGCCACATCCTGGCGAGCCCGGTTGGTCGAATGCAGCAAACATTGCATCAACGGCATCGTTGTCAGGGCCCGTGTCGGTGTTCCCTGCGTTATCTCCGGGCCCGGCGACGATGGTGCAGCCGCTGGCGAGCAGAGCCATTGTCGCCAGACTTGCGAAATGGCGCGACAGGGGAACAATTGCCGAAGAAGTGAGCTGGTCTAATGACATGTCTTCCTCCGAGACGGGCCAAGCGGCGCGTCGACGCGCCGAGAAGCGGCCCCAGCACAGTTTGTATAATAGCCTCGCCAAGCAAATCTCTGTACATCCCGGGTGTCAACTGACCGGTCCTGATCAGGAGCTCACCGTGCGGCTGGATTCTCGACGGATTGCAGTGCTGGTCGTGGGGCTCGCCATGGGTGTGTGGTTGTGCCTGCCTCGGCCAGATGCTGCCGTCGCTCAGATCGCGTTGTCAGACCCTGCGAAATTGCGCCTGCTGCCGAGCCCCAGCGCTGGCTGTGGCCTGGCGCCTCCGACACAGCCTGGAGTCACGGAGACGCGAAACGTGAGCCACGGTGGCCTTGAGCGCTCCTACAACGTGCATCTGCCGCCGAGCTACAAGCCCAACAGGACGCACAGCGTCGTGCTCGCGTTCCACGGTTACACCAGCAGCGCGGCGATTGCAGAGCACGGAACTACGGGTATGAGTGTGCATGCCGACGAGAACCGCTACATCGCGGTATACCCGGAGTCGACGCGGTTCAGCGCCGACGGAGCCCGACCGATCTCGTCGTGGAACGACGGCGCCTGCTCCAGCTCTCCAGGTCCTGAGGGGCCAACCTGCACGGCCAACTCGTTTCAATACCCGTTTCCGGCCGAGTGCGGCGAGGCGCGCTGCAACTGGTGCAATTGCGTTGACGATGTCGGCTTCGTCGCCGCCATGCTCGATGAGCTCGAGAGCGCCTATTGCATCAATACCAGGCGCATATATGCGACCGGGTTCAGTAACGGCGGCATGTTCGTTCAACGCCTGGCATGCGATATGGCGGACCGCCTCGCTGCCGTGCTCCCATCGCACGGTCAGCTCCATGTCGGGTTCAGCTGTGCGCCCTCCGAGCCGCTGTCGATAATGAACGTATGGGGCAGGCGCGACCGTACGGTGCCCGGCGCCGGGGAGGTCAGCGCAGACGGGTATTTCTACACGCCGGTGGCCGAGGTTACCGAGCTGTTTGCTGGTTCCGAATCGCAGAAGTGCGACGCTATCGACACGCGCTACTCGAGCCCGACCGACGGCGAGCGCGGTTGGGAGTGTACTCAGCGCGCTAACTGCGCCCGTGGCCGACAGGTGGTCGGTTGCTCCTGGGACGGTGGCCACAGCTGGCCGGATGGTGACGATGGCACCTACTTCGGGCTCGACACCATGTGGCGCTTCTTCAAGAAGAACCGCAAGCCGCGCTAGTCAGGGCCAGCGATGATCCGTGACCACGCGGCCACCCGTGGGGGCGGCGAAAACAGTCACGAAACTGGCACGGACCGAAAGGTCCGATCTGCAAGTGACGTGGAATCAGATGGTTAGAGATATGGTCGCAGGGACTGAAAAGCCCTGCGTCGGTGGTTCAATTCCGCCCGAGCCCACCATGTAATACTAGGCGATATCGCCTCTTTTCAGCGTTCGAGCGCATCTGCTCACGCTACAGTGACTTCACTGGTTTTCACCTGAAATCACTGTTTTGCCTCAAAGGTGGACCCCTATGTGGACCCCGGAGTGATTGAGGCGGGTCGGAGTGTCGCGTTAGGTAGCCCTAATCACCCCGAGTTGGAACCGGATACAGGAAGAACTCAGGGGGCTAGATAGGCTGCTCGCCTGATTCGGAGGGGCGTCTGAGCGCGCTACGGGTCCGTCGGCACGAGCTGCTTCAGCTCGTCGATGAGCTTCCCCTGCTAGTCTGAGGCAGTATGGAAACCTGGTCAGGTGGTCGCCAGTGTGGCGCGATTCGATATGAGGTCGCGTTTGAGGAAGTGCTGACGCTTGTTTGTTGCCACTGCCGCGAATGCCAGCGTCAATCCGCCAGTGCCTTCGGGATGTCCCTTATCCTGCCGCGCTCGGCGTTCAGGCTCGCGCAAGGAAGCATGCAGACCCAGCTCGCTATCCGGCCGATAGAGCCTGTTTTCAGAGACCACGGACCCAACAGTCGAAGAGCGATGCCGGCGATGTCCCAACACCGGCTGACCCCGCTACGGGTCCGTCGGCACGAGCCGCTCCAGCTCGTCGAACCAGTTGGTGACCACATTGATCTGTGTGCCACCCAAAACTACCCGTACTGATCGGCCGAGTAACACCAACCGAGGAAACGAATCGTGAAGAAAAGCGACGCCGAACTGGGCATGAACCGCGAGATCACCCGTCGCGACTTTCTCAACGGAGCAAGCGTCGCAGTGGGCGGCGTAGGTTCCATCGGTGCGTTGGGAGCGACCCAGGAGTCCGGCCCGGCGATAGCGGGGGGCGGGTCACACCAAGATTCCTCCTCATCTGGCGAGGCGTACTATCCGCCGAAGCTGACCGGCATGCGGGGAAGCCACGACGGCTCCTTCGAGGTCGCCCATGAGATGCGCGACGGAAAGACCTGGGACGAGGCGGCGGATTCGGGCGAGCATTACGATCTGGTCGTCGTCGGCGGCGGACTGAGCGGCCTTGCCGCCGCCTACTACTTCCGCAAAGCGCTCCCCGACGCCTCCGTGCTGATCATCGACAACCACGACGACTTCGGCGGCCATGCAAGGCGTGTCGAGTTCGACGTCGACGGCCGAAAGCTCATCGGCTACGGCGGAACCCAGTTCATCGACGGCGACTACCCTCCGGCCGGCGTGTCGCTGTTCGAGGACATCGGCCTCGACGCTGCAAACCTGCCCCGTGGCAGCGACTACAGTACGTCGAAGCGGTCAGTGTATAAGACGCTGGGCCTGCAGTCCGGCGTGTTCTTCACCCGCGAAGTATTCGGTGAAGATCGGCTCGTCGTTGGTGAGCCCTGGGGCTCCTTCGCCAGGGGTGTGCGCGGCGAAAGAGGGCGCCAGCGCTGGACGGAGTACCTCTCGCGAACGCCGCTATCGGAGGACGCGAGGCGCGGCATCCTGAAGCTGTTTGTCGATAGGACGGACTATCTGCCGGGGCTCACTGCGGAACAGAAGATCGATCGCCTACGGAAGATGAGCTACCAGGACTTCATCTTGAACGTGGTGGGCGTCAGTGAGGACGTGATCCCCTACATGCGGCAGCGGGGAGACGCGAACGGGGCCGCGGGGATCGAATCGTACAGCGCCTGGGGTGCGTTTCGTGAGGGAACGTTTCCCGGCTTCCAGGGCCTCCGCCTCCCACGCGCCCAGGAAGAGTCCGCCTGGGGAAGCAACCCGTTCGACGGTCTGCACTTCCCTGACGGCAATGCCGGGGTGGCGCGCCTCCTGGTGCGCTGGCTCATCCCGTCGGCGCTGCCCGGGAGCACGATGCACGACTCGGTGACAACGCCGGTGCGCTATTCGCAACTCGACCTTCCGACGAGCCCGGTGCGAATCCGCCTGAACTCCACCGTTGTCGGTGTGGAACACGTGGGTGAGCGTCGCAATTCGTCGGGCGTAACGGTGACGTACGTGCAGGACGGCAAGGCGCTTTCTGTGGACGCCGATACGTGTGTCATGGCCTGCTACAACGCCATTATCCCCTTCTTGTGCCCGGAGTTGCCGGCCGAGCAGGCCTCGGCGCTGCGCATGGCCGTGCGCAAGCCCTACTGCTACACACAGGTCGCGATCCGCAACTGGACTGCCTTCCAGAATCTTGGAGTTCAAGACATCCACACCCCGGGTGGGTTCTGCGAGTTCATCGATCTGGATTGGGGCGTGAACCTGGGGGACTATCGCCACTCGGCGTCGCCGGAGGAGCCGATCTTGCTGTGGTTGCAACGCGCCCCGAACCGGCCGGGGTTGTCGGCCCGCGACCAGTTCCGCGCCGGGCGCGAGGAGCTGCTGGCGACCTCGTTCGAGACCTTCGAGCGCAATATCCGCGACCAGCTAGGCCGTGCCCTCGGCGAGGGTGGCTTTGATCCGGCACGCGACATCGCCGGCATCACCGTCGGCCGCTGGCCGCACGGCTACGCCGGGGGCTCCAACGATCTTTACGATCCGGACTGGGGCTATGACGAGGCCCCGTGGGTCGTCGGGCGCCAGAGGTTCGGGCGCATCACCATCGCGAACTCAGATGCCGCGGCGATCTCGCTCACGCAGGCGGCGTTCGACCAGGCACATCGAGCCGTCCAGGAGCTGTTGACCGACGTCATTCGGCCCGAATTCCAGTATCCGTGGGCGGAGAGGACCTAGGTGCCTGGAGGCAGCTTCCATAAGCTGCATTTCTATAAGCTGCATGTGGTTGCTCGCGCCATGGGGCCACCGTGATCACTCCTCCTGCTTCTAGCGATAGGTAGAGCAATGTCACTGAAAGTCCGACGAGTTGGCCTGATCGCCACGATTCTCCTCGCGCTGTCAGCATTGTGCACCGTCGAACTGCGTGCGCAGTCGGTCGGTGAGCCGCTGCCATCCTGGACACCCGGGACTCTCGACATTCACCAGATCAGCACCGGGCAAGGCAACGCAGCGTTGCTGATCTTCCCGGATGGGACCTCGATGCTGGTGGATTCAGGAGACGGAAACCCGGAGCCCCCGCGTGGTGCCGCACCTGTACCCGACGGGTCCCGCACCGCCGGCGAATGGATCGCTCGCTACGCCCGGCGGATGCTCGCCCACGACCCCGATCCGGCCATCGACTACGCCCTGATCACCCATTTCCACGGTGATCATATGGGCGGGTTCACCGACGTGGCGGAGCACATCCCGATCCGCACGATGCTTGATCGGGGGTGGCCCGACTACGACTACCCCCAGCCGCTCTCGCTGAACGACTACCGAGCCTTTCTCGAGAACCAGCGCCTGAACGAAGGCATGGAGGTGGAGCGGTTGCAGCCTGGCCGCCACGACCAGATCGTCCTTCAGCGCCAGCCGGGGCTCTATCCGAGCTTCGAGGTCAACAACGTGGCCGCGAACGGCGAGGTGTGGACCGGTGTCGATACCACCACCGAGGAGCATTTTCCGGACCTGTCCCGGATACCGAGGGAGGACTGGCCCAGCGAGAACCAATGCAGCCTGGCGATTCGGGTGAACTACGGTCAGTTTGACTATTACACGGGGGGCGACATGCCGGGGGTGCCCGCCCCGGGTTATCCGGACTGGCAAGGCGTTGAGACCCCGGTCGCCAAGGCGGTGGGACCGGTGGACGCAGCCGTGCTCAGCCACCATGGTCTCGGTAACGGGACGACAGAGTTCTTCGTGCGCACGCTGCAGGCTCGCGTGTGGGTCGTTCCGTCCAGATCAGCCGATCAGCCGGGCCGTTATGTCGTCGACCGGGTGACTTCCCCGCGGCTGTACGACGGCCCCCGGGATGTCTTCGCCGTCACCGTGGTCGAAGCCACCGAGCATGCCATCGGCCCACAACGATTCGCTCGACTGGCGAGCGATCAGGGCCACATCGTCATTCGCGTAGACGAGGGCGGCGAGTCGTACCGTGTCTTTATTCTGGACGACTCGGCCGACGCGTACATCGTCAAGGCTGTGCACGGACCCTACCAGGCTAAATGAACAGGTCCACGAAAGCTGCCAGCTCATGCTTTACTGCCTCGCGCCTCGCTCGGCTACCAGCCTCTCGTAGTCGTCCTCGTTCAGATAGGTGACGTCCACCCAGGCAAACCCCATCTCGTCGACGGTGCGCTCGCCATAGCCCACCCACTGCGCCGGATCGGGGTTGGCCGGGTTGGCCGCGGTGTTGTCGTGCCACGTCGTGATCTTGATGATCGTGCCCCTCGGCAGCACCGGTGCCACATCATCGGCGTAAACGTAGTTGACATGCCAGTTCCACTGGAAGTTGTCGACCGTGCTCAACTGCTCGATGCGACCGTCTGGGTAGATGGCCTCCATCGACATCGCCTTGCCGCGCATGTGCATGTGGGGCTGGAAGTTCTCGAGTCGAGCCGGCGCCCGCAGCAGGGTGAAGCCGACGGTCGTGGTGATCTGATTCGGGCGGATGTCCATCTCCCCTTCCCGGCCGCCGAATCCGGTCAGGATCGAGCGGTACCTCGGCTCTTGACCTTTCGGATAGAAGTAGAGCCCCATCTCGACAACGTCGTCTTTGAGCTCCTGGCCGATGGCGTGGTAGTGGACCTCCCAGCGGATCTTCGAGCCTGGGAGCATCAATTTGCCGGAGTCGTCCGGGAAGATCTCGCCGACTTTTCCGATTGCCCACTCCATGAAGAGACCGGCGCCCGGTGTTGCCCCCTCGAAGCTGGTCGCCAGACGGGTTACTTCGTCCTCCTCCTGAACGAGGCTGGCCAACACGTGATGGACCATCTTGCGGCCAGAGAACGACGGTTTGATCTCGATTGCCCGCACCCACCGAGGCTCGGTCAGCCCGGTGTCGACTACCGGCCGCCACCACCTGTCTTGCCCGCTGGCCGCCATCGTATGGGGAGCCGACCGCACGATCAGATCTGGCTCGCCGAATCGTTCCGCTAGCTGCCAGGCTTCAGGATCGGGCCACTCGACGGGTGGAGGGAGATCGTTGACGTCGCCAAGCGGCGCGCCGGTGTCGACCCATCGGACGATCACGTCGATTTGCTCGTCGCTCAGCGAGCGGTCGTTCTTGAAGTTCTTGATACCAACGTTCTTAGCGATGTGCCAGGGGGGCATCACCCGGGCAACGACCTTCCGCTTGATCGCCCCGGCCCACGGGCGAGCTTCCTCGTAAGTCAACAACGACATGGGTCCGATGGAGTCGGGCTGATGGCAGACCTGACACTTCTGCTGGAAGATCGGCGCCACGTCTTTGGCAAAGGTAACCTCGCCATCGGTCTGCGCCGACGCCACCACAGGCGCAACCAGCAGCAGAGCGAAGACGCAACAGCCTGTCGTCACACCGCCCGTGAAACGCAACCCGCTCATGACCTCACTCCCTTCAGGGTTCTCGACGTCTGATCCATCCGAGATCACTCCGTCACTCGGACTCTTACAAAGCCGTTCGTCCAACAACACTGTGCGTTCCCGGCGCGCCGGATTCCCGAGTAATCGTTCGCGGTTACCCGCAGGAGGTAGTCTCCCGGCGCGCTGAACATCGCGGTGGTCGTTGTTTCCCCGCTGGCGCTGTTGATCGCCACCATCGACTCGCTGAACGTGACCTGCCCCGGCCCTTGATGCTTGACCCAGGTCATCGTGATCGCCGGTCGATCCGCGGGACCAAACGGAATGTCGGTCGGTCGACGCACCAGATCATCGCGTCCCGACACCGACAGGGTCAGCGGTGTGCCGACGGCGATCGCGCGCGGGCCGATAGTAACGCCAGTCGGCCCCTGGACCGCGGGGCTGCCCGGATCGAACGTGATGCTCGGCGGTACGTTGCCGGAGGCACCGTCCTTCAGGACCTCGATCTCGTAGTCGATGTGCAAGCGACCCGGAATGGCAATGGTCTCACCGCCCGAGATCAGGGTCCATACCGCTTGCTGGTCGCCGAAATCAGCCGGGACGGTCACGGTAAACACGCCCCAGTGTCGGCTGGTGAGAAAGTGCGTCGGCTGTCCCTGGTTGATGTCGCCGGGCTCTATGAAGTTGTTCGCGCCGATCGGGATGTCAAGCACTTCCTCCCCGTTGCGGTTGAAGTAACCAAACGACAGCGTGAACGTGCCGTCCTGGTTCTGAAACCAGCCCTCGAAGACCGGCGACACCGACGAGCCGCTTTCCCGCGCCGGGGAGAGCGGAAGCTGGCCGGCGCTAACGGCAGGGAGGCTGGCGACGAGGGTCACGATTGCGACGGCGAAAACAGATACCAGATAACTTCTCATCGACCTCAACCTGACAGCAGTGTACAAGCCAAACGAATTCCGCCGCCCACCCGAGCGGCACATTCTCAGAAAAACAAGATCCGCCTCATCGACCCGACACCGCGGTTGGTACAACGTCTTATCGTGGCCAGACTACTCCGGCACCTCGCAATCGAAGCTCGCCGCGCTGCTGGTGTCGCCACTGCCGTTGTACACGGCGATCTGCGGAAAGGAGCACAGAGGTCTGGACACGGTGACCTGGCCTTCCTCGTCGATCTTCTGCGCCAACAGTCGATCGGGGGCCTGGCCGTCCTCGACCCAGCCGCCGATCGCTGAGAGGTAATCCACTCGATCGGGTCCCGGCCCGCCGCCGCAGTGAAGCACGCCAGGGGCGAGAAATAGGCGGGAGTAGTCCCTCACCTGCGGGTCACGGGCTTCGACCGCCTCGTAGTAGTCGATGGTGCCCAGTGCGGTTAGCGCCGGGTCCGACCATCCGTGCCAGAACAGCAGCTTGCCGCCGGAGTCACGCAAGCCGCTCAGATCGGTCTCGACGGCGCTCAAGAGCCGGTCGGCGGCGGCGATGTCGCTCTCCCAGTTGGCGAAGTCGTAGCGGCTGTAGTCGAAGTCCGGGTCGTCGAAGATCAGGTACTTGAACATCTCGGTGCCGAAGGCCCAGTGCAGGTTGGGGATTCCCGGGCCGAAACGGTCCCCGCCGCCGGTGATCCAGGTGTCCCAGCCGCCGGGATCGTTCTCGCCGCCGAAGGGGAAACCGGCGAAGACCTGCTGGCCGTCGATCTCCGGGCCTGAATAGATTGCCCGCACCGCTTCGAGTTGATTCGCCGTCAGGCAGGAGAAGTCGGCTGCTCCGGAGCACGCCAGGTCGGCAGGATCGAAATCGCAAGTGCGCGGATCGGTGAGCAGGCCATCCTCAACGCCGTCCGAGGCGTCGCAACGACTCAGAATCTCTCGCTCCAGCAGCGCCCGGTTCTCATCCGTGATGACCGGCTCGGACAGGTCCGCTGGATTGGGGTAGACGCGCTGCTCGATCTGGAGGAATCCGGTGCCGAGGCGCGGCCAGCTGTAGGCCGGCGCCATGGCGACGATGCCGTCGTAGTCGTCGGGGTAGCGCTGCGCCTCGATCATCGCCTGACCGCCGCCGCGCGAGCAGCCGATGAAGTAGGAGTACTCGATGGGGTGAGCGTAGTAGTCGACGATGATCTCCTTGGCCACCTCGGTGGTGCGGTGAATCGCGCGGTGGCCAAAGTTGACCTCTGCCTCTTCGTTGTCGAGCGCCCAGCTGGCGTCGATCGCCGTGCCAGTGTGTCCGGTATCGGTGCCGACGGTGGCGAAGCCGCGCTCGAGGGCATTCCCGCCGGACATCGGTGCAAGCGCGGAGTTCTCCACGGAGCCCACGAAGCCGCCGCCGCCGCCCATAACGAAACGTTCGTTCCAGTCGTCGGCCATCGGCAGGAGCAGCTCGAACCTGATCGTACCGTCGATCGTGCCGGCGACCTTGCAGTGCGCCGGCCCCTCCTCCGGGAAGGCTTCCTCGACGCTGGCGAATGCGATTCCGGGGCTGCTCCAATCCGTCAGATCCGAGCATGACAAGGCGGTGGTCACGTCGTTGCCGGAGCCGCACGCCGTCAGTATGACAACGAGCGGCAGGGCGGTGGCTTGCACGAGACGCATGGATACCCTCCGGGCCGACCCTGCTAGCTGGCCGCCATCGCTTTTTCGACGCCCGCTTGCATGTCCGCCGGATCCATCGCCGGCGTCACCGTCACGCCGGCCTCGAGGCCGAGGAAGAACGGCTCGGCGAGCGACGGAAGGTCGGAGGCGTCCTGCATGTCCAGAAAGAACAGCACGGTGCGCATACCGTCCTCG
>Ga0315339_1001412_pt1 | contig 21410 bp, 20 predicted proteins | sample ASW17metaG_FD_204514 | JGI IMG/M metagenome (GOLD analysis project Ga0315339, IMG submission 204514) | Ammonia-oxidizing marine archaeal communities from Pacific Ocean, United States - ASW #17 | ecosystem: Environmental > Aquatic > Marine > Oceanic | place: USA: California | collected 2016-12-05
CTGTAGAACAAATGGTTGCGGATATGGGTGCAAAGGCCTGGTTTAGATCTAAAACGGCATCTACCTGAATTCGCTGGCAGGCCCAATTCAATTCTTTTCCTGGAAGACCCCAACGATTTAAATCGGCATCAGTAAAAAACAAAAAATCATGGAACCCCTCCATATTAATTAAGTTGCCTACATTAGCAAACCCCAGAATTCGGATCTGACTTTCTCCAGCAGGACCGAGGGCATTTTTCATGGCCAATATAAATCGTTTCGCTAACTCAGATTCCGTTGTATGCTCCGGCAAAATAATCAAAAACCGAAGTGCACTTCTACCATTGGTAGATAAAGACATAGTCTTAGATCCCACGTTTTTAATTGCACGAAGTTTTTTCCACCACAGTGCTGCTTTTGTTTTCTTTGAAACTTCCAATTTTCGCTTACGTTGATTTCTTCTGCATTCTAATGGATGAGAAAATAGTATTAACTTTGCCAACTCTTAAAAGGGAAAATTACATGAGTGTCGGGAAAAAAATGTTATGGGGAGGCCTTGGCTGGGCCTTAGCAGGACCAATTGGAGGTATCATTGGTTATTCACTAGCAGGGATGTCAGGTCGAGCGAGTGGCACATATGGGGGTGCATATCAATCTCGGGCTTACCCACAAACACAGCCTGGAGACTTTATTGTTTCTCTATTAGTGTTGTTCGGTGCCGTCATGAAAGCGGACAACCAAATGCTAAAATCAGAGCTGGATTATGTGAAGCAATTCCTCTCTAAGCAATTCAACCAAAAACAAGTCCAGGATTTCATGACCTTATTCAAAGATATTGTGAAACAGGATTATCCTTTGCGAGACGTTTGCCGACAGATTGTCCAATCCATGGACCATCCCAGTCGCTTAGAACTGATCCATGTTTTATTTGGATTGTCAAAAGCGGATGGACATGTTCACCCTGATGAAATAAAAGTAATTCATACCATTGCCCGTTATTTGAATATTAATCCAAACGATTTTGATTCTATCCAAGCTATGTTTATCCGAGACACACTTTCCGATTATACCATTTTAGAAGTGGATCCGTCTGCCTCCAATAGTGAATTAAAAAAAGCTTATCGTAAAATGGCAACAAAATATCATCCGGATAAAGTAGCCCATTTAGGAAAAGACCTTATCAGTTTAGCAGAAGAAAAATTCAAAGCGGTAAGTGATGCCTATCAAAACATCAACAAAGAAAGAGGCCTTTGAATAAATTATGACTGAAAAAGCTGGTCAATTCCCTTTTACGCACGGCATCTATCCGACTATGTATCAGGATAGACTCTGGACCATGCGTCAATACGCGGGATTCACCTCTGCAGAGGAATCCAACCAACGCTATCGATATTTATTGGAGCAGGGTGTTTCTGGACTTTCAATTGCTTTTGACCTTCCCACACAAATAGGGTATGATTCCGATCATTCAATGGCTGACGGTGAAGTTGGAAAAGTAGGCGTTCCTGTTTCTTCCATTCTAGATATGGACCGATTATTTAACCATATTCCACTGGATAAGGTATCTACCTCTATGACAATAAATGCCACAGCAGCAACCCTATTGGCATTATATATAGTATCGGCGGAAAAAAATAACATTAGCCCGGGTAAACTACGCGGCACCATCCAGAATGATATATTAAAAGAATACATCGCCCGGGGCACATACATTTATCCGCCAAAACCATCGATGCGGTTGGTCACGGACATATTGGCTTTTTGCGCGGATCATGTTCCCAAATGGAATACCATTTCCATTTCAGGTTATCACATTCGGGAAGCGGGGTCAACCGCCGCCCAGGAATTGGCTTTTACCATGGCCAATGGAATTGCCTATGTCCAGGCAGCCATTGATAAAGGTCTAAAAGTAAATGAGTTTGGGAAACGCCTTTCATTCTTTTTCAATGCCCATAATGATTTTCTGGTAGAAGTGGCCAAATTTCGGGCGGCCCGCAGTCTCTGGGCCAAAATCATGAAAGATCGCTTCGGAGTCACAGATGCAAAAGCAATGCTTTGCCGCTTTCATACGCAAACCGGTGGTTCTACGCTCACAGCTCAACAAGTGGATAACAACGTTGTCCGAACGACAATTCAGGCATTATCTGCTGTTTTAGGCGGTACACAGTCACTCCACACCAATGGCTTTGATGAAGCCTTGGGACTGCCAACGGACCATTCTGCAAAACTGGCGCTCCGAACACAACAGATCATCGCCCATGAATCGGGAGTCACAAATTTTGTGGATCCACTGGGCGGTAGTGAAGTAGTAGAAAAATTGACTTCTGAACTTGAAGAAGAAGCTTTGGCAATTATTGAAAAAATTGACAATATGGGTGGTGCAATATCTACCATCGAAACGGGATGGATTCAAAGTGAAATTGCTAAAAGTGCCTACGAATATCAAAAATCCATCGATAGCATAAATCGTAAAATCGTTGGCGTTAACAGTTTTGAAGAAGATATTCCATCGGAAGCAAATCTTCAGGGGATTAATCAGACATCAGTAAAAAATCAAATTGATGGCGTCCTTGCCTTAAAAAATAATCGGGATAATGGTTCGGTTCAAACAAAGCTAAGTACCTTGCAATCCGCAGCCAATTCTGATGATAATTTAATGCCGGCGATTATAGATTGTATCCGCGCTGAATGTACTTTAGGTGAGGTGGCAGATTCACTGCGGATCCAATTTGGAGAATATAAACAAACTTAAAATTTATTTTATTTTTATATTTTTTATTAGATATACAATCAAATCTATAAATGAAGACATTTCCACTGATTTGGAACATGTTTCAGCTATTTAAGTAGTATTAAGTTGTAGCTTAGTTATCAACCCTTTTTAAACGATTAAGGCATAGATCATGAAAAAAATCCTCGCGTTTATAACACTCCTTTTTATTGCGTCCTGCGGAAAACAAACTGCTCCCACTCTGGAACTCCAAGATACAGATGCAGTACAGGTTTCCAGTGAAGTAGATCGGGCGGAACTCCCGAATCCACAAGAAGCCACTTTTGCGGCAGAAACAGAAGTTATTGAAGAAACAAATCCGACCGAAACACCTGAACACGGCCCCACCCCCGACGTGGATAAAGATAAAAAAATTGTTACGGAAAAACCAAAAAAAGAAATCAAGGTTTATCCAGAAGTTTTATTTCCTGATTTCGCATGGGAAAAATATATGGTTGAGCCCGGTGATTTCCTGATTAAAATCGCCAAAAGAGAATATGGCGACTTCCGCCTGTGGCGTCAAATCTATTCATGGAATAAAGATGAAATTGGCGAAAACCCAAACATCATTTATCCATATCATTTTCTGAATCTTCAGAAAGAACGCCTTTCTGCAAAAACGGCTGAGCCAACTTATACAGAATACACCGTTCAAACTGGTGACAATCTCTGGAATATCGCCGGGAATAAATATGGTGATGCAAAATCATGGATTATTCTTCTTTGGGATAATGAAGATACTATCAAGGCAAATGCCGGTGTACTTAATCCCGGGATGACTTTGAAACTGCGGGAGAAGTTGGACCCCAACGCTTAAAGCAAGATGCTATTTACCAACCTGGTCCAGGCCAACCTGAAAACCAGGATTCTGGGTCAACAGATCGAATATTATACCCGGCTGGAATCCACCAACTCTGAAGCATGGGAAATTATTGATGAGGGCGCCCAATCCGGCGCCCTTGTTGTTACAGACAATCAATTTAGCGGCAAGGGCCGTGCCAATCGCAAATGGTCCGCCTCCCCTGATAAAAGCCTCACTTTCTCCCTCCTCCTTTTTCCTGATTTAAACCCAAATCTATCCGGTTGGTTTCCCATTATCTCTGGACTTTCCGTTCAAAAAGCACTATTAAATTTCGATACAGATGTAAGATTAAAATGGCCCAACGACATTATTCTGGATGGAAAAAAAGTAGGCGGCATTTTGTGTGAATCCAAAGTCAAAGGAAATAAATTAAAGCAAGTTGTTATTGGAATTGGCCTCAATGTGAATGAAACAATAGATGATTTTGATGGCTCACTCCAATCCACAGCAACTTCTCTCTATATGTCCTCAGATAAATTTTATCAACGGGAAAGGGTGCTAGCTGAAATATTGAATGCGTTGGAACCCTTATTCGATGGACTTCCCGGAAATATTGAAACGATCCAATCCCATTGGGAAGCTGCCTGTGGCCATTTAAATGAAACAGTACACTTTCATCACGAGAATGAAATAGTGAATGGTATTTTTAAATCTTTGGGTGAGGCGGGATCAGCTCTATTAGAGATAGATGGACAAGAAAACCGGTTTTATGCCGGTGAAATTTTCTGATCAATAACGGTGCATGGGTGACACTTTAATCTGCACTTCATAATCACCAAATTTTTCTTTTATACTTTTTTCTAAATCCAAATTGCATGCAATAATATCCCTTGGGGTCATTCCTATCTTCATATTGGTTCCAAACAGAATAACCTGGTGATTATCAGTATTGACCACACGAATATCATGGAAATCTGTCACCCGATCATCTTGCAAAGTAATTTCGGATAAATGGTTCATCACCTCTTGAACGAGGGGATCATTGGGGTGCACCGGATCTAAATGTATAGTGGGTTCCACACCCATAGATGCTTCAAGCTGGGCTTCCACTTCTTCTGAAATATCATGTGCTTCTCCCGTAGACTTTATTGCATCTATTTCCACATGGACACTGGCAAATTTGTCATGGCCGTAACTGTGGACTGTAATATCGTGGGCACCTAGGACACCATCCACATTCATGACGATTTGCCGGATGGTTTCCACTTCTTCCGATGTTGGTGGTTTGCCAATCAAATCATCCACAGCACCTTTAGCAATCTCAAACCCAGTGTAAATTAAAAACAGCGCTACACCAACTCCCGCCCAGCCATCAACGGCGGGGAAACCGTAATTTCCCGCAATCAAAGCACCCACAACCAACATACTAGAAATGGCATCGCTGCGGTGATGCCAGGCATCAGCGTGAAGCGTACCAGAAGCAATCTTAGTCGAAAGAAATTCCGCATAACGGGCCGTGATTTCTTTTAATACAATGGTGACTCCAAGGGCGATGACCACCCACCATTCCGCTTCCACCAACTCAGGATTCTGAATGCGGTCTATGGCTGCTTTGATAAATTCAATCCCCGCTACCATCAACAGTACTGCTATAATGAGAGTTGCAATATATTCTGCCCGTCCATGACCGTAAGGGTGTTCCACATCCGCAGGCTTTTCAGACTGTTTGAAACCCCACATAACTACTGCAGATGAAACCACGTCAGACAATGTATGTACTGCATCCGCTATAACACTCACTGCCCCAACCATAAGCCCAATAGCCAATTTTATAGCGAAGAGAATTCCGTTAACGAGCACCGAGATCCAACCTTCAAAGACACCGATTTTTGTTCGGTAGATTTGGGCCGAATCTTTGGTGTTGGGGACGAAATAATTGGTGATGGTTTCAAACACAGGTCGATATTAAAGAGTAAACCCGCTAAACGCAATAATTGTGTTTAGCAAAACGTTGTATGTAATTTGTGAAATAGATAAGCATAATGAAATTAAAACAATCGAAAAGTAAATTATGAAAATACTAATAATCGGAGGAAATGGAACTATAGGAAGTAAAGTGACGACTCACTTCTCGGAAAAAAATGAATTAATAATTGCTGGGCGAAAAAGTGGAGATATTAAAGTGGATATATCAGATAGTAAGTCAATAAAATCAATGTTTGAAAAAACTGGTCAAGTTGATGCTATAATTTGTATTGCTGGAGAAGCAAAATGGGCAGATTTTAATGACTTAACTGAAGAAGATTATTATATAGGTTTAAAGAGTAAGTTAATGGGACAGGTTAACCTTGTCAGAATTGGAAAGAATTACTTGAATCAAAGTGGTTCAATAACTCTTTCGACTGGAATTCTAGCAGACGACCCCGTTGTTAAAACAACTAGTGCAGCAATGGTTAATGGCGGAATCCACAGCTTTGTTCAAGCCGTTGCGTTGGAAATTGAAAATGGAATCAGAGTGAACGTTGTTTCTCTGGGAATGGTTGAGGATGCTTATGAAAAATACAAAGATTATTTCCCTGGTCACAATCCGATCTCCATGACTAAGGTTGTAAACGCATATATGAGAAGTGTAAGAGGAAAGGATAACGGAGAGGTTATCAGAATTTATGATTAAATATCATTGCTAACATTCGTTGTAACTCATTAATAAGACTGAGAAAATGAGAAAATTGCTATTTCTTTTTATTTGAAAAATTCTATCTATATTGTACTATTCCATTATGTGATAAATAAACCAAAAGGAGAAGAAAATGAATCTTAATACATTATTCAAAATAAATGTTTTTGTTTCCGGTCTGTTTGGACTTGGATTCGTCCTTGCACCTGAAGCTACATTGGCACCATATGGTTTATCACAGGAAATAATTGATGGATCTGTAATGGTTGCCAGATGGTTTGGTGGGGCTAATATTGGGTACGCTATATTATCTTGGATGATGAGTAATTCACAGGATTCTGATGCAAAAATAAATGTAGCAAAAGCCTATAGTATTGGATTTGGTATCAGTTTTTTAATCAGCATTCAGAATCAATTGTCAGGAGAGCTTAATTCTCTTGGATGGTCAACAGTGATCTTATTTGCCGCCTTTTCAATTGCTTTTGGGAAATTCGCTTTTAAAAAATAATGCATGTCGAATGATGAGAACAAGATGACCGAAAGACGAGATTTCTTGAAAACTCTGAGCCTGGGAAGTAGCGCGTTCGTCCTGGGCGGGTCATCTTCCGCTATCGCACATGCTGCCTCAACCAATGAAACGGGAGAGCCGTCAGCGGGGAATCTGTATGAAGAAATGGTTAATTTCCCGATAGACGACACCCACTGTCACCCGCTCACAGACAACGATGCCAGGACTACTCCGGGGGATTTTCTCGAAAGAATGTCTCTGGCCGCGTTTCCTGCACCCAATTATTTTCCTCAAGGTGTATATCAGCGCTGGCAGCAGGGTGATGCGGCTACGCGGCGTAAACTCGATGACCAGTATGGCATTCAAGCAGTCGTTTCGGAGATTACCTATCACTTTGGCGAAAGCGTGTTCGTAAAGTACATGGTCAAGGAGATGGCGCAATTTCTCAAATGCGCACCCACCCTTGAGACGGTCATCAACGCGCGCAACGATCGCGGCACCGACTACTGGCAATATGTCAACGACTTGTTTCGAGATGTGAAAATCGAAAATGCCATGGTTGACACCGGCTACGCGGAAAACATGGACGCCACAGGTATCGACCAATTTGAAAGAGCGATAGCTCCGACAAAAACACGGCGTATTCTGAGAATAGAAACGATCCAGAATGAGCTGTTTCAACAGGACATTGGCTTCGACGAACTGCAGACTCAATTTGTAAATCAGGTCAGGAGAGGACTCGATAAGGACGGCAACTACGGCAAGCGATCTTATGGAATGAAGTCTTACCTCATGCCAAAAATCGGCGTGGTCAAACCACTCTACGACGCTGCTACGGCTGCCCGATCATGGGAGGACTACAAAAGCAGGCCGCAGAGCGATTACACGGATCGGGAAGAATTGGCAACCCGGGGCAAAGATATTCAGCGATATCTGCTGACGTTGGCATTGGAAGAATGTCTGCAACGCGATATGCCCATGCAGTTTCATGCCGGCGACGGGGAAGCGCCATACATCATCCTGCGCAATCAGGATCCATACAATCTTGAGGAAGTGGTTCGCCTGGACAAGGACGGCATCATGCGTATGCCGAAGATCGTTCCCATCCATGCCGGTTATCCCCTGGTGGGTAAAGCAGCCTGGTTGAGCCATTTGTATACCAATTGCTATTTTGAGCTTTCCATCATGACTCCGTTGGTGCACCAGGGTCTCTTTCACCGCTACATGCAGGTGATGGAAGCAGTTCCACTTTCGAAAATATTGTTTGGCAGCGATGCCTATAACTTACCCGAGCTTTACTGGCTGGCTGGCCGGTGGGGGAAGCGTTACTTAGCACAGGCGCTCGGGGTCTATGTAAATAACGGCAGCCTGACCATCGATGAAGCACTGGAGGCGGCGCGAATGATTCTCTACAAAAATAACCGCCGACTACATAACATCTGACTTGACACAGAACGGCTCATGAAATCTCGTTACGTCTAAATTTAATTGTGATTTGTAGTCATTGGAACTAAGGTTGTTAAGACCTGTTAACAGGTCTTATGCTACGCAACACTGATGAGTTGGAGAACTTGTATGAGACGATTAGCGCATCCTTATTTGCCCCTTTTTCAATTGCCTCTGGGGAATTCGCTTTTAAAAAATAATTCATATTAATGTAGAGACGTATCATGTTTACCCATCGTTAGGCGCAGCTAAGTTTCTACAATTATATATCAATTTGGTATTTTTTTAATAAACTTCTATATTTAACTATCCTATTAAGGGATAATAAAACCAAAAGGAGAAGGAAATGAATCTTAATAATCTTTTTAAAATTGGAGCAGTGTGGAATGGATTATTTGGTGTGATGATGCTCTTCGCTGGCTCCACAGTTATGGAAGGCTTCGGATTTACACCGACAGACGACTTATTGATGATGAGCACCTACATGGGTGTGTCCATGTTGGCGATAGGAGTAATCCATTGGTTCATTCAAATATATGCAGGTGACAATCTGAAAAAGTATGGAATGGTTGTAGCGCCAATTTGGGGCGCGTTCGCAGCGCTCGATGGGTATCACTATGCAGTTGGTAACCAACCAGTCATTGCTCAAAATGTCGTGATGACTTTAATCATGGCTGTGATCGCCGTGATGTTCTTTATCAAATCCAGAGATTGAATGATTATGAGTTTACAAAGTGCATTGGATGCAATATCAAAAGGTAGTTAGATAACTTGAAGATATAACCAAAGAAAAAAGCCTCGCATTTATCGGGGCTTTTTTGTGATATTTATTTTATTAATTACGAATCGTAGGCCGCTATTCCTGTTTCAGATTGGCCGATGATAAGCGTATGCATTTCGTGTGTGCCTTCGTAGGTATAGACCGATTCAATATTGGCCATGTGCCGCATAATAGGATAATCTTCTGTAATACCGTTTGCCCCAAGAATACTCCGTGATATCTTGGCTACATCTCTAGCCAAAACACAATTATTTCGTTTCGCCATGGAGACTTGCTGGAAAGTCATATTCCCTTCATCTTTGAGTCGTCCCAGGCGATAGACCAACAATTGTGATTCGGTGATTCGCGTCACCATGTCCGCCAACTTTGCTTGAGTCAATTGATATCCGCCGATAGGTTTGGAGAATTGTTTCCGCTCTTTGGCATATTCCAACGCTGTGTTATAGCAATCCACAGCACACCCAATCATTCCCCAGGAAATGCCATAACGAGCTTGAGTCAAGCAGCCCAGCGGCCCTTTTAATCCTTCTACATTAGGCAGCCGTGCCGAATCCGTTACTTTTACATTCACCATTGAAAGCTCAGATGTTACGGATGCTCTTAAACTTAATTTTCCATGGATGTCACTGGATGTGAATCCGTCCATGCCTTTTTCCAATAAGAATCCGCGAACGATACCTTCTTCATCACGGGCCCACACCACAGCCACATCCGCCAAAGTGCCATTGGTGATCCACATTTTATTGCCATTAATAATCCAGCCATCACCATCTTTTTTGCATCGTGTAGCCATGCCACCTGGATTGGAACCAAAATTTGGTTCCGTAAGTCCAAAACAACCGATCTTTGTACCTGCACCTAAACCAGGAAGCCATTTCGCTTTTTGTTCATCAGAGCCATAAGCGTGGATTGGATACATGACCAATGCACCTTGCACACTGGCAAAAGACCGTAAGCCCGAATCGCCTCTTTCCAGTTCATGAAGAATTAATCCATATGCCACATTACTCACACCGGCACCCCCGGATTTTTCCGGTAATGCAGACCCCATAAATCCCAATTCTCCCAACTTGGGAACGAGTTCCATGGGAAATGTAGCATTCTCATAATGCTCATTGATTACAGGCATAAATTCAGTTTGAACAAAGTCATACGCCGTCTGCTGAATGAGCAATTCTTCTTCAGTTAATATATCGGTTATATTATAAAAATCGGGTCCTAACTTTTTCATGATTTCCCTGTATAGTTTGACATAAAAATTACACCTTTATTCCCAATGATTTAATAAGAGAAATAAGTTCTTTATCTTCCCAGTTCACCTTTTCTGAATGAAGTTTTATCTCTTTTAATATTTGATCTAATTTTTGATGACTTACTTTAATTCCAATTCCTTCCAACTTATTTATTAGCGCTGCAGCACCTGTGAATTTATCAATTACAAAATGACGTTTCCGATGAAGTGATTCCGGTGAAATAGCTTCGTAAGTTTTTGGTTCCTTCTCCACTGCTTTCACATGGAGACCCGCTTTATGAGTGAATGCATTTTTTCCTACAATGGGTTGATTAGCATTTGAATCCAGTTTAGAAAATAAAGCAACCATATCAGTTAATTCTGGAATCAATCCTAAATCCCAATTCCCATTTATTTTATAAATATTGGTTAAAGCTGTCACCACTTCTGCTAAAGGTGGAAGGCCGCATCGTTCTCCCAATCCATTCACCGCAACATCTACACATTGGGCGCCCGATTCCAGAGCAGACAATGCGTTCGCCGTTGCCATCCCAAAATCATTATGGCAATGAACATGGACAGGTATATCCAATTCTGAAACGATTTGGCTCACTAATTTTTTTGTTTGTGTCGGTGTGAGACATCCAACGGTATCTGCCAAACTGAATCGATCACAACCTGATTTTTGTACTAATTGTCCAACTTGAATTAGAAAGTCTAAATCAGTCCGACTGGCATCTTCCGCCGTGAATCGAAGTTTGAGTCCTTTGTCTTTTCCATATTTTACAGCAGTCTCAATGCGAATTAAAGCTTCAGATTTTGTTACATTAAATTTATGTTTTAGACTTAATGGAGATATTCCAAAAAAGACACCCATCCATCCAACACCAATGGCTGTAACATCATTGATATCAGACTTCGAGGCTCTACCGTGAGCCATTTTTTTTGCATTTAGACCAAGGTCATTTAATGCTTCTACCGCTTCATAAACATCAGGAGATACAGCTGGGTGACCTAACTCAATAAAATCGACTCCAAAAGTATCCAATCGTTTAGCCAGTGCAATCTTTTGGCCCACAGTAAAAGAGACACCTGGCGTTTGTTCACCTTCCCGAAGCGTTGAATCTAATATTTCTATTTGTTGCCCGATTAGCATACCATTTTCCGTTGTTCTTTCATTCCCATTGAAATTAGATATGGATTATTTTTTTGACGTGATGAAAATGATTTTTTCGAATCCACATCCAGCCAATTATTTTGAATCATCATTTGACCTATGGCACCACCCAGAGAATTCCCTGGTCCAAGAAGTACCAATTTATCTGGACAAAATTCTTTTATTGTTACTGTAATTGATGTTGAAAAATCATAGGCATGTGTCACTTGATGTCCTAAGGTATAATGGTGCAAATCTTTAATCTCTGTGCTAAAAGGTGACCAAATTTTTCCCCGTCCATCCACCAGTGGAACAACAGGTTTTTGAAAAATAGATTGGGGCAATACTCCAAATGCTTTTCTTGAAATTGATTCTAACAAAGGTGTATGAAAAGCAGCATGAAACGGTAATTGAAATGGATAATTATCCTTAGTAGGTAATGTCTTTAAAAGCGTATCCATTGCTGATTGTTCACCACCAATGACCAAATATCCTCCAAGAAAAATAGAAACATGAGCACCTACATTTTTAATTTCGGTTAATACGATTTCTTTTTTAGCATCATCAATATGCCAATTATCATCTACAAGTGAATAAATAATTTGTCCACCCATGATTCCGCCTTTCATCATGGATCCCATGGTATCAATTAAAGCATATGCATTTTCATGATTCAAAGCACCACTTAATGCCAAAGCACTATACCAGCCCATTGAATTACCGGTGATGGCAACAACCTCATATTTATTTTGATCAATGGATAGAAAGTCCGCCAAACTGCAGGCGTAAATGAGTGGTGATGCATGTTCTCCAGCCATATGTATTTTGGCTCGAAATTGCATTAAATCCAAGTCAGATATTGTCGGTTCTCCGGCCAATTCTCGTTTTTCATCCATATAAGCGATTTGATTTTTTGCCGGTGCTCCAAAAGAAGCTAAATCGCCCGATGTTTCTCGAGTGTAGGCCCCCCGTCCAGGACAAATTACAACGATACGATCTCTAGCCATTCACCAGCTCCAAAGCATTCTCGAGTATCGACTCTTTACTGGGTAATGTTGCAGTTGCAACAACGCCGATTGAAATAAAACTATCTTCTGCTGCATGAAGTTTTATATTCAATGGTTTATTAGAATGACTCACTAATTTAGCAAATAATCCTTCACCATGACATCCGGTTCTTCGACACTCATCAACAATAAGCACATTTTCACATGTACCAATAGCTTTTAATAATTTTTGAACATCTATATCAGACAACCAGCGCAAATCAATAATCTTTATTTTTTTCTTCAGCCTCTTTTCAATCTCTTTTTGGGCTTGGAGTGATAAATATAAACCATTCCCATAAGTAATAATTGTAAGTGCTTTTCCCTTTCCATATTCTCCGAATATGCCCACAAGAATTTCTTCTTTAACATCTGGATATTGGAAATTCCATTTACCATCTTTTGGTTTGTAAAGATCCTTTTTCATATAAAGAGCAATCGGTTCTACAAAAACGGTAATTCGACCATTTTCGTACGCTTCCCGAACAGCGGTTCGAAGCATTTTTGATGCATCTACACCATTGGAGGGTACCGCAAGAATTAACCCGGGAATATCTCTAAAAATGGTTAAGGAATTATCATTATGAAAATGTCCACCAAATCCTTTTTGATATGCCAATCCCGGCACACGTAAAACCATTGGATTGGTAAATCGACCTTTTGAGAAAAAAGGGAGTGTGGCAGCTTCGCCACGCAATTGATCTTCGGCATTATGAAGATAAGCTAAAAATTGAATTTCTGGAATAGGAACAAAACCGTTATGACCAAATCCCATTCCAAATCCAATGATTGATGTTTCATCTAATGGACTATTAAATACGCGGCGAATTCCAAATTGTTTGTAAAGATCAGCAGTCACATGATACACGCCACCTTTTTGTGCCACATCTTGGCCAAATACCAAAGTATTTTCGTAGCGAAGCATTAAATCTGATAAAGTATAATTAATCAATTTTGCCATATGATGAGATTGATCCATCCGTTTAAACTCTTTCCCAAAGAGATCTTGGCGGGCTTTTTGAATAGGTTGCTTCGGTATTTTTCTTGATGATTCATTTGCTGTAATGGATTCCATTACATCTTTGGCCGACTCAAGTTTGGGGCGAAGCGTTGCAGCATTAAAAACATGATTCACTTGTGATCTTTTTGATTCATAAAGCCGTACTATTTCATCGGGTGATAAACAATTATTCTCTATCAAAATTCGTGCTGAATGGAGTAAGGGATCATTGAATTCTGTAGCTTCAATATCTGCCAGCGATAGGTATCCCACTTCTACATCAGAACCGGCATGGCCCATGAGTCGCACCGTTTTCATATGAAGAAAAATGGGCAACCGATCAATCCGACAATCGTGCTCTACCCCTCTGGATTTGATGATAAGATCAATCAGATGGAGTCCATCCGTTTGTATATATTGCAATCCGGGACGATTAGAAAAATTTTGCTCGATCCAATGATCATCAGTAGGAACAGAAATTCCGGTTCCATTATCTTCACATATAAAAATAATGGGAATATGGCCTCCGGAATTGCTAACCCAACTTGCGGTATTAAACGCACTTAATGCTGTGGCATGGTTGGCGCTCGCATCTCCAAAACTGCACAATATTATACTGTCTTCTTTCAAGTCTCTTTCTGAAATGGCCAGATCTTTAGCACGATCTACGGAAAAAGCAGCCCCCACAGCTTTTGGAAGGTGACTGGCAATGGTACTGGTTTGGGGCGGAATATTTAATTCTTTACTTCCCAATACTTTATGTCGTCCACCGCTAATGGGTTCTTCCGAAGATGCCATAAACGAAAGTGCCATATCATAAATTGGTGTTGTTCTTGAAAGTTGTTTAGATCGTTCTATAAAAAAAGGTCCACTCCGATAATGAAGAAATGCCATATCTGTGTATGGAAATATTTTGCCGAAAACCGCATTCCCCTCATGCCCGGAACTGCCAATGGTATAAAAGCATTTTCCCTCATTTTTAAGAATACGGGCTTTCAGGTCCATATGGCGACTTAAAACCTGAGTTTCAAAAAGTGAAATCAACTCAGACGGACGAATATCGGTTTGGGATAAAATGAGATTCGTACGCGATGGAGGGAAATTACCTGATTTTACATGATTCAGAAAATTCTGGTCAATGACTTCTTCTCTATTAAAAATGCTCATTATTTTTTTCTGTGCTTTTTGACTCCTTGGCTAGTTTTTTAAACTCTCCAATTTTTCTTTAAATTCACGAAGTTCCCGAACATTGCTTGTTTTTACCTCACCAGAATTCCATTTGAGATTGAAATCTTCTTCTGAATCTGAGCCACCCTGTTTTTGATATAATGGATAAAGATCCGCTTCTTCTCTTGGTTTACCCTTATGGAGCGTTGCAGTAAGCTGATAGGCTATATCCTCAACAATATCATCAATCACTCTTTCGGGAAGTTGTTTCTCCAGAAATCCTTTTTCAATTTTAGAAAATCGCATTCCATGAACTACATAATCTTGATAGGCTTCCCAGGCAAAAGGCGCTTTTTCTTTCACATAATGGGCCATGGCATCGGAGAAAACACGAATCTCATATTGAGCATGACTATCAGACCGTAGCCCAATAAAATGGAGCAGGTTATGAAGGTCATTCTTCCAGTACCATTCTGTATAAATATTTACCGGCAAAAGAGATCGTATTAACTCCCGTGCAACTCCGGCTTCATTGAGGTCTTGGTACATGGTAAAACTGCGTTCAGAATTTTCTTTAAAATAATCCAATACTTTCTGCTTTAATTCAGGCGGAACTTCTCCGGATCGACCTTGTTTATTCAAAGCACTTTGAAATTGAATATTCTCCGGTTCCGGATAATAAAATTCATCCCTCGCTTCAGAATATCGTAATGAATATTCATTAATATTGGCTGTACGATGACGCACCCACTGGCGTGCCACAAATATTGGCATTTTACAATGGAATTTGAATTCTACCATTTCGAAAGGTGTCGTGTGGCGGTGGCGCATGAGATAACGGATCAACCCCCGATCTTGGGAAACCTTACTAGTTCCTTGTCCATAGCTCACACGAGCCGCTTGGACGATAGCATCATCCCCACCCATAGAGTCCACGAGCCGGACAAATCCTTTATCTAAACATTTGATTGCATCTTCTGGTATCTGTGTCATTTCAATTCTCTAATTCACTTTTTGATAAATCATTACGCCGTCTCTAACGGGTAAAAGTAAGGGTTCTAATCTATGATTATTTTTAATGAGTTCTGCTGTTTCTCTTAAGGATTTTGATTCTTTATCATCAGGATTTAATACTGTCCCGCTCCAAAGCATATTATCAAATACAGCAATGCCACCTTTTTTTAATAGAACATTTCCTTTACGGTAATACTCCGGATAACCTGTTTTGTCAGCATCCACAAAGATCATATCAAAACTACCGACACGGAATTCTTCTAAAGTTTTTATAGCATCACCTTCATGGATATGAATTTTATAATTCACTTCAGATTTTTCAAACCAGCCTTTGGCAGTCTTTACATGGTTTTTCATCAATTCACAGGAATGAATTTCACCATGATCGGGCAACGCTTCCGCCATTTTTAAAGTGCTGTAACCCGTAAACATCCCAATCTCAAGTACCCGTTCAGCCCCAGATATTTTAATCAACATTTGCAGCAAACCACCTACAAGAGAGCCACAAAGCATTTGAGGGATTTCTTCTGTTTCCCAAGTTGCTTGGGACAATTCCTTTAAGAGTTCCGAATCTTGGGAGGATAAATCTTTACAGTATTGTTCAATATCTTCAGAAACAAATCGCATTATAGCCTCATAATAAATAAAATGTAAAAATTAAAGATCAGTAGTGGTCTTCTTAATGTCTGAATTCCTTGATATAAGATTCAGTAGAGCTTGAACGTAATAAGCTAACAATTTTATGTGACTTTTATAGATTGCAGATCACGTGACAAAAGAAAATTAGACAGAAGCGTTTCATTTATTCAGTTAATTAAAGCGGATAAAAATTGTTAACTCTTACATATGGAGAACGTGCACGGCCAAGACGAAGCTTTCCTGGACCTACAGGCTCAGCAATGATATATTTTTTCCCTCTATAAGTAACTGATTGATCGTAAGGACCCGGTATTCCTCGTATTCCACAAGATATATGTCCTGGTGATTCAAGTAAAACCACTGAAGATTTTGAGATCGAAAGATAAATGGAAGCGAACAAGACTGCTTTGCTATCGCAATCTGCCCAACCTTTGTTCAAAGACAATGGCGGAGGAAACAAACCAGATATGATTTTACCCTTGTATTTGTTAGGAGGAGCTTTATATGGAATATCCTGACAAAAAGCTAAAATCAATTCTATAGCTTCTCTGAACTTTAGTTTTTCAGTTTTCACCGTTTTATTTGCGCGCGCAGCTAAGCGAGAAACAATTGGACGACTATCAGATACAATCCTTGCAAAATCGGGAATAATCATATTCCCCAACTGTCGAAAGTAACCGTTTTTGATTTGTGCCTTTCGCTTTTTTATCACATCAGGCTTTAGTAAGTATGGCTTGAATATACTAGGTGGAACGCCAAAACGACTGATCATGCTATCGGAGTCTTTTTTAGAAGCAGTCCATTTCCAATCTCGAGCTTTATTTTTTAAATCAAGGAATTTGTAATTATAAGTGTATAATTGCTTATCAGGTTTTACTTTTTGACTAGTCCCGGGATTTCTTTTAACAAAAAGGTCCATATAGGACTGATTACTGTAAGTGTTATTTAAAGGTACAGCATCTAAATATAATGGAAATAAAATTTCGCTATAAAAAAAAATAACAGTAATAAGAGCAAATAAACCGGATAGTAATAGGTGGGGTTTCATATGTGTTTAATTTTTGGGATTTATTTTCTCAATTGGTGGAAGAACTTCACCTTCATTTAATATAATATTTTCATTAATTAGACTCATATCATATCGAACGAAAGAAGCAACAAATCGGTTAACCGATGGCTGAATAAATAAAGTCATTCCCAGAACAACCAGTGATAGCATTATTGAAACGGCTATATTGTTTGCTTTGATCTCCTTGATCTCATCTAAATGGATTGTGACTTTTAAATAGATCCAGGTTGCTCCAAGCAAAACACCAAAGGAAATCAACATCGTTACAAAGTAAAAAACAACAAAAAATCCAAAGGAAATAAGCATCAACCCTAAATCTATATTATCTTTTCCTGTTAACATTGTCTGAAGAGTATTAATGGATGGTAGAATACTTGGTTGTACTAAAATCAAATTACATAAAACTAGGACACCGGCAAAAATTGCCATTGCAATGTTACCTTTTGCCAAATGATTTTGACTATCAGAATGAAGCAATGTCCAATTAAGCATCTTAATAACTAAAAAAATTGTTAATAGACCAAAAATGATTGATATGGTCATCTCGTAGGTTGCTAGAAAAATAACTCTAAAATCCATAGTGTTAACCTTTGTTAGATTTGATGATTTTAATAAATCCCTGTGAGGAGGCCTGCTTGTAAAATATGAATACCATATAATTAATTACAATTTAACACTTCAAATGTTTTATCCACGGCTTCCACATGCCCAGCAATCAATCCTGGCTCGATCAGCGTTTTTTCCAAATTATATTGTCTTGGATTTCCATGGAGGTCAATGAGCTTCCCCCCGGCCTCATTGATGATGCAATTTCCGGCGCAAATGTCCCATTCATTTTTGGGACGAAGTGAGGCAAAAATGTCTGCCTTACCTGCTGCAGTAAGACCCAATTTATAGGCCACACTTCCAACTTCCTTCAGTTCTCTAAAAGTGCCATCAAAAGGTGCCCATAGTCCCCTACGAGTCTCTGATCGACTGTTCAAAATGACCATGTCAACCAAATTTTCTTTGGTGGAACAGATAATGGGTTCACCATTCAAAAATGCACCGTCACCCTTGGCTGCGGTAAATGTTTCTTTGGTTACCGGATTATAAAGAATACCAACAATCGGTTCGCCTTTTTCAACCAAGGAAACACTGACCACAAAATTGGGAACACCTTCAATGAATTCTTTAGTGCCGTCAAGTGGATCAATAACCCATACCCGATCCTTGGATAATCGTTCAGGCGAATCCACTGTTTCCTCAGAAAGCCAACCGTACTCTGGCCGGGCCTTCATTAAAATGTCTTTCAAACAGGCATCGGCAGCATGGTCTGCTGTTGTTACGGGATTATGATATCCTTTATCACGAATTTCGTAATCCGCTTTGTAATAGTTTAATATTACGCCACCCGCTTCAATGGCGGCGTCTTTTGCAAGCATTAAATCGGAAATCATGGGTCGAAAGTTAGGAGAAAATATGTTCAGGTACGAATATGTTAAATCTAATTTTATATCCGCCAATTTAAATTATGTAATTACCTATTTATATAATTACGATTGGTCTCATTTGATCTTTTTTGCTTCCCTCGTCCCGCTCATATACTTCGGCGGACAGGAAAATGTTAAACGACTATAATTGGCCGATTGCTTTCCTGAGGTAAGTGATAAAATCCGCCATTTGGTGGTATACATCATGGGAAATCTCCAAAATTTGGTCTGACTGAAAATCCCTGTTTGGGATTTTTTTACTCACAATAAAATCTTTATAACGAAGCCATTTGATCTGGGGATGATCTTTAGGATATCCCTTTGGTGCAACTTTTAGACGATCGCCACCTAATTCATCAAAAACACCCTTAAACCCCTTATCATTTACAATGGATTCAAATTGATTCGGCCAACCGACAATATATTCACGAATGGCTGATAATGTATCCTTATCCGGGTGCCATACGCCCCCGGCGAAATAACAATCTCCCGGCCCCACGTGGATATAATAACCCGCACCCATTCTTTTTCTACCTCCGGGATTCATACTAGCACCGAACCATGTTTTGTAGGGTGTTTTATCTTTAGAAAAACGTGTATCACGGTATATTCGAAATAGACAGTCTTTTGGTTCGGTACCAATCATTTCGGAATCGAATTCAGAAATCCGAAACAAGAGCATCGCCACAAAATCAATAAAATTTTGCTGGGCATCCTTGAACCTGTCCTTGTTGGCGTGGTACCACTCTCGGCAATTATTCTTTTTCAGATCAGAAAGAAAATCAAATGTGGATTGGGCAATCATGGGAAAAATGTGTTAAGATGTTTAAGTTTTAGTTTGTTATGTTGCTTTTATCTTCCATTTAAATTAACTGTTTAACACTTTTGGAAAACGATTAACTTTTCTCGCTTTTTTCTGGGACCAATGGATAAATCCGAGAATTCTTCCTTTTCAATTTTCCAACCATCATTAAATATAGATTTCACTTCTTCAATGGTTGTTCCCCAAGGCGGACCACCATCTTCAATTAATTTGTCCAAGGGAAACCATAAGCCAATCAATTTTCCTCCGGGTTTGAGCAGTTGATTTACAACTGTTTCATATTCTGATCGACGTGCGGGATTGATGGCACAGAAACAGGTTTGTTCAATGATAAAGTCATACGTGTTCGCGTAAACAGGAGGTAAAGTGAAAATATCATTTTCAATAGTATTCACTGCGAGCTTTGCCTTACGTGCTAAGTCTTTTACAGCGTTAATCGCGGAAGGGGCAAAATCTATGGCGGTCACTTCGAACCCTTTTTGGGCAAACATGATGGCATCATATCCCCTGCCACAACCGATGATACATACTTTTCCCGGTGAAATCGAATCGGCCATGGAATCAAAAATGGGCGTTGCCCCACTCATATCCCATCCCGCATCGTCTTCTAAATATATGCCTTCCCAGAATTGAAAATTGTCTTCGGGGAATTTCGTCATTCAACATCCTGATATTGGAACACGGATTCCAAAGAAACGCCAAATGCATGGGCAATTTTGAAGGTCAATTCCAAGGAAGGTTAATATTTACTTACGTTAAAGTATCGGGATTCAGGATGGGAAAAGTACCATCCACTGACCGAAGCGGTGGGGTACATGGCGCGACTTTCTGTCAACGTAATTCCTGTGTTTTTCTCAACATTAAGCAATTTCCAGATTTTATCTTTTTCTGTATGATCCGGGCAAGCAGGATACCCCGGTGCGGGACGAATGCCTTGATATTTCTCATTTATTAGTGAATCATTATTTATTGATTCATCAGTGGCATATCCCCATAATTCTTTTCGTATCCTTTGGTGAAGCCGTTCTGCAAAAGCTTCTGCCAACCGATCAGCCAAAACTTTGGCCATTATAGAATTGTAGTCGTCATGTTGACCTTCAAACTCTTTTACCATGGCTTCTATTCCGTGACCTGTAGTTACCGCAAATGTGCCAATAAAATCATTTTTCGGTGCAATAAAGTCCGCCAAACAATAATTCGGTTTATTCGCGCCTTTATCTACAGTTTGGCGGGGAAATTTGAATGCCATTTCATTTGTAATAAATATGGATTCATTTTCAGAATAAGCGGGATGAATCCCAATCACCCCTTTTGCTGTAAGTAATTTTTTGGATATAATTCTTTTTAATAGTGTTTGACCATCATCAAAAAGTTTCTGCGCTTCATCTCCATACTTTCCATCGGTTAATATTTTTGGATATACACCCTTTAATTCCCATGCATGGAAAAAGGGAGACCAATCTATATAATCCACCAATTCGTCTAAAGGATAATCTTCGAATACTTTGACACCTTGAAAGCCTGGTGTAGGCACTTGATATTGATTCCAGTCAATTATGAATTTTCTTTCTCTTGCTGTTTGAATATCAAGACGTTTCATTTTGGGCTTTTTTGCACGTGCCTTACGAATCTTGGCGAAATCTGCTCTTGTGTCCGATACAAGCGATTCTTTTTCATCCGCATTCAATAGTTTACTCACAACCCCCACAGCACGGGATGCATCAATCACATGGATGGTTGGTCCGGAATAATTTTCTTCGATTTTCACAGCTGTATGTTTGCGGCTTGTTGTTGCGCCACCTATCAATAATGGTATATCGAATTCAAGAC
>Ga0315339_1001413_pt1 | contig 21410 bp, 17 predicted proteins | sample ASW17metaG_FD_204514 | JGI IMG/M metagenome (GOLD analysis project Ga0315339, IMG submission 204514) | Ammonia-oxidizing marine archaeal communities from Pacific Ocean, United States - ASW #17 | ecosystem: Environmental > Aquatic > Marine > Oceanic | place: USA: California | collected 2016-12-05
GAGGCCGCGCCGCAGTCAATCCTAGGTCCCGACGGTCATCCGCCGCGCGGCGGCTTCCTGCCGCCCGTGGCGCTGCCGCGCCGCATGTTTGCCGGCGGACGCAGCAAGTTCACCGCGCCGCTCCGCATTGGCGCGCCAGCCCGCCAGACCGCCGAGATCAAGAGCGTGGTCGAGAAGGAGGGCCGTTCGGGTCAGCTTTGCTTCGTCACCGTGACCTACACCACGGAACAGGAAGGCACGATCTGCATTGAGGAAGAACGCGATTACGTCTACCGGGAAGAAGGCGCTCCCGTGTCGGCACCGGAACCGACTGAACTTGCGCCGGTACCGGATGGCTCCTGGTCGCGCACGATTACGCCCGACCCGGTAATGCTGTTCCGCTATTCGGCGCTCACCTTCAACGGGCACCGCATTCACTACGATCAGCCCTACGTCACCCAGGTCGAACATTATCCCGGCTTGATCGTCCATGGTCCGTTGATCGCGACCAGCCTGCTTGAGCTCGTGCGCCGGAATCAGGACCGTCGGATCGTCGGATTTTCGTTTCAGGCCCGCTCGCCGATCTTCGACCTCGCGCCCTTCCGCGTCGTGGCGACGCCGGGCGAGGGCGATGAGGTCAATCTCAAGGCCGAAGGGCCGGACGGTACGCTCTGCATGCAGGCGACCGCCACACTAGGCTAACCAGTTTTTGGGGGCTGACCGGTCCGAGCGCTAAACGTTCTGGTAGCTGAGGATCCGCACTCTATTTCTCGTGACTTTTCACCATCGGGTCGCCGATCGGGATCTCCATAAGGTCTTCGCCGTAGTAGATGTTGCCTTTGTAGATCGCGCCGATCTCGCGCAGCACCTTCTCCCGCATTCCCGGTTTATCGATCTGCGGGAGCACGTGGGTGATCACGAGACTCTTGGCCTTCGCTTCCTTTGCCATCCGCGCGACCTCGAGGTGGCCGGCGGCGCCCTTGGCATATTCCTTCGAGCGCTCCGTGCCGCTGTAGTAGGGGCACATGTAGACCAATACGTCGGCATCCTGGGCGAGTTTCACCATCGCCGTGCACGGGCCGCAGTCGCCGGAATAGGCGAAGACACCCGCCGAGGTTTCCATGCGGTACCCGTATGAGACCAGGTAGGGTTGGACATGCGGCACCGATCGTGCCGTGACCTTCCAGCCGTTGCCCTCAATCGTCTGCCCCGAGCGGATTTCCGAGATCTTGGGTTTCGGCTTCTTGCGGATGCCGGTGCCGCCGCGTGATTCGTAGACGTCGATCGACCCTTGCGCCATCACCCGCGCTTCGAGGTCCGGGCCGAATACGCCATTCCGGCCGAACAGGGCCTGGTTCATGCGTTTGGTATGCGGCGGCCCATAGACGTTGAGCTCGGGGATCTTGCCCGCGCCCTGGTCCCAGTGCGTCAACATCAGGCGTGCATAATCGAGGCAGTGGTCGTAGTGCAGATGGCTGAAGAAGACATGGGTGATGTCGACAGCCCGTTTGCCGGCTTCCATCATGCGGTGATAGGTGCCGGGCCCCTGGTCGAACAGGATGATGTCGTCGCCGACCTCGACCATGTAGCCTGAGCTCGCGCGGTGGAGCTGCGGTTTCGGTACGCCGGTGCCGAGAAGGGTGATTTTCATCTCGCCGGTCCTAACGTTCTCGGTCCTTGGCCATCGGCGCCTCGAGCGGGATCACCATCAGGTCCTCTCCGAAGAACAGGTTTCCCTTGTAGACCTTGCTCATGTCGCGCAGCACCTTCTCGCGCAGGCCGGGCTCGTCCATCTGTTTTAGGACGTGGCTGACGACCAGGTTCTTTACCCCGGCGGTTTGGCCGACTTCCGCCACTTCCATATGTCCGGCGACACCCTTCGCGAAAGCCTTGCTCGGCTCCGTGCCCGACAGGTAGTGCGTCATGTAGACCATCACGTCGGCACCCTTGGCGAGCTTCCGCATCGCGTTGCACGGACCGCAATCGCCGGAATAAACGAACGACCCTTCGTCGGTGTCGAGACGGAAGCCGTAGGAGATCAAGTAGGGCTGTACGTGCGGCACGGACGTCACCCGCAATTTCCAGCCGTTTCCTTTAATCACCTGGCCGCTGCGGACCTCGGTGACTTCGGGTTTGGGCTTCTGGCGCTGGCCCTTGCCGCCCCGCGATTGATACACGTCAATCGAGACCTGATGTTTAGTCCGCGCTTCAAGGTCCGGGCCGAACACGCCGTTCTTGCCGATGATCGCCTGGGTCATGCGCTTCATATGCGGTGGGCCATAGATCTTGAGTTCGGGAATGTCGCCGGCGCCCTGATCCCAGTGCGTCATCAGCAGACGCATGTAGTCGAGGCAGTGGTCGTAGTGAAGATGGCTGAAGAACACGTGCGTCACGTCGGTCGCGCGTTTGCCCGCCTCCATCATTCGGTGATAGGCGCCTGGCCCATGATCGAAAAGGATCAGATCGTCGCCGACTTCCACCATGTAGCCTGAGCTCATGCGCTTGAGTGACGGTGCCGGAGTGCCCGTGCCTAGCAGCGTAATTTTCATGTCGGATCGCCTTCCCTTCGCGAATCGAGATAACGTCCACCCACTATCCAAAGGTGGAGGGGCTGGCGCAAGGTGCCACGGGCAAAACGATCGTCATGAATCTGGAACTCGCGGGAAAACGGGCTCTGGTCACCAGGGCCAGTCGCGGCATCGGGTGAGCCATCGCCGAACGCCTGGCGACGGAAGGGTGCGACCTGCTGCTGGTCGCGCGAACCGAAGCCGACCTGCGTGCCGCGGCAGACGAGATCGCTGCAGTGTCCGGTCGCACGGTCGAGGTTTGTGTGGCCGATTTGTCGAAGATCAGCGGCATCGAAGCGGTGGCCGGCTGGCTGGGCCCGTCGCCTGGTGGACTCGATATTCTCGTCAACAATGCGGGCGCCGCCAAGGGCGGCACGATCTTCGAATTGCAGGAAGAGGATTGGCAAGCGGGGTTCGAGCTCAAGTTCTATGGGGCACTGCGCCTGATCCGAAAGCTTTGGCCGCTTCTCAAAAAGGCGCGGGGCATTGTCGTCAATGTCACGGGCTATTTCGGTAAGACTCCGGCCCCGAATATCATTCTCGGCGGGGCGATCAATGCGGCATTCGAGAACACCTCGAAGGCGCTGGCGCAAATGGGCCTCGTGGATGATGTGAACATCAACGACGTCCGTCCTGGCATGACCATGACTGACCGGCAGCGGGCCTTACTGGTCCAATGGGGCGAAGCGCAGGGCCTGACCGGCGACGAAGCGGAACAGCGGCGCATCGCCGCGATGGGGTTGCGTCGCGCCGGAGAACCGCAGGATGTCGCGGCCATGACCGCCTTCCTGGCTTCGCTTCGTGCCCGGCATATCAACGGCGCCATTCTGCCCGTTGACGGCGGCGGTACGGGTGCGCTGTAAATCCTAACTGAGTGTTAGGATTCTGATTCTAGGTGTTTGAATATGGGTCCGGGAGTAATGACATGGGATTCACCTCCTTCATCGTCGCGTTGACTGTCAGCACAATCCTCTATCTGGTCGACGCTGACCCGGCCCGGGCCGGTGCCATTTACGGTGATTGGTATTTTAAGGATGGACGTCTGATGACCATTACGCACACGCATATTGTAATGCCCGGCGGAAAGCGGATTCGCGGTCTCTACGATAGGCATGCGTTCACCTACACGGTTCCCGGCAATGAGAAGGGAGCCAAATCAGAGGTGTTCATGGTTCTGGCCAATCCGCAGACCGTTCATCTGTGGCGGGATGAGTCCTCGGCCAAGGCGCAAAAGCCGCCGGCCGAAGTTTGGCAGCGCTGTTCGGCGCACGTCAGCTGACCATGCGGCGCCATCACAGAGCCCGAATTCAACCGCCCAGGGGGTGCTTGACGGGTCTCGGCACCATTGTCAGGATGCCGCGCTCATGAACGCAACACCCCTACCCATTCGCGACACCATTGCGAAAATTCCAACGTCCGCAATCCGCCAGATCGCGACGATTGGCATGCAGATGGATGACGTCATTCCCTTCTGGTTCGGCGAGCCCGACGCGCCGACCCCCGATTTTATCGTCGCGGCCGGGACGAAGGCGCTGCAGGAAGGCAAGACGTACTACACCCTCAACCGCGGCATCCTCGAATTGCGCGAGGCGCTGGCGGTCTACATGGGAGATCTTTACGGCCGCGATATCGATATCGAGCGCGTCACGGTGACGGCCTCTGCCATGAACGCCATCGCCGTAATCATGCAGTGCGTGATCGATCCGGGGGACAATGCGGTGATGGTGGGGCCAATATGGCCTAACATCGCGGCCTGTGCTGAGATCATGGGCGGCGAAGTCCGTGACGTGTCCCTTGAGCCGGGTGAGGATCGCTGGCGCCTCGATCTCGACCGCCTGTTCGCTTCGATTGATGATCGCACCAAGGTCGTGCTCGTCAATTCACCGAGCAACCCCACCGGCTGGGTCATGTCGCGGGAAGAGCAGCGCGCGGTGCTGGAGTTCTGCCGCGCGCGCGGCATCTGGGTCGTCGCGGATGAAGTCTATGACCGCATCGTCTATGACGCCCCCCATGCGCCCTCGTTCCTGGAGATCTCTGAGCCGGAGGATCTGGTGCTGCGCGTGAACTCGTTCTCCAAGTCCTGGGCCATGACCGGCTGGCGTCTGGGCTGGATCACGGCGCCGCCGGAGTTCGGTCCGGTCATCGAGAAGATGACGGAATTCAACATCGCCAACGCGCCGTCCGTCGCCCAGTACGCGGGGATCACCGCGCTGGCCGAAGGGGAGCCATTTATCCGCGAGACGGTCGACCGCTACCGCGCCGCGCGCGATCTCACCTACCAGCGTCTGGGCTCCATGTCGCGCGTCCACCTGTCGCTGCCCGAAGGCGCTTTCTATGCTTTCTTTGCCGTCGATGGGGTGACGGACTCCCTCACGTTCGCCGAAGACGTATTACGGCAGACCCATGTCGGCTTGGCGCCCGGCGCGGCCTTCGGCGCGAAGGGTGAAGGGCATCTCAGGCTCTGCTTCGCGAGCGCCCTCGATACCCTTTCGGGAGCGTTCGACCGGCTTGAGCCAATGTTGTCGTAAGAGACATCGGTAAATGAGGTTGAAAGACAAGGCCGTCGTCGTGACTGGCGGTGGGCGGGAAATCGGCCGCGCAATCGCGTTGGCCCATGCCGGCGAGGGTGCCAGGGTGGCCGTGCTGTCCCGCAGTGAGTCAGACCTTGAGGAGACCGTCGAGCTCATCGCTGGGTCTGATGCTCGGCGCATGGGTTGCCGTGGTGGTTGCCGCTGTCCTACTTGCAGCGCGATTCTCGGTGGTGTCCAGCCGTGCCATACTAAGGTTGTGATCAAATCGGTAAGGTCCTCAATGGAGTGGTAACTCCTAACGGTCCGGCACAAAGAACATGGATATGATACGATTGTCGGAGAACGGCAATTAACGGAAACCGTGACCTGAAATGAGTAGCGATACCTTGGCGACCATTGCGCTTGTCGATGATGATCGGAACATACTCATGTCTGTCTCGATCGCTCTCGAGGCGGAAGGATTCCGGGTGCGGACCTTTCACGACGGCGCCGAAGCCTTGACCTCTCTGACCCATCAACCGGCAGACCTTGTCGTGCTCGATATCAAGATGCCCCGGCTCGACGGCATGGAATTGCTCAACCGTCTGAGGCGGACCAGTGAGGTGCCCGCCATCTTCCTGACGTCCAAGGACGATGAAGTGGATGAAATGCTGGGTTTGAAGATGGGCGCGGACGACTACATCCGTAAACCCTTCTCGCAGCGACTGCTCATTGAGCGCATCCGTGCAGTGTTGCGGCGCGCCGACGGTGGGCGGCAGCCGGACCCGGAAGGAGAAGACAAACCCATCGTTCGTGGAAATCTTGTGCTCAATCCAGCCCGGCACTCATGCACTTGGCGCGGCAGCGAGGTGCGTCTGACGGTTACCGAGTTCCTGATTTTAAGGACGTTGGCGACGCGATCTGGCCACGTCAAAAGCCGCGACCAGCTGATGGATGCGGCTTACGATGACAATATCTACGTCGACGATCGCACCATCGACAGCCACATTAAGAGACTGCGCCGGAAGTTCCGTGAGATCGACTCGGAATTTTCGAGCATCGAAACTCTCTATGGTGTGGGTTACCGGTACGGCGAAGCCTAACCACGTTGATCACCCATGATTGGGTACAGCCAAGGCGACAATGTGACCTCGAGTATGCGCGGCACAGGTGCGCAGTTCGGACATCGGGCGATGCAGGCACGGCGCTGGCTTTTGTCGCCGCTAACGCTTCGTGTGCTGGCGATCAATATGCTGGCGTTGGCAATTCTGGTGGGAGGACTGCTGTTTCTCGGTCCGTACCGGGAGAACCTGTTTGAGGCCAAGGTCGCTGCATTGACCACCAACGGAGCCATCATCGCTGGGGCATTGGGTGAGGGAGCTGTAGGAGGCCCTCCCAAACCCCTTCCGCCTCATCGTTATAAGTGGCCACCCCAAAGCATTGCACTTCACGCGGAGATTGCGACTGATTATATTCGCCGGCTATCCCAGTTGACGGGCACGCGCGTACGGCTGTTCGATAAAAGCAATGTACTGGTCGCTGACAGCCGAGTCCTGCTCAGTAGGGATCGCGAAGTGCGCGTGCGGATGCTGATACCTCCGGTTGATGAAGGCTATGTCTCAAGGATGGTCGGGGAGGTTTCAGATTTCTTCTCCGCGCTGTTGCCATTCGGTCGCGCGTTGCCGCTTTACCGGGAGCCGGTGCGCGCGGTCGCGGGCGACTTCCCTGAAGTGGTGCGGGCGTTGGAGGGAGAGGCCGATAGTGCCCAGCGCCGAACGGCGGACGGCGGAATCATGGTGACTGTCGCGCTTCCCGTTATACGCTTCAAAAAGATCTTGGGTGCTCTTCTGCTTTCGGCCAGTGGCGAGGATATCGAAGCTGGTGTTCGGGAAGTTCGTCTGGTGATCCTCCAAGTGTTCGTCTTGGCGTTAACCATAACCGTCATGCTGTCAATTTATCTGGCCGCAACAATTGCACGGCCGATCCGCCGGTTGGCCGAAGTTGCCGATATCGTTCGCCGGGGACCGATTCGACGCATCCAGATCCCCGATTTCACGTCGCGGCGGGACGAAATCGGCGAGCTTTCCGAGGCGCTAGGCGATATGACCGCAGCACTGTACGACAGGATCGAGGCGATCGAAGCATTTGCTGCGGATGTGGCGCACGAAGTGAGAAACCCGATCACCAGCATCGGCAGTGCGGTGGAATTGCTGGCACAAGGAGGTGATCCTGAGCGCCAAATTAAGCTGACTGCCATCATTCAGGAGGACGTCGCAAGACTGGATCGATTGATCGGCGACATCGCTGACGCCTCTAGAGTCGATGCCGAACTCGCTCGGGCAGAAATTGAGCCTGTGGATCTCACACAGCTGATTCGGACACTCGTGGCTATCCAGCGAGAAGCCGGGAGCGGGACAGGACCCCGGATTGATGTCGATGTCGGAAACGATGTCGCGCTCGTGGTTGAGGGTATCGAGGGGCGTCTTGGGCAAGTCATGCGAAATCTGCTCGCCAATGCGGTTACCTTCAGTTCAAAGGATGGACGCATTCAGATCCGTGTAGCGCGGGCGGAGGGCATGGCACGGATTACCGTGGAAGATGACGGCCCCGGAATTCCCGAGGACATGTGCGAGGCCATATTCGATCGGTTCTATACCGAGCGCCCGGAGAGCGAAGCATTCGGCGGGCATTCCGGCTTGGGGCTCAGCATCTCAAGGCAAATTGTGGCGGCCCATGGCGGGAATATTCGTGCTGAAAATCGCCGAAATGAATCGGGCGGGATTGTGGGTGCGCGATTCGTTGTCGATCTACCGTTACCGACTTGAAACCAGCGCGTTGACTTCAATGACGCAGGCACACACCCTTAGTCATCTGAGTCCGCATTGCGTTTGCCACCAGCGAGGATTTTTGTTCCAGACTGTATACCCAGCGGTGAATCGCGAGGAAGGAGCTGTGTCCCTGTGAGCCAGGCCGTGGTGGCCGGAGGGAATAATGGCCCGATGGAGCGTGTGCCGGTCGTTTTGGTGACGGGCATGTCGGGGGCCGGAAAGTCAACGGCATTGAAGGTTCTCGAGGATCTTGGATACGAAGCCATCGACAATCTTCCGCTTTATTTGTTGAGCAGGTTGCTGGCTCCCAAGGATGATGGATTGTCCGCGGCGCCTCTGGGTGCGGTTGCCGTGGACGTCGATATTCGAACACGTGGCTTCGACGCGGATGCCTTTCTTTCTGAGATCACGCCGCTGGCCGCGCGTGATGATTTGGCGCTCAAACTGCTGTTTCTCGATTGTGATGACAACGTTCTGCGGCGGCGATTCACGGAAACGCGCCGGCGCCATCCCCTCGCCAGCGATCGCCCGGTTGTCGACGGCATCGCACATGAACGCCGTCTGATGCTGCGGCTTCGGGACAATGCCGATCTCGTCATTGATTCGTCACATCTTACGATTCCGGAATTCCGCCAACTGATGACGCAGCATTTTGCGTTGGACGCAGGGCCGGAGATGGCGGTGTCAGTGACGTCGTTCTCGTATCGGCGCGGCCTGCCGAGGGCGGCTGATCTCGTCTTCGACGTGCGGTTCCTCGCCAATCCGCACTACGTCGACGCCTTGCGGCCTCATACCGGCAAGGATGCAGACATCGCGGCATACATCGAGAATGACCCGGCCTTCGCGCCATTTTTCGACATTTTGTCCAGGATGTTGCTTGACTTGCTGCCGCACTATGCGCGGGAAGGAAAGAGTTATCTCACGGTGGCCATCGGTTGCACGGGAGGCCGCCATCGGTCGGTTTATGTCGCAGAGCGCCTGTCGTGGGAGTTGAACTCTCACGGCCAGATGGTGTCGGTACAACACCGGGATTTGGCTTCCCAAGGTGGATGACCCACTCTTCTGACGGTAAGGGAGCATCACAATTCGTGGCACCGGGAAACGCATTGTTTACGATTGGACGGATGGGGTGATATAGACCCCCGACATGAATCCGAGGGCAGAGCCACCGAACATGGCGCCGACCCCTTCTTTCATCTTCAAGGAATGTTCAATGTCCGATTACAAAGTTGCCGACATCTCACTGGCCGATTGGGGGCGTCGCGAGATTACGATTGCCGAAACCGAAATGCCGGGTCTCATGTCGCTGCGAGAGGAATACGCCGGTAAGCAGCCGCTTCAAGGCGCGCGCATTGTGGGATGCCTCCACATGACGTTGGAAACGGCAGTATTGATCGAAACACTCATTTCGCTCGGCGCCGAGGTTCGTTGGAGCTCATGCAACATCTATTCAACGCAGGACCAGGCGGCGGCGGCTGTTGCCGCGGTAGGCGTCCCGGTCTTTGCCTGGAAGGGTGAAACCCTCGAGGAATACGACTGGTGCATTGATCAGACGATTGAAGGACCTGACGGCTGGCGCCCCAATATGCTGCTCGACGATGGTGGTGACCTGACCCAGATCATGCACGACAAATATCCCGAGTTGCTCAAGGATGTACGCGGTCTGTCGGAAGAGACGAGCACCGGCGTTCACCGCCTCTATCAGATGGAGAAAGCGGGCGAACTCTTGGTTCCGGCGTTCAACGTCAACGATTCAGTGACCAAGTCGAAGTTCGACAACCTCTATGGCTCGCGCGAAAGCCTGATCGACGGGATCAAGCAGGCCACCGGTGTCATGCTCGCCGGCAAGCTGGCGGTGGTGTGTGGTTACGGCGAGGTCGGAAAGGGCTCAGCGGCAAGCTTGCGAGGCCAGGGTGCCCGCGTCGTCGTCACTGAGATTGATCCCATCTGTGCGCTTCAGGCGTCGATGGAGGGCTATGAAGTGACGTCGATGGAGGACGCGGCATCGCGCGGCGACATTTTCGTAACTGCCACCGGCAACATGGACATCATCACGCTCGACCATATGCGGGAAATGAAGGACCGCGCCATCGTCTGCAACATCGGTCATTTCGATTCTGAAATTCAGATTGCCGCACTCCAGAACTACCCGTGGCACGAAGTGAAGCCTCAGGTCGACGAAGTGGAATTCCCGGACGGCAAGCGAATCATCGTTTTGGCCAAGGGTCGGCTCGTGAATCTGGGTTGTGCCACGGGACACCCAAGTTTTGTGATGAGTGCTTCGTTTACGAACCAGGTCATGGCGCAGTTGGAACTCTGGAACAGCGTAAACAGCTACCAGAATAAGGTCTATATCCTGCCCAAGCATCTTGATGAGCGGGTTGCGCGATTGCATCTGGACAAGCTCGGAGTTCGGCTCTCGCGTTTGACGGACGAGCAGTCCGAGTATCTGGGCATTCCGACCGAAGGGCCTTACAAACCCGATCATTACCGTTACTAAGCCCGACTCCGATTGAAGAGGCCTTAGCGGCGTGCCGTTGGCCGACCAAAGAGACTTTGGCTGCATGGCGTTGGATTGAGTATCATGCGACCGAGGGTCGGTCGTGTGATCTGGGCTCGGTCAACGCTGTCGGGTGAAGTTCGTGAAGCAATTGATTAGTCCCGTCCGCCACATTGGGCGCGCTGTTGTTGCCTGTATAGTAATTGGGCATGTGGTGCCGGTGGCCGTGGCGGCGGAGGCAACTGCGACCAAGTCCGCGGCGCTGGGCGCGGTGGCCGTGGCAATTGCGACATTCATCGTTGCTATGACGGTTGTCGCGGCCGTCGCGCTGTGGCTGACGCGCCGTCGCCGCCTGGCTCGGATTGAAGGCGAGGCGCAGCAACAGCACCGGAACGTTGACCGGATGGATGTCCTGTTGCGGACTGCACCCATGGCGCACGCTGTTCTCGATACGAACTCTTTGGAATTGTCGCCGTCGCCTCAACTCGTGTCGCTGCTGGAGTGGCCGGGTGGTCTTGGATCGCTGGATGGGATGACGGCGGTATTTGAGGATGACGATGCCGCAGCGCTGCGACACGCCTGCCGCCAACTCGTGGAGGCGGCATCTGAATTCAACCTGCAGGTGAAAGCGGTGAAAAGCGATCGAACATTCAGCGTGACCGGCGCGGTGGTAGATGGCGGTCGGCCGATCGTTTGGTTCTGTGAGACGTCGAAGGAACGTTCTGCGCTGACCATAGCCGAAGAGACTGGCCGCGCGTATGAGATTGACCCGGACCGACTATCGCAAATTCTCGATAATTTACCCATGCCCGTATGGCTGCGGAATTCAGACTTATCGCTCGCCTGGGTTAACGGAGCCCATCGAGTGGCCGTCGAAGCTGGAGCTGACTCCTCTCCATCGGAACAGGACATGGAGTTGGTCCCGGGGCTCGCTGCAGAAGAGGCTCAGTCGTTGTCGAGGCGGGCTGTCGAGTCGCAAGAACCACAGGTGGAGCACCGGCGGTTTGTGGTCGGGGGTAACCGCAAGTCGTTTGAGTTGGTGGAAGTTCCACTTAAAACCGGTGAAGTCGTCGGATTCGCGCATGACATGACGGCGCGTGACGATGCCGTGGGTGATCTGGAAAGGTTTTAGGAGGCGAATGTAGAGGTGTTCAACTATCTACAGAGTGCGGTTGCAATATTTGACGCTGAGAGGCAGTTGACGTTTCACAACGACGCTTTCGTCCGCCTCTGGGAATTCGACGAAGCGTGGCTCGATATCCACCGGCGACACGACGAAATACTAGAAGATCTGCGTCAGCGCAGGCGATTACCGGAGCAGATAGATTTTAAAGCGTACAAACACGCAGTACTTGATCAATACACCGCATTGTTGGAGCCGCATGAAGAGATGGAAGTTCTTCCGGACGGCACTATGATCAGAAGCGTGCTGTCTCCCTACCCGCTTTGGGGGTTGTTGATCATCTACGACGATGTAACAGATCGCTTGGAACTTGAACGGGCGCGCAACACGACCCAGGCGGTGCGGCAAACCATACTCGATCATCTCTTGGAAGGATTGGCTGTCTTCGGAAGCGACGGGCGCCTAAAACTATTCAACGCGGGATTCAGAGGCATCTGGGATCTATCGGAAGATTTCCTGAATTCTGAGCCTCACGTCAGCGACGTGATCGAATCGTGTCGCGGACTAGTATTCAATGCGTCGCGTCAGGCATCGGAATGGCTCTCGCTCAAGGACCGTATCATCGAGAATACGCTCGAGCGCGATTCACGTGTAAGCCGGCTTCACTTAACGGACGGAAGGTCAATCCGATGTTCGGGCGTTCCGCTGCCCGACGGGGCGATGCTCTATACCTACGTTGAAACGGGCCAGCTTTCCTCGAGAGACGACACATTTGAGGCAAGCGTAATGAAGCGTGAAACGCCTCATTCTCCCGGTCAACGTACTTGATCCCTAAGGTGTGCCCGCGCTTGAGCCGTTGAACCGCATCCATCTGCAGGCCTGGCTATGACGCCCGATATTGAGGTCGAACTGAGTTTATTTGACGCTTCCGAGACCGAGAGCTTGGCCTGCCGGATATCGAATGCCGCTGCGCCTGGTGATACGATTTGCCTCGCGGGAGATCTGGGGTCCGGGAAAACGACATTTGCCCGTGCGTTCATTCGCGCGCGTGCTACGCGCTTCGGCATCGAGGTTGGAGAAGTTCCCAGCCCTACCTTCACGCTGGTCCAGCTCTACGAGATGCCGGTCGGCGATATCTGGCACTTTGATCTGTACAGATTGGAACAACCTCATGAAGCAATCGAGCTCGGAATCGACGATGCCTCTCGCGACGGCATATGTCTCATTGAATGGCCCGACCGGCTTCCGCCGCTCACTTTAGCAACCCGCCTTGATCTGACATTCGACTTCGGCGGTCTCGAAGACGAGAGGCACCTCAAAATTTCAGGGGACAGATCATGGCGCGAACGCATTGCGGAAGTCCTCCAGGGTGAGTGATCGTCAACAAGGGATTGGTGATTTCCTGAAGCGGGCTGGTTGGGCTGATGTCGAACGGGAACCCCTCGCGGGTGACGCTTCCTTCCGCCGGTACGAACGCGTTCGTGCCGGTGAGCGAGGCGCCGTGCTGATGGATGCTCCGCCGCCTCATGAAGATGTGCGCCTTTTTATTGCGATCGGCCGCCATTTGCGGAGTCTCGGATACTCGGCACCAGAAATATTTGCAGAAGACGCATCACTCGGGACCTTGCTACTGGAAGACTTCGGCGACGATCTGTTCACCAGACTTCTCGAATCAAGCGGGCGCGAACAAGAGCTCTATCGTCACGCTGTCGACCTGTTGATTGATCTGTTGCACAGAGATCTGCCCCCCGCCGTTCCGGAATACGACGTTTCAATATTGCTCGGCGAAGCCGCATTGTTCGTCGACTGGTATCTGCCGGCTGTCAGACGACAGCCGGTCACGTCGTCCGAACGGGATGCGTTTTTCTCGGCATGGCAAGAGGTGCTACCGCGGGCAAACGCAGGACCGCCGGTATTGGTGCTCAGGGACTATCATGCGGACAATCTGGTGTGGCTGGAACGCCGCAAAGGCATTTCCCGAGTCGGGCTGCTCGATTTTCAGGACGCGCTTGTGGGACCATGCATGTACGACCTCGTATCTTTACTAGAGGACGCACGACGCGATCTCCCGTCGGACTTGGTCAAGGGAATGATTGAACGATTCATATCGGGAACGGGACTCGACCCTACCGCCGCGGCCACCGCGTATACTGTTCTGGGGGCGCAACGTAATACCAAGATCATCGGCATATTCACTAGGCTTTGGCAAAGAGATGGAAAAATCGATTATCTCTCGTACATTCCTCGCGTCTGGGGTTTGCTGGAGGGCAACCTTGAACATCCCGTGTTGATGCCGTTGCGCAAATGGTTCGATGCCCAGGTGCCGTCGCAACTGCGAGGATCTTCGATTACGAGCAGCGGGGCACCTTCGTGACGTTGTCCGTCTCTCCCCTGTCAGATACCGCGATGGTCCTAGCCGCCGGTCTCGGCACTCGGATGCGGGATCTCACGCTGGAGCGTCCCAAGCCGCTGATCGAAGTTTGTGGGACCCCGCTGATCGATGGTGTGCTGGATCGATTGAGCGCGGTGGGTGTGGCAAAGGCTGTCGTGAATGTTCATCATCATGCAGACATGCTGCGGGAGCATTTGGCGCACCGCCGGGAACCTGAAATCACGATATCCGATGAGTCCGACGAACTGCTGGATACCGGCGGTGGGGTGGCGCGTGCACTGAAAGGTTTTGGCGGGTCTCCATTTTTCGTCGTCAATGCCGACGTCTTATGGCTCGACGGACGCACAAGTGCATTGTCGCGTTTGGCGCAACGCTGGTTTGATGGCGAAATGGATGCGTTGCTTCTGATGTCGTTCACAGTCGATGCCATCGGTTGTGAAGGCCTGGGTGATTTCATGATGAGCGACGATGGGCGCCTGTCGAGACGGGATGAGCAATGTGTTTCACCGTTTGTATTCTCAGGAATCCAGGTCTTACATCCGCGCTTGTTCGATGCCGCGCCAAATGGTGTGTTCTCTCTAAATCGTCTTTACGACAAGGCAGAATCGGAGGGCAGGTTGTTTGGCATAATTCATGAAGGCGCGTGGATGCACGTCGGTACTCCCGAGGGCGTGGCGGCAGCCGAAGACGTCCTCAACGGTCTCTAATTTATCATGGATGGGCGCAGGCGGCCGGGCGTATGCACGATCCCTGCGGGCATACAATTTACCGACGCACTCGCCACCGGGATCTTGAAGAGATACGGCGACGATCCGTTTGATCTTGCCCGCATTCTCGTCCTCCTGCCCACGCGGCGGGCCTGCCGTACGCTTCGCGAGTCTTTTCTTCGTGCGAGGGATGGCCAACCGCTGCTGCTTCCGGATATCCGACCCATTGCCGATGTCGACGAGGAAGAGATCTCGGTGTACGGAGTCGGTTTGCAGCACGGTGTCGCGGAGCAGGCGGTCGGTATGCCACCGGCCATTCCGGCCATGCGCCGCCAGCTCCTGCTTTCCCGACTCATACTTCAAATGGACGCCCAGCGGCATATCGGTGATGCAAATGGGATGGATCCCGCGCAAGCCGTTGCGCTCGCGACCGAGTTGGCCAATCTGCTGGATCAAATACAAACCGAGCGACTGTCGTTCTCCATGCTCGAGCGGGTCGTTCCCGATCAGCTGGCTGCACATTGGCAGCAGACGCTCGATTTCTTGAAGATTCTGACCGAGCATTGGCCAAATGTGCTGGCGGCAGAAGGCTGCATTGATCCTGCCGACCGACGCAACCGGCTCCTGGAACTCCAGGCGGAGGTGTGGGGAAAGTTTCCGCCCGAATACCCCGTCATCGCAGCGGGTTCGACAGGTACCATTCCCGCCACCGCGGACCTCCTGAAAGTGGTCGCTCTTCTTCCGCAAGGCACCGTCGTGCTTCCCGGTCTGGATCAAGCGATGGACGAGGAAAGCTGGAGAGCAATCGACGAGACGCATTATCAGTTTGGCTTGCGGCGATTGTTGCTCCATCTCGGGGTTTCCCGGGTCGCCGTCCCGGTGTGGGGGAACTCAGGTGCCGGGCAGGATTTCGAACAACACGCCGATTTTCTTTCCGAAGCCATGCGGCCGGCTGAGACCATACACGCCTGGCGCGACAGCGATAATCTTCCACTCTCCACACTCTCCGGCATAAGCCGTGTCGACTGTCCCGGCCCGGAAGAGGAAGCTCGGGTCGTCGCGCTGGTGATGCGTGATGTACTGGAAACACCGGGACGTACGGCAGCACTGGTGACACCCGATCGCGCACTGGCCCGACGCGTGGCCGCTGAGGTCCGCCGTTGGAATGTCGAGATCGATGATTCAGCCGGCCGACCCCTCGGCGAAACGCCCGCGGGTACTTTCTTCCGCCTGGTCGCCCAGATGGCGGCCAAGCGGCTGGCGCCGGTCACGCTGCTCGCGACACTCAAGCATCCGTTTGCGGCGGGTGGTATGACGGGTGATGCCTTCCGCCGGACTGTGCGAGCACTCGAACTCGCCGTGCTTCGGGGACCTCGTCCCGCTCGAGATATTGAAGGACTCGCGACTGCCGTCAAGGTGGCGGATGTCGAAGACAGACTCGGCTCTTTTGTATCCGAACTGGAGTCCCAGCTGTCGTCATTCCTGGAGAAGTCACAGCAGAAGGCCGTTCCACTCGTGCAGTTGTTGCGTCATCACGTGGCGGCTTGTGAGGCTCTGGCTGCCGATGAAAATTCGGATGGCGCCGCGAAGATGTGGGGAGATGACGCCGGAGCCGAACTGGCCGCCTTCATCGACGAACTTCACCGGGCGGCTAGTGGAATGGCACCCATGTCAGGCACGGAGTATGTCGCCCTGCTGAACCGACTACTCGGCGGGCGCGTGGTCCGTCCGCGGTGGGGCCTTCACCCTCGTCTTCATATCTGGGGATTGCTCGAGGCGCGACTTCAGCACGCTGACGTCATGATTTTGGGGGGTCTCAATGAGGGCACCTGGCCGCCTGCAGCCAATTCAGATCCCTGGTTGAGCCGTCCGATGCGGGAGGCCGTGGGCCTGCCGACCCCCGAACGGCGGATCGGGTTGACCGCCCATGATTTTGTGCAGGCAATAAGCGCGCAGACCGTGTTCCTGACCCGCTCCGAAAAGGTCGAGGGAACACCGACCGTCCCTTCGCGATGGCTGCTGCGGATCGACACACTCCTCGCGAAGTTCGACGAAAGGCTGACCTCACAGCAACCCTGGCTGATGTGGCAGGAACTCCTGGATCGTCCGCACTTGGCCCCACGGCCGGTGGCCCCGCCTGAGCCTCGACCCCCAGTGGCCGCGCGGCCGCGTCGTCTCGCTGTGACCGATATCGAAACCTGGGTGCGGGATCCGTACGCACTATTCGCCCGGCAAATTCTGCGGCTGCGCCCTCTCGATCCGATTGATGCTGATCCCGGTGTCATGGAGCGGGGAATCTTTATTCATCGCGCATTGGAGAAATTTGTTGCCGCGCATGGTCGCGACTTTCCTGTGGATGCCGTGGAGCGGCTTGTCGACCTGGGCGCACGCACATTCGGCGCAGCTCTGGCGCAACCGGCGGTTTGGTCGTTCTGGTGGCCTCGGTTTGAGCGGATCGCTGAATGGTTTATCGATGAAATGCACGCCTTGATTGACGGCAGTGGCACCGTGCCGGCGGCCGTCGAAGTGCGCGGCAATGTCACGTTCCAGGTGTCCCAGCAGCCGTTTGAGCTCGTCGCCAAGGCTGACCGAATTGACCGCCGGGCCGACGGGTCGTTGGCAATTATTGACTACAAAACAGGTGGGACTCCGAGCCAAAAGGACATCGAGCTGGGCCTGTCGCCCCAACTTCCTCTCGAGGCCTGGATCGCTCAGTCAGGTGGATTTGCTGGCGTCGATCCCGGAGTGATCTCCGAACTTGCTTATTGGCGCCTGAGTGGGGGTGCGAGTCCTGGTCGAATCGTGTCAGTACGAGGTGATTTAGAAGATTTGATCGAACGTACACGTGCCGGGCTTCAGAAACTCGTCGAGGCGTTTGATGATCCCTCGACACCCTATCGGGCGCGGCCCCGGCCTGGCCCCCGCTATGCAATGAGGTACGGCGACTATGATCACCTGGCGCGGGTAGCAGAGTGGTCCGTAGTCCCAGATGGAGGCACTAGTTGAGGTCGCATAGTGCTACCGATAAACAAATTGCAGCCTCGGACCCGGCGTCGTCGGTCTGGGTGGCAGCGTCGGCCGGAACAGGCAAGACGCGAGTCCTCACCGATCGAGTCTTGCGTTTACTTTTGATGGGTTCAGACCCTGGACAGATACTTTGTCTCACTTTCACGCGAGCGGCCGCTGCAGAAATGGCCAACCGGCTCCACGGGGATCTTTCGCGTTGGGCCATCTACGAAGATACCCAGCTTGAACAAGCGCTCGCTGGTTTGACAGGACAAATGCCGACTGCCGATGAAATGGAACGCGCCCGGCAGTTATTCGCCCGTGTTTTGGACGTACCCGGCGGCCTCAAAATCCAGACGATTCACGCGTTCTGCGAGTCATTGCTATCGAGGTTTCCCTTGGAGTCTGGCATTCCGCCACATTTTTCCGTAATCGACGAACGCACGTCGGCTGAGTTGCTTAACGAGGCTCGGGACCATGTCCTCACTCGGGCGAGGACCGATACGGAACTTGCTAGTTCGCTCCAACATCTGACTGCTCAGATGTCAGAAGATCAGTTTGGTGAGGTCGCGAGGGAACTAACAACCGAACGCTCGCGGTTGGAGCATCTGTTTAACCACTATGAGAACTCGCAGCAGAGGATTTCCATAGCCATCCGGGAAGCATCAGGGCTAGATCCTTGGCAAGACGAAGCATCAATTGTAAGAGCCGCTTGCGATATTTCCGAGCCTAACATTGAGAAGTTGCGCATTGTGGCCGCTGCCATGACGGAAGGCAGTAAGACAGATCGCCGGCACGGCGCCATAATCAGCGACTGGCTCAAATTTCCTGAAAAACGGCCAGAGTTGTTCTCCGCATATTTGGCGTCATATTTTACTGCGAGCGGCTCGCGGCGAGTGGATCTCATTCACAAAGCTGCACTCGAACTCGCTCCAGATGGCGCGGAAGACCTTTTGGCGGCGGAGGCTGATCGGCTTGAAGCAATAGGCTCCAAAATTAGGGCAGCCCAAACCGCAGCCGATACATTGGCTCTTCTTCACCTTGGGTATGCCCTGGTGAGTACGTATGGCCATGTGAAACAAGGACAGGCGCTGCTCGACTATGACGACCTCATTACACGTGCCAGGCAATTGTTGTCCCGCCCAGAAATCGCACCGTGGATTCTCTACAAGCTGGACGGTGGGCTTGACCACGTTTTGATCGATGAGGCCCAGGATACGAATGATGAACAGTGGCAGGTGATCGCCGCCCTGACGGATGAATTCTTTTCTGGCAAAGGCGCTCGGGAAGCTGACCGCACGCTGTTTGCGGTGGGTGATGCAAAACAATCGATTTACAGTTTCCAGCGCGCCGACCCGCAACTCTTCACCGAGCGGCGAAATTATTTTGGCACTCGAATTGAGGGAGCAGGTGAAGACTGGCTGCCCCTGGAACTGGTGCATTCTTACCGCTCGGCACCTCCAATCCTGTCACTCGTTGACGAGGTGTTCGGCCCCCCAGAGGCACGAGTGGGGCTGGTGTTTGACGATGTCGAGATCAACCATATCCCGCATCGTATTGGCCAGGCGGGGATAGTCGAGTTGTGGCCTACAGATTTGCCACATGACGTCGAGGAAGAAGAGTCTTGGGAGCCACCAATCGAGCAGCGCCACGAGCAGTCTCCAAGTGTTCGCTTGGCACGGCGCATTGCGCAGCAGATCAGTGACTGGCGACAGTGCGGCGAGCTTCTGCAAAGTCGTGAACGGCCGATCCGTCCGGGCGACGTGATGATCCTCGTCCAACGTCGTGCGGGATTCGTCGAAGAAATGGTCCGTGCCCTCAAGCAGATGGGTATTCCCGTTGCGGGAACAGACCGGATGATCCTTACCGAGCAGCTTCCGGTGATGGATCTTCTTTCGCTGGGACGGTTCTCGATCATGCCGGATGACGATCTGGCGCTGGCTGAGATCCTGAAGAGTCCCCTCTTCGGACTCGATGATGAAGAGTTGCTCGACATTGCCTGGGATCGCGGCCGAAAAAGCCTGTGGGCCTCGTTACGGGAGCGGCGAGACCGTGCACCCGCATATGACTCCTCGGTCCGTACGCTGGAAGAGATACTGGCTGCCGCAGATTACATGCCGCCGTACGAATTCTTTGCCAATATCCTCGGGCCGGGTGGCGGTCGCCGGAAGCTCGCGTCTCGCCTCGGGGCGGAGGCCAACGATCCCATCGATGAATTTCTCGTGCTTTGCCTTCAGTTTGAGCGACTGCACGCTCCGTCGCTCCAGGGTTTCCTGCATTGGGTCATGACCGGTGAGACGGAGGTCAAGCGCGATCTTGAGTTGGGTCGGAACGAAGTGCGGGTGTTGACGGTCCATGGCGCTAAAGGACTCCAGGCGCCGGTCGTGTTCCTTCCGGACACATGCCGGGTTTCACGCGAATCAAACGGAATCCGCTGGATCGAGGATAGTCCGGACCGTCCGACTCTTCCGCTATGGCCGGCCCGTCGTGATCGCGAGGGCGACGCGGCCCGACGGGCCCGAGAGTCCGTGCGAATTCGGCAGGAGCAGGAATCCCGGCGCCTGCTCTACGTCGCCCTCACGCGCGCCGAAGATCGTCTCTACATCGGTGGATTCGAGGGCACCCGCGGACGCTCCGCAGGCTGCTGGTACGGCTTGATCGAGCGCGCAATGCAGGAAATTGGCGGCTCGATGGAAAGTTCGACTGATCAGGAAATCTTGACGTTGCGGAGCGAGCAGACGCAGCCGCCAGATCGGGCGGGAGCTCAAGATGCGCAGATCACGAGCAATGTGCCGCTACCTGATTGGGCGCATCGCGTGGCGCCTGCAGAACCTTCGCCGCCCAGGCCTCTCGCACCATCAAAACCGAGCACGCCGGGTCCTCCTGTCTGTTCGCCCTTCGGCGAGGATGAGGGAGCACGATTTCGGCGTGGACGATTCATTCATCGCCTGCTCGAACTTCTCCCCGAGCTGGTGGCTTCACAACGGCGCGCGGCCGCAATGGAGCTTCTTTCAAATCCACTGTACGAACTGGAAATGGATGCCCGGGAGGAAATCATCGACGTGACCCTGGGCGTTCTGGACGACCCGGCGTTTGCGCCGCTGTTCGGGCCGGGCAGCAGGGCCGAGGTGGCAATCGCCGGCGTTGAGGGTGAGTATGTCGTCAGTGGCCAGATCGACCGCCTGCTCGTCACCGAGGACTCGGTCCTTATCGTTGATTACAAATCCGATCGCCCCGCCCCTCGGGCCGTCGATGATGTCCCCAAAACATACCTCCAACAGCTGGCGGTCTATCGCAAGACGCTGGAGAAGATTTATCCTACCCGATCAATACGTTGTGCCTTGCTGTGGGCGGATGGTCCCTTGATGATGGAGATTACCCCCGAGATGTTGGTCGCGGGTATGTCTTGACGCTCGGTACCGGCGACCGTACATAATTGATCCTGAATTGTGGCGCGCCGCACCAGTCGCCCATCACCTAACGCCGGAGAGCGTAATGACCGTTAGCCATATCACCGACGACTCCTTCGAAACTGATGTAATCGGGGCCGAGCAGCCTGTGCTCGTGGATTATTGGGCGGAATGGTGTGGGCCTTGCCGTCAGATTGCGCCGGCCCTGGAGGAGATTGCCGCTGAAATGGGTGGCCGGGTCACGGTGGCGAAGCTGAACATTGATGAAAATCCGATGACACCGACCAAGTTTGGTGTTCGCGGTATTCCCACATTGATGCTGTTCAAGGGCGGCGAAGTCGCATCGACCAAAGTCGGCGCTCTCCCCAAGGGTAAATTGGTGGAGTGG
>Ga0315339_1001414_pt1 | contig 21402 bp, 9 predicted proteins | sample ASW17metaG_FD_204514 | JGI IMG/M metagenome (GOLD analysis project Ga0315339, IMG submission 204514) | Ammonia-oxidizing marine archaeal communities from Pacific Ocean, United States - ASW #17 | ecosystem: Environmental > Aquatic > Marine > Oceanic | place: USA: California | collected 2016-12-05
CCGTAAAAGATGCAGGCGCAGAACTTCGCTGTGTCATGTTTCGGGGATTTAACCAATCACTTCATTTTAAACCAGAAAATGGAATGGATGTAATGATCCAGGGAAAAATTACCGTTTACGAACTCAGGGGTCAGTACCAACTCATGGTACAATTGATGGAGCCTGCTGGAATTGGGACACTTTATTTGGCCTTTGAAGCATTAAAAAAACAATTAATGGATGAAGGGTTGTTTGATGAATCCAAAAAGCAGCTTTTACCAGCCTATCCAAAAAGAATTGGCATCGTCACATCTCCAACAGGAGCAGCCTTGCGGGATATGCTCAATATATTAAAACGCAGAGCCCCGCAAGTGGATATTATCATATGTCCCGCTTTGGTTCAGGGAGATGGGGCCGCCGCCGATGTGGCAGCAGGGATCCAAGCATTAGAATCCATAGGCAATATCGATTTGATTATCATCGGTCGAGGTGGAGGATCATTAGAAGATTTATGGAGTTTTAATGAAGAAATCTTGGCCCGGGCAATTGGGGACTGTTCCATTCCAATTATGTCCGCTGTGGGTCATGAAACGGATGTAACCATCAGTGATATGGTGGCAGATCTGAGAGCACCCACGCCATCTGCGGCTGCTGAATTAGCATCCACCAGTATTTCGGAACTTTCTCAAACAATCCGTCATCAAAAAAATCAACTACATCGCGCACTAGAGAATCGATTAAACCAACTGTGGCAGGAACTGGATCATTTAGTTGACCGTCAATCCTTGCAGCATCCGCGGATGATGATTATGCGGAATCGGGAAAAATTAGGTATTATCATGCACCAGATAGATTTTTCTATGCACCAGTTTTTATCGATGAAAAGTACAAAACTCAAAGGGTTTGAAAAAGAGCTATCCGTATTAAATCCTTCAGATATTCTCCATCGGGGATACAGTATTGCCTTTTCAGATGATGGATCTATCATTAGACATGCAGATGATGTGAATGCAGGAGAGACCTTTATTTTAAAGACCGGTTCTGGTCGGTTTTCAGCGGAAAAAAAGAAAATGCTTCCCAATAGTGATTGAGTAAATTGAAACATGGCTAAACAGAAAATTTTAGATTTTGAAACTGCATTACGGCGCCTAGAAGAAATCGTCGCATCATTGGAGAGTGAAAATGAATCTCTGGAGAAAAGTCTGACTTTATTTGAAGAAGGGGTCAAACTAACGGAAACATTACGAAGCCACCTTGATACAGCAGAACAGCGGATCCAAGTGCTAATGAAAGATGGAGATGGCAATACGTCCGAAAAGGATTTTGAAGGTTAATGGCTCATAAAGTTCGTAAACCGAAATCATTCGGTGTCTGGGGCAATACAGATAAACCTCGATTCTGGGAACTGTTGGACCCCATCATGGAATGGGCAGTTGAAAATAATCTGACACCGTTCATAACGACTCGAATTCAAAGTGAGTTGCCAGAGGGGTTTAACCATGAATTTCGTATCATTGAATCGGCAGAAGATTTTTATCAAATAGATTTTTTACTAACGCTGGGTGGAGATGGAACTATGCTTTCCGCTGCCCGAGCGGTGGGACATCGCAAAACGCCGATTTTGGGAATTCACTTAGGTGAACTGGGTTTTATGGCTGAAGTAACCGTGGATGGAATGTTTGATCGACTGAATATGGTTGCATCTGGATCTTATGGTCTCCAACGTCGGATGGTATTGAAAGCAGAAATTATTAATGGAAATGGACCATCGGTATTCTACGCATTGAATGACTTTGTGATTGACCGTGGCCGGTCACAGCGAATTATTACCATGCGTCTTTTGTCGAATGACCGTTTTGTTTCTGACTATTACGCGGATGGACTTATCATTGCCACGCCCACCGGATCCACAGCCTATTCTTTATCAGTCGGCGGTCCCATTGTAATGCCAAGATTAAAAGCAATTGTTGTTTCACCTATCAGTCCACACACCTTAACCCTTAGGCCAATTGTTTTACCCGATGACCGAAGTCTTAAGATCAGTTTTCCTGAGGATGAATCTGAAAAAATAGCCTTTGCTGTAGATGGACAGGTGAGTGAATATCTTCAGCCCAAAGATAAAATATTTATTCAAAGAGCACCATTCGAAATCAGGATGATTAATTTTGAAGATTCTAACTATTTTCAAACAATTCGAACAAAAATGGGTTGGGGTAAAAGAGGGGAAACCTAATTAAAACTTTTAACTACCTATCTTCCCATAATAAGAATATAGCTCAAATCACTAAATATCCATTATCGGGTTATTAGACCCACCTATCTTCAAATAATCACCTAACAATGGGAGGTTCTTTAATCCAGAGGTGTTGCATTCTACGAAGGTTAGATTAGTTAATTTTATGTAAATTTTATTAAATTATTTATGAAGGTTTTTAGAATTTTATGGCACGAAATCTCACTATTGTAATCACTATTTTATTTTTAGCCAAAACAACTGCGCAGCCTAATGCGTATTTCTCTGAAAAAAACAGCCAGACAATACGGGACTCTATAAATAATATTAAATATGTGAATCCTGTCGAAGCGATACAATTTATTTTTGAGGTACTAGAAAAATATCCTCAAGATCGACCCAATAAGGTTTTTGGAGCCGCCTATTCATCGCTCGGACAAATATACCATATCAAAGGACTCGATAATCAAGCGTTAGACTATTTAAGTCAAGCTGAAGAAGAATTTGAAAATTTGTTGGGTATTCCATCACCTTGGTTAGAAGTTGATATTGGAAATATTTATTTTGGACTAGGAAAGTATCCTGAATCAAAAAAATACTATAGAAAAGCTTTTAATTATTTTCAGGAAAGACTATCGAGTCGTGGTCTGGACCTATCTAAAAATAGTAATAATACGGCCGGCCTAGCTGTCAGTTCAAATAATATTGCTTTAGTTGAAATTGAGTTAGGCAACTATGAATTGGCAGAATTAGAATATTTCAAAGGATTAAACTATCGTAGGATTAATAGCGAATTTGAATCAATGGCACATTCCTACCTGAGTCTGTCAGAATTAAATTTAAAATGGGAAAGGTTAGACAGAGTTCTTTTATACTGTGATAGCACTCAAATGGTTTTAAAGAACTTTCTTAATCATAATGAGAAACAAAAGAATATCTCAAAAAACGTTGAAACTATCAATCTTTACTCAGGTTTACTTCAGCAGCATTTAGGTGAGCGTATGGCTAAACTAAATCAAGAAAGTAATGCACTTAAATACTTTAAATCCGCAGAAATACACTTTAAATCCCTGCCGGTTGACCTTGCTGAACTAATGGCCATTCGCGCAACAGTTCAAAGTCAATTTGGTGATCAAGCGTCAGCCCTCCTTTCGATTGATAAAGGTCTTATGATTGCACAAGATCAAGAGCTCTATAAGCAACAGAACCAATTGCTTAAACAGAAAATAAAACTACTCTCAAGCATTGGAGACTATAAAGAATCAGGAAAAGCAGCGAATATACTTTTGGCATTGAATCGGGAAAAAATATCAATTCAAAATAAAGACTTATTTAGAAACGTAACGCTAAAAAATAATTTGAGAAAAAAAGAACGCGAGTTATCAAAGGCAGCTACATTTCGTCAACAATTTATATTTCTGAGTATTATAGTTTTTATGGTACTTGGAATCTTCATCTTGATCTTCCGGAATAAACATTCTGTCTCGAAACATCAAGCTGTTCTATTAACAAAAGATAAAAAAATAGTTGATGTAAATTTAAAGTCAGCTGAGTATGAGCTTAAGTATGTGACTAAGTCGATCATGGAAAAAAATGATATGCTTGAATCCATTAAAAAGGATGTGGATTATGTTTCAACCTTTATCTCTGATTCTAATGACTTAAAACAAGCAGTAAATCCTTTGAAAATAAAACTTGATGAGGTAACAGAGGAGAATAAAGAGTGGTCAAGAATTCAACATACTTTTCAAAAGGCGTATCCAGGTTTTATCGAAAGTTTTTTAAAAATAAATAATGCATTAACAGTTCAAGATTTACGTTTTTCTGTTTACTTAAGAGCAGGTCATGCCACTAAAGAGATTGCAAAATTAACGGGATTATCAGTCCGTTCCATCGAAAGCCGGCGCCATCGCCTTCGCAAGAAACTTAAGCTAGACAAAAAAACAAACTTGATTACGTTTCTTATGGATATTCCGATTGAAAGAAACCCTAATTAACATATAAAAACCTTAATTCTCTCTAATTATATACTAAGTGAGTAGTAATGCCGTAGTAATAATATGGAATATTTGTATGATATTTAGTACAATGTTTGAATCAAATACAGAAGAAAAGTGGATAGGTTTCTATACTGAATTTTCGAGAACCAATCGTGAATTTATCAGTGATTTATCAAAGAAACATAGGAGCCTGACGAGCACTCAGTTTAAGGTCTGTGCTTATATTCGTGCAGGGTATGGAACAGATGAAATTGCAAAAAATTTAAATATCTCCCGCCGTTCTGTGGAAGCGCATTCCTTTCGTTTAAGGAAAAAATTCAAGCTTGAGCATGCTCAGAGCCTTGTTACTTATTTAAATATAATAGATTAAATGATTAAAATAAAACATATCATAACATTAGCAGTATCGATATTCTCGTTTAGTGCACTCACAGCTCAATACGATGAATTGGATCTTTGCCGTACTGGTATTTATATGCTTGATAATGCAAAGCTATCTGAAAAAGTTTCAAAAGTAATGGTCAAGACCTTAGAAGAAGTGCTCGAGGATGAAGTAAAGCGTTTGAAAGTTAAAGAGCGCTTTTATAAAACAGGTTGTGAAGCTGAAGACTGTGCTGGGAAAGAGCTGGATCAAACAAAATTAGATTTTGCTTTTATTCTAAATTCCGATATAACTGTGACACCTGGAATAGTTGAAATTGTACTTACTAATATTTTATATGATTACAATGATGATAAAATCACAAGTATGGCAGAAAGAGATCTTTTATACCTTAGAGGTCTTTTAGATAAATACCCTCATATAACGATTGAACTTGGATCCCATACGGATTCTAGGGGAGATCCCGCCTATAATCTGGAACTTTCTCAAAGAAGAGCTAATTCCGCCAAAAACTGGCTCGTAACCCGTGGAGGCATTGAAGAATACCGAATTAAATCTGTCGGATACGGCATGAACAAACCTAAAATTGTTACTTCCCGTATTGCCTCACAATATACTTTTATCCCCTACGGAGGAACTCGACTAACACAAGGATTTATTAATAGTATACCCGCTCAATCTCAAGAGTCAGCTCACCAGCTTAACCGGCGCACCGAGGTCACTGTATTTAGCACAAAAGATGAACCAATCTTTGGTGGTGCTATGGATTTGATGCTAATGGATATCAACAACAAACTGGTCTTGAGCGACCATACGTATACGTTTGTTGGTTTGGAGGATGAACTTGAAGACCAAGTTGCAATTCTTGTCAACGATGTAATTTCAGAATGGAATTACAAAGAGTGTGGTGGTGGATTTGGATTTTGGCTTTTTCCCATTGTACTAGCCGGAGGTTATGTTGCATATGAAAACTTGAAAACAGGGGAAACTTTAATTGGAGACCCTCCCGCATTACCTCTGGACTGTTGTAATTAAAGAAATAAAATGAAACGCATACCAATAGTTTTATTTATTAGTCTATTGACATTGGCCAACTTAAGTGCTCAATATTCTACAGAACACTACATGCCACCCATTTATAATGGGGCCTCTTCCAGCTCTGATGATCCAGATGAGATCAGGATAGACCTTTCAACCATGGTGACAAGTTCATTTAATGTTAGTGTAAAAAAATATGATGGTACTGTGGTATACACTAAATCAATAAGTAAATCTAGCCCAAACTCATTTACTGTTTCTTCAAGTAGCTACCTTTATGCCGATGCGCATGGAACTTCAGATCAAAATAAAGGACTGTATTTTACAGCCAGCAGCCCATTTTATCTCAGAGTAGATGTACGTGGTGGCGATCAGATGGGATCTATCGCCTCGAAAGGCGCCGCAGGTATGGGTAAAGAGTTTTTCTCGGCTCACTTTTATCAGACATCATCAAGCTATAGAGATCATAATGCTTATAGCAGTTTTATTTCTATTATGGGTACTGAAAACAGCACCACAGTTACGATTACTCCGCATTCAGGTCTCTATTGGAGTGGTGACCCGAGCAACAATACAATTACTCTGAACAAGGGTTATTCTTATGTCCTTGGCATTAATCATTCAAATAGTTCTTACGATAATGATGTTATTGGAACCAAAATAACCGCTGATAAGGATATTGTTGTCAATTCCGGAACATGGAGTGGCAGTATTCTTCAGCGGTCCTCAAGCGGTCACCCCAGAGACATGGGCTATGACCAGCTAGTCCCGGTAGAAAACCTAGGTACAGATTACTTAATTATTGAAGGTGAGAGTGGAAATTATAAAGGTGTGGCTGCAATTATTGTGGCTACTGAAAACAATACTTCTGTCAGTGTGAATGGATCGGTTAAAGATTCTGATCTAGATGAAAAAGAGTTTTATGAATGGGACTTGGACGGCAATAATAATGGGGCTTTAGATCATATAAGCGCTGACAAGCCTGTGATGGTTTACTACCAGGGATATGCCACCGATAATAAAAGTTCGAAAAATAACAATGGTCTGTTTATCATGGCACCATTGAATGCTTCCAATTCTTCAGATGGCGCTAACCATGCTCATTTGGGCGATGATATGGGTCAGGTTCACTCCAGCTCGAATCAAGGAGAACTCAATTACTATATTCTTGTTCCCTCTACAGCCACAACAACTGTTACAGATGGAAGTTCTTCCATAGGATTAGCCAGTTGGGATAATCAAACAGTAAAATCTAAGACAATTGATGGTACGGGCTGGTCACTCTACAGAAAACTTGATGATTCATATAGTACAGGTACCGATGTTTATCTTGAGAGCAATAAACCAATTTATGTATGGTATGGTTATGGAAAAAATAATCAGGGTTTATTCTCATCCAATCTTCCTTTTGCTTCTACTAACGTAGCGCCTACAGCCACAGCACAGACGGTTTCAGCCTTTGAAGATGTTTCAAAGGACATTACACTTTCAGGCTCAGATGGGGACAGTGACGCACTTTCATATATAATTACAAGTCTTCCAGCCAATGGTACACTGACGCAATATTCTGGAGGAGCTATTAGTTCAACAGGAACCACAGTAAGTGATGGGTCGAATCGAGTAAAATATACTTCTGCATCTAATGGTAATGGTGATGATCATGGTAACTTTGCCTTCAAGGTAAATGATGGCACTGTGGATTCTGATGCAGCCACAGTTACAGTAAATGTTACGGCTGTCAATGATGAGCCTTCTTTTACTAAGGGTAGCAATGTAACTGTGAATGAAGATGCGGGCGCCCAAACAGTTAGTGGCTGGGCCAGCAGCCTGAGCAAAGGAACGAATGATCCTTCGAGTCAATCACTAACATTTACCGTTACAAACGACAATAACAGTTTATTTAGCACACAGCCTGCAATTAGCTCCAGTGGGGTACTTACCTTTACTCCGGCTGCGAACGCCACGGGAAGCGCGACTGTATCAGTGGTATTAGCTGATGATGGCGGGACTGCCAATAGTGGTGATGATACCTATGCCACACAAACCTTTACTATTACCGTTAATGCTGCCGATGATGCTCCTACTGTAGCTAATGCCGTTGCCGACTTCACCGTTTTGGAAGACGCCTCAAACACGACCATTGATTATAGCAATGTGTTTACAGATGGGGATAATGATGATGGCGATATCACAAAAACTGTCCAAAGCAATAACAATACGGATCTGGTTTCTGCCAGTATCTCTGGCAATACATTAACTTTAGATTATGTGGCCAATCAGTACGGCACAGCGACGATCACGATTAGAGGAACATCTAATGGAGAAACCGTTGACGATGCATTTGTGGTCACCGTTACGGCTGTCAATGATGAGCCTTCTTTTACTAAGGGTAGCAATGTAACTGTGAATGAAGATGCGGGCGCCCAAACAGTTAGTGGCTGGGCCAGCAGCCTGAGCAAAGGAACGAATGATCCTTCGAGTCAATCACTAACATTTACCGTTACAAACGACAATAACAGTTTATTTAGCACACAGCCTGCAATTAGCTCCAGTGGGGTACTTACCTTTACTCCGGCTGCGAACGCCACGGGAAGCGCGACTGTATCAGTGGTATTAGCTGATGATGGCGGGACTGCCAATAGTGGTGATGATACCTATGCCACACAAACCTTTACTATTACCGTTAATGCTGCCGATGATGCTCCTACTGTAGCTAATGCCGTTGCCGACTTCACCGTTTTGGAAGACGCCTCAAACACGACCATTGATTATAGCAATGTGTTTACAGATGGGGATAATGATGATGGCAATATCACCAAAACTATTTTAAGCAATAACAATACAGATCTCGTTTCTGCCAGTGTCTCTGGTAATACAGTAACTTTAGATTATGTGGCCAATCAGTACGGCACTGCAACCATTACAGTCCGAGGAACATCCAATAGCTCAACTGTGGATGATGCATTTGTCGTTACGGTCACAGGCGTCAATGATGAGCCTTCTTTTACTAAGGGAAGTAACGTAACCGTGAATGAAGATGTGGGTGCGCAAACAGTCAGTGGTTGGGCCAGCAGTCTGAGCAAAGGACCTAATGACCCTTCGAGCCAGGCGCTGACATTCACCGTTACAAATGCTAATAATAGTTTATTTAGCACACAGCCTGCAATTAGCTCCAGTGGGGTACTTACCTTTACTCCGACTGCGAACGTCTCGGGAAGCGCGTCTGTATCAGTGGTATTAGCTGATGATGGTGGCACTGCCAATAGTGGTGATGATACCTATGCCACACAGACCTTTACTATTACCGTTAATGCCGTGGATGATGCTCCTACGGTAGCCAATGCCGTTGCAGATTTCACAGTGTTGGAAGACGCCTCAAACACGACCATTGCCTATAGCAATGTGTTTACAGATGGGGATAATGATGATGGCAATATCACCAAAACTATTTTAAGCAATAACAATACAGATCTCGTTTCTGCCAGTGTCTCTGGTAATACAGTAACTTTAGATTATGTGGCCAATCAGTACGGCACTGCAACCATTACAGTCCGAGGAACATCCAATAGCTCAACTGTGGATGATGCATTTGTCGTTACGGTCACAGGCGTCAATGATGAGCCTTCTTTTACTAAGGGAAGTAACGTAACCGTGAATGAAGATGTGGGTGCGCAAACAGTCAGTGGTTGGGCCAGCAGTCTGAGCAAAGGACCTAATGACCCTTCGAGCCAGGCGCTGACATTCACCGTTACAAACGATAATAATAGTTTATTTAGCACACAGCCTGCAATTAGCTCCAGTGGGGTACTTACCTTTACTCCGACTGCGAACACCTCGGGAAGTGCGACTATATCAGTGGTATTAGCTGATGATGGCGGGACTGCCAATAGTGGTGATGATACCTATGCCACACAGACCTTTACTATTACCGTTAATACTGTCGACGATGCTCCAACCGTTGGTAATGCTCTAGCCGACATCACTGTTGATGAAGATGCCTCAAACACTGGTGTTGACCTTAGCAATGTGTTTACAGATGTAGACAATGATGACAGCGGTATCACAAAAGCCATCCTAACCAATAACAATACGGATCTGGTGTCTGCTACCATCTCCGGAAACACTCTGACCCTTGATTACCAGGAGAATCAGTGTGGCACCGCAACAATTACAGTGCGAGCTACATCCAATGGAAAAACAGTGGATGAAGAATTGACGGTCACCGTTAATTGTATCGATGATGCTCCTACTGTAGCCAATGCCGTTGCCGACTTCACCGTTTTGGAAGACGCCTCAAACACGACCATTGACTATAGCAATGTGTTTACAGATGGGGATAATGATGATGGCGATATCACAAAAACTGTCCAAAGCAATAACAATACGGATCTGGTTTCTGCCAGTATCTCTGGCAATACAGTAACTTTAGATTATGTGGCCGATCAGTACGGCACAGCGACGATCACGATTAGAGGAACATCTAATGGAGAAACCGTTGATGATGCCTTTGTTGTTACGGTCACAGGCGTCAATGATGAACCTTCTTTTACTAAGGGTAGCAAGGTAACTGTGAATGAAGATGCGGGTGCCCAAACAGTCAGTGGCTGGGCCAGCAGCGTGAGCAAAGGAACGAATGATCCTTCGAGTCAATCACTAACATTTACCGTTACAAACGATAATAATAGTTTTTTCAGTGCACAGCCGGCAATTAGCGCAAGTGGTGACCTTACATTCACTTCTGCCGCTAATGTCAATGGGGACGAGGTAATCCATGTTGTATTGACAGACGATGGCGGCACCGCAAATAGCGGTGATGATACTTACAGACAGATAAATTTTCATATTGTTGTTAACAATGTTAATGACGCACCAACCGATCTTGCTTCTTCAAATACAACTGCAGGTGGTGGAGATGCAGCCAATACTTTCATTGGAAACCTTACAGCGACCGATGTGGATGACAATACGCATACATTTACGATAAAAAGTGGCAAGGATGGTGCGAAATTCAAGATCGTAGATGGAACCAAACTATATACCAATGCAGAAATGGTGTATGCTGATCAGCCCTATGAACTTGATATTATTGCAGCGGATGATGATGATGCCACTTATGAGAAAGAGATAACCATTAATGTTACGGATAATAATGCACAACCCGTTGTTACAAGTAATCAAACCTTTACGATTGCGGAAAATGCAGGAACGGGAACAACGGTTTCTGGAAATAGTGGTGTAATTGCTGCGTCTGATGCAGATGGCGACAACCTAAGTAGTTGGACCATTGTATCAGGGAATGATGCCGGTAAATTTGCATTAAATGCATCTACGGGCACCATTACAACTGCAGGGGCATTAGACTATGAATCAACAACAAGTTATACGCTTACGGTAAAAGTGAATGATGGATCGGTTTTTTCCGCTACCAATACCATAACGATCAATGTAACGGATATTAATGATATTGCACCGGTAGTAGTAGACACTTCGTTTTCAATAAATGAAAATGTGGCTTCAGGTAATTCAGTTGGGACCCCAAGGGCAACCGATGCAGATGCGGGGACAACAACGTTTAGCGGCTGGGCAATTAGTAGTGGTAATGCAGCTGGTAAATTTGCAATAAATGCATCAACAGGAGCGATTACAACGGTAGCTTCAGTTAACCATGAAGAAACTGCGAGCTATACTTTAGGTATAACCGTAAGCGATGGAACCAATACTTCCTCAGCTGGAACAATTAGTATAGCGATCAATGATCTAAATGAAAAACCACTGGCAATAGAGCAAAACATAACCATTAACGAAGATGCTACAGATGTAGTGATCACCTTGGCCTCTTCTGATCCAGATGGGGATGTGATTTCAACCTATACGATCACATCTATTTCAACAGATGGAACATTAAAGCAAAGCGATGATGATGTTATAAGCAGTAATAACACCAATGTGACTTCTTCTGCTAAACAGATGAAATTCACACCCGATGCAAATTTTTATGGTACAATTACGTACAACTTTACTGTAACGGACCCAGGATCTTTAACTAGTGAAATTGTTTCGGTTACCATCACTATACCAAACACAGATGACCCTCCTACTGTAGCTAATGCACCCAGCGATGTCACCGTTGATGAAGATGCTGACAATACAGTAATAGATTTGAGTAATGTCATTGATGATGTTGACAACGAAAATGCAAACATAACATTTTCATTTATTTCAAAGGGAGACGAATCTATTGTTTCCTCTTCCCTCTCTGGGAAAACACTAACTTTAGATTTTCAGGAAAATAAAAATACTGGAGATGGAAATATAAGTATTATCTATCGTGCAACTTCAAATAGTTTGACGGTTGATGATACGATTATTGTGAAAGTTAATCCGGTAGATGATGGCCCTACCGTGGCCAACGCAATTAGCGATTTGACTGTAAATGAAGAAGCCTCCAATAGTGAAATCGATCTCAGTTTAGTCTTCACAGATATTGATAATAATGATGCAGAAATTACGCCAATAGTTTTATCAAATAATAATACCGCACTTGTCACAACGAGCATTTCAGGACAAACCCTTACTCTGGATTATCAAGATAACAAAGATGGGACTGCGCAATTAGTTATACGCGGTACATCAAATGGGAAAACAGTCAATGATACATTGGTTGTGACTGTTAATCCAGTTGACGATCCGCCAAATGTTATAGCTTCCAATGCACCCAGCGATGTCACCGTTGATGAAGATGCTGACAATACAGTAATAGATTTGAGTAATGTCATTGATGATGTTGACAACGAAAATGCAAACATAACATTTTCATTTATTTCAAAGGGAGACGAATCTATTGTTTCCTCTTCCCTCTCTGGGAAAACACTAACTTTAGATTTTCAGGAAAATAAAAATACTGGAGATGGAAATATAAGTATTATCTATCGTGCAACTTCAAATAGTTTGACGGTTGATGATACGATTATTGTGAAAGTTAATCCGGTAGATGATGGCCCTACCGTGGCCAACGCAATTAGCGATTTGACTGTAAATGAAGAAGCCTCCAATAGTGAAATCGATCTCAGTTTAGTCTTCACAGATATTGATAATAATGATGCAGAAATTACGCCAATAGTTTTATCAAATAATAATACCGCACTTGTCACAACGAGCATTTCAGGACAAACCCTTACTCTGGATTATCAAGATAACAAAGATGGGACTGCGCAATTAGTTATACGCGGTACATCAAATGGGAAAACAGTCAATGATACATTGGTTGTGACTGTTAATCCAGTTGACGATCCGCCAAATGTTATAGCTTCCAATGCACCCAGCGATGTCACCGTTGATGAAGATGCTGACAATATAGTAATAGATCTAAGTAATGCCATTGATGATGTTGACAACGAAAATGCTTCAATCCAATTATCATTGGTTACGAAAGGAAATGAGTCTATTGCTTCTGCTGTACTTTCTGATAATATTCTCACGTTAGATTTCCAGGATGATCAGAACACAGGAGCGGATAGCATTATTATTATTTATCGTGCAACCTCAAATAGTTTGACGGTTGATGATACTATTGTTGTGAAAGTCAATCCGGTAGATGATGCCCCTACCGTGGCTAATGCAATTAATGATTTGATTGTAAATGAAGATGCGGATACATCTTTGGTCGATCTGAGTTTAGTATTTACCGATATAGATAATGATGATACGGTCATCACCAAAAGTATGTTATCAAATAGCAAGACAGATTTAATCTCATACACGTTAGTTGGGAATGATCTAAAGCTTATTTCTCAGCCTGACTCATCCGGATCTGCATTGATAGTGATTGAAGGTACGTCAAATGAAAAAACAGTAAACGACACTTTGATTATAACTGTGATTCCAGTTGATGACGCCCCCACTGTGGCGAACGCTATAAATGATATAAGTGTGGATGAAGATGCGGATAGTAGTATTATTTCACTCACCGATGTTTTTACCGATATTGACAATGCCGATGATTCAATAACTGTGAGAGTTCAATCCAATGATAATCTTACTGATGCCGTGGTCAGCATCCAGGGCTCTAACTTAGTTATTAATTATCAAGAAAATCAAAATGGGGTTGTCAATCTTATTATAGAGGGTACATCGAATGGTAAAACTGTGTTGGACACGCTCACCATCACCATAAATCCGGTTAATGATTTACCGATTGTCGTAAGCAAGCAATTTCAAATAAAAGAAGATTCTACGCAAGTATTCGTATTTGAAGGTTCCGATATCGACGGCGATACCATTATTTTTAAGGTATTATCACTACCAAAAAATGGCATATTAATGCAGAGCGATGGCACTCCAATTATCAATTCTCCATCAAGTATAACTGATAATGGCAATAGTCTTATTTACAAACCAAATGTGAGTTTCTTTGGTAATGATTCAATTCTTTTCAATGCCTCTGATCCATTTATATCCAGTAATGATGGCAAAGTTAGTTTTATAATAGATGGTGTAAACGACCCGCCCATTGTAAGTAATGACACAATTACTATTGATGAAGATGAGACTAAAACCATAATGGTAACTGGCACTGATCCGGAGAATGACCAAATGACCTTTGCCGTCACCTCTCTGCCCAGTGCCGGATTATTATATCAGACAAACGATGGCACAACAAAAACTGGATTTATAAATGCTGGTGATAATATTTTTAATGTTAACCAAAATATTATTTATACCCCCAATGAAAATGAATATGGTTCAGTTAATTTTGGCTACAGTGCAAATGATGGTGAGTTCGCTGACAGCGCTGTTGTCACCATTAATATCAATAGTGTACCCGATCCGCCCAATGCTGAAAACGTTAATATTGTCGTGGGCGCTGGCCTTATTTATGATCTGGATTTATCCTCATCTATATCTGATCCCGATGGTGACCTAATGTCAACCACACTGAAAATCAATTCAAATAGTGGCCCGGGAGTGGTGGGCATAAGAATTGATACAACTTATATTGTTGTATTAAACTACAGTTCAATTCCTAATTATGTCGGAATCGATTCTATTGAATATGAGATCTGTGACACTACTTCACTGAAGGATACGGGGGTAATATATGTAACAGTCAAACAAGGGCGTAAGCCTGTGGCTTTAAACGATACAATAAGGTTTGTAGAAGATTATGGGGACACGCTAGTAAATGTGCTCAGCAATGATACTGACCTAGATGGTGATTTATCAGCTTCCAGTCTATCTATTATCACATCGTTTTTTGGCGAGTTTAACGACAATAGCAATGTCGCCTTCGTGGATACTTCCAGCACGGTGATGGTAGAACCTGCCCCAGATTATTTCGGAACCGATAAATTGATTTATAGTGTTTCAGATGAAACAGGCCTTATTGATAGTGCTACGCTCGTTATCGAGATTACGCCTGTCGAGGACGCGCCCATAATATTTTCAACTTCAAATAATGATACTATAAATTTATTTCTGTTTGAAGATATACCACTTGATTTCGAACTAATTGCCTTCGATGCCGATGGCGATACGTTGATATATACTCTTTGCGATGAGCCCAAATATGGATATATATCATTGCCGGGAGAAACTGCAGATACGCTTAAGAAAGAAACTGTAATCAACGCGGCGCCACCAGAAATTCAAGTTAATCCAGAAGAAAATTACTACGGATATTATACCTTTAAATATTGTGTAACAGATAAGGCCGGCAATGTTGCCACTGCGGTTGTAACCGTCAATATTGTGAGCGTACCAGATGCACCACTCGCATTTGCCGATTCAATCACAATTTTTCAAACCAATGCGGATACAATTAACATACTCCGCAATGATTATGACATTGAAAATGACATTGATATTTCTAGTCTCAGAATATATGGAAATAATACATCTGGATCTGCCACAACCATACCAACATATGGGGGTGCTCTCGCCTCAATTTATAATGACTCCTTATTGATAATCGATTATAGTGGTTTGCAAATGTTTTTTGGAGAGGATTCACTGGTATATACAATCTGTGATGAAACAGAACTTTGTGATACTGCAACAGTGATTATTAATGTTGATCAAGATCAATTACCCCCGGATATTTATAATGTTGCCACAGATAAAGACACACTCATTTACGAAGTCGATGACGTTATGATCTCAGCTTCTGTAAAAGATTCGATACCTCTTTATGATGTTTCCCTCCACGTAGCCGAAGGAGGAAAAAGCAATTTTCAATCATTTGAGCTCTATAATATTAATGAACAATCCAGTGCTTTCGATGAAATCAGTATGGACAAACGTTATGTTGATGTGGAGCAATTAATTGGAAAGGATTTGATCACAATCAATGGATTACAATATTATTTTAAAGCCAAAGATATACTTGGATTTGGCGCCGAATCTGGTCTGTCAAGCATACCTATTAAGATACCAGAGGGTACAATTTCAATCGATGAATGCATACCAGGAGATACGTGGGTACTGATATCCATCCCGAGTAATTTAGATGCCAGTGATATCAAGTCAGTATTCTATAACAGTTTTGGGGAAATTAATAATAGTTCGTTCGTTGTTTATACCTATGAGGACGGAAAATCTGTTGAAGCAACTTCAATTGAACCTGGCAAAAGTTATTTTATCTACAAAAAAGGTGATCCAGTTTGTGATTTTTCACTCGGTTCTGGAATTATTGAAAACGTAGACACCTTGGAATGGGTACTTAAGCCTGGATGGAATTTTGTAGGAAACCCATACCCATTTCCATTTTTTATTGATGATGTGAGTCAAATTGAATATTGTGGTCCATTGACCTATACAGGTGAAAATGCCTGGTCAACTGTGATTGATACCGTACAATCCTTTGGCGGCTATATCATATGTAATAAAGCAGATACGACACGCACTTTCCGAGTTGGTGTTACTCCAGTTAGCTCTTCCGGAGGCCAAATTCCTAATCTTTATAATGGGATTTATTCATTTAAGAAAGAAGGTGAATGGAATGTCAAAGTTGATTTCTATACTGAAAGAGATGCAGATGTTAATAATAATGCAGGATTTCATCCGCAGGCACTGAATGAATACGATGAATTTGACAATCCAGCAGAACCATATACCCCTGACGGTGACTATCGTATTCGATTTGACTGGGTATATAAACATGCAGCCAATGGATTTGAATATCCATTGCGCGATGATATTCGTAAGCTTGACCAAAATGAAGGCTTATGGTACGGCTTATTAAAAGCCAAAGAAGAATTCATTAATATTGAAGTTGATATTCGAGGTGACTTAAAAGAAGGCCATGAGTTAATATTATTTGATTTATCTAATCAGGAAAGATTTAATCTTATTGAGGAAAGTAAACATAATTTAAAGAACAAAAATAAAACCGATCTTGGTAAGAGAATTTATTTAATATACGGTGATCATTCATGGGTCGAAGCAAAAATCACTGAGCTAACTAATATGATTCCCAAGCTTTTCGTGCTTAATGAAAATTATCCAAATCCTTTTAATCCTATTACAACCATTAAATACGAAATCCCAAAAAACGGAAATGTACGACTGGCAATATACAATATTATTGGTCAAGAAGTAATTACGCTAGTAAACTCTGAACAATGGGCGGGTAAATATAGTGTAAGATGGAACGGTACAAATCAATATGGTAGTCAGGTTGCAACAGGTACTTATTTCTATGTCCTAAAAACAAATAATAATCAATCAATTAAGAAAATGTTATTACTAAAATGACCACAAAAAAACAAAAACCTAGAGATAAAGATACTGGAAAGTTTGTTTCCAGTCAAAACCCAGTACAAGTTTCAGAAGTAAAAAAGAGAGATTTCACTATCTTAGGAATCTTTCTTATTATTGTTGTTTTCTTTCTATTATTGATCCTAAACAATAAGGTTTTATTAAATTCTATAAATAATGAATACTCAAGATCCCAAAGAACTGGAGAACCTTTAAGTGAAATAGCACCTAGCCCAATAGTAGAAAATACAGTTGACTCGATTAAGATACCAATATTAGATGAAGCAAATCAAATTATAACGGAATTGGATTCTACGGTTGAAACTTTAACAGATAATCAATTAAGCGAGGTCTCTGTAAATCCAGATTATATTGGACGAATTTTGGTTCAAAATGGAAATGTAAACATTGTATCGAAAGGTGATTTGGAATCAAAAGAAAAGCTTTATCCTGGAAAAATTATTAAAAATGGTGACCAAATTACCGTAGGGGAATATCCATCTTTTATTAGTTTTGTCATTAATAATGATAATTCAATTGTGGTGATGTATGATAACACAAACGCACAGTTAATATTTAATAATATGAGCAATTTGTATAAGATGAAAAAAGGTAAAATTCATGTTAACATAATGAGTTCATCAAAATCGACAGATTTTGTATCGCAAAATTCTAAAGTGAGTATTGAGAAGCGACATTCTGCCTTAATGAATTTATCCTTTGATAAAGGACAGGATCAATTTGTAACTATTGAGGGAGAAGCAACGGTAAAAAATGAATTAAGCAGTTTAAGCTTAAGAATGATAAAACAACAGAAATTATTTTCAACAAATATTGGGCAATTAATCTGGTCGTTGGCAAATGATTTTGATTTTATGATTGGGCTCACAGAAGAATTGGAAGTACTACCACTTGAGAAATCTCCCGCTAAAAAAGTAATTCCGGCAATTAATAAGATTAAGAAAAAAATTAAAACCACTCCTAAACCAAAAATAACAATAACTGCAATAGAGCCTTCCGTTGCTAAACCTCCCAAAAATTATGATAAAACTAGAGATTATGATTTTAATATTGCATTTGATATAATCAAACGTGAATCGCTCGTAACGTACCTGGAGACACCGATGATGGGTGACGTTCCTCTACATTATTTTCCTGATACAAATTCAGACGTGGTATCGTCTATTTCTGGGGACGAAAGATTTATTGTTTATCCAATTTACCGTTTTGGATTCGTAATCATTGGTAGGATTGGTACTGGCCCCTTAGGTTATGCAGACGTTGATTTGATCAATTTTTCTTCAGAAGATAGACTTGGAAAAATCATTGACATATCTAACACTAGATTTATTATAAAGAATTGACCAAAAATAGTCGCTTTTCAACTTTATTCTATAATAGAAATACGGCCACTTTACTTTTTGTGGCACTTTTTATAGTTACATGGCTAAACCCACCTCAAAAACAGCTAAAAAATAGTGCCGAAAATTATATCATTTCTCAAAAATCAAATATTTCACAGGTTAGAGTTCAACAATTCCTTAACGAAAACTTTAATGTTAATAATTATCTTTTATTTTCAACTTCAAATATAACATTCCAAGATAAACAACTCTTTACAGGTATTGGTTTTTTAGCTTATGCAGAACCCATCAATAATATTTTCAAAGTTTTTATAAAATGGGAAAAGAGTGTTTTTGGCCCTGAAACACGATACCCACTTGCAAATTTTATGAAATTGGATGGCGACGTAAACATCAAGCATATTGATAAAATTAATTTTACCGATGCATATTTAAGTGAAGATATTTATAATAGAGACTCTATCAGAATTGGGCAATCACCTTCATTTTCAGCTATTCAATATATTGATTCAAAATCAATTATTAAAATACGAGAAAACACAGTCTTTCAGTTAAATCAATATAGTTCATCAGATGAGATTAACCTTCTTAATGGGACCATAATTAACGATATAAATATTGTTAAAAATCGTTCATTTCATGTAAAAACTTCGTTTGGTATCGCTTCTGTAAAAGGGACTGTTTTTGCGGTAAAATTAGATCAATCTAAAGGCGTAGCAGTATTTATTGGAAAAACAGGTAGATTTGAAGTTCAAAACCCAATTACTGGTGAAGTTTTAACTATAGATGGAATGCAGAAGATCACCTCCACAATTGGTGGTGATTTTGATTTGGAACCGGCAACAATTAGCGATTTCCCAATCGATCCAACAGCTGCATCATCTTTAAACAATAAAAATTATTCTAAAATACAAAAATACGATTTCGACAGATTAAATGAACTACTGGCCAAAGAAAATATTCAAACTGCAATAACACTCTTCAACGCAAGTATATTACAATACCCATCGGTCATATCCGATACTATTCAAATAATTAAAAAAGAAGATACGATCAATATTCTGCCATTGTATAGAGATGGGTTTTTCATGGTGTCAGATGACAATGGAAATCCAATTGGTTATATTGATGAGTTTGATATTCAATTTGAATCTGATCAAGTTATAAAGCAAATTAAAGAATATTCTTCTAATAATTTTCTGGATTCAAAGACTTTGATTGGGAAGTAGGAGCTAACGAATTCGAGTCTAATCATTCAAACCAGTAAAAATAATTGGTCTGTTAAACCCGAGAATTTTTATAACTTAATTTACATAAATTACAATTTTTCATTTGGATAATGAAGCCCGATTTGGTCTCTAATTTTATCCATCGATCTCATTACACCAATACTTTCTGCATGTGGCATAAGCGGTGATTCGATTAACTTTAATCCAACACAACGGGAGAATTCAATTGCCTGCTCGCGTAATCCATATCCTTTATAGTTATTCGGATATTCAATCTTACTACCATCATTAAGCACAACGCGCATTGCAGCTGGATTATAAAAGGTACGATCAATTTCTAACCATCCATTAACACCAGAAACAATAGCTCGGCAGGGTGTAGAGTTCCTTAATGTTGTATTTAAAATGGCTTGAGCACCATTTTTATATTCAAAAATTGCGGATGTTTGTTCATCTACACCTTTATCAGTAAAATTTGATTTTGCCGTAATCTTATCTGGAATTCCAAGGATTAAATGTGCAAACGAAACCACATAAATCCCAAGATCAAGCAATGCGCCACCACCAAGTGCAGGCTCCCAAAGACGAGGCTTATTAGATTCTGATAGATATTGTCCGTGATCTGCTTGTAGAGTATGAATATGGCCAAGAACATCACTCTCAATGATTCTACGTACTATTTCTATATGAGGTAAAAATCGAGTCCACATTGCTTCAACGAGAGTTAATTGTTTTTGAGTTGCTGTATTCACCATTAATTCTATCTCACTAGTATTGATGGCAAATGGTTTTTCACAAAGCACCGGCTTTCCGGCATCCAATGCCAAAACAGTATGTTCTAAATGAAAATTATTTGGGGTTGCAATATAAATACCATCCAAACTTGAGTCTGCCACCAATTTCGAATAACTGGGATAACCAACACAGTCTGGATATTTAGATGCAAATTGTTGTGCAGTAGAAAGTTTACGTGAGCCAACTGCAGCCACAGTATGATTATTAAGATAACTTAAATCGTTAGCGAACTTACCCGCTATTCTTCCGGTGCCAATAATTCCCCATTTAAAATTATTTTTCATAATAATAATTCAATTATTAATTTGACGGTGTCGCCGCAGTATGCAGTCATTCATCACTACTAACAATCCAGCATCTTCTGCTTTTTTGGCTGATTCTTCATGAATAACATAATCCTGCAGCCAAAGTGCCTTGGCGCCTATTTTTATGGCTGCATCTGCAATGGGAGGTACGTATTTAGATTGGCGAAAGACATCCACTATATCCACGGGGACCGGTATATCTTTTAAAGAAGGGTAGCAAGTTTCTCCCGCAATTTCAGTTTGTCCCGGATTTACAGGTATAATGGTATAACCATGTTCTTTCATATACATGGACACATAATGGCTGGGCCGTTCCGGTTTAG
>Ga0315339_1001417_pt1 | contig 21336 bp, 23 predicted proteins | sample ASW17metaG_FD_204514 | JGI IMG/M metagenome (GOLD analysis project Ga0315339, IMG submission 204514) | Ammonia-oxidizing marine archaeal communities from Pacific Ocean, United States - ASW #17 | ecosystem: Environmental > Aquatic > Marine > Oceanic | place: USA: California | collected 2016-12-05
CCGCCTGCCAAATCGAAAAGGCAGAAGACATCGTCGACCTCTTCATCGAACCGTTTTATTTCGGCTGCGAAGCCGACGATCCCATGGCTGCCGTCGCATTTCGGGGCAAAGGCCTGCCGTTCGACGTTAAGCTCAAAGCCGTTTTCGGCTCGGACATCGGCCACTGGGATGTGCCGGAAATGCGCGAAGTTCTGGAAGAGGCCTATGAACTGGTCGAGGACGGTCTGATCAATGAGGACGACTTCCGGGATTTCACATTTACCAATCCGGTCATGCTGCACGCGCGAGGCAATCCAAACTTTTTCAAGGGCACCGTCGTCGAGGACTCTGTCGACAAGCTGCTAAAGGCAGAAGCCAAGGCCTCCAAGGTTCGTAAATCGAAGAAGAAGAACGAGAAAAGAGTTGCACAAACCGCATGAAAGCGACCCGGATCGCATCATGACGGTTTACCAAACGATACTTTAGGGAGAATAGGCATGGCCGCTAATTTGAACCTCAATATCGAAGCGTGGAACGACGGTGACCCGATTCCGGACGAGTATGCGTTCTGCATTCCGGCTGACACGGATCACATCACTATGGGCGCGAACAAAAGCCCGGCGATGAGCTGGTCTGGCGCACCTGACGGCACCAAATCCTTTGCCATTATCTGCAACGACCCGGATGTCCCATCGGTGGTCGACGACGTCAATCAAGAAGGCAAGATCATCCCCGCCGATCTACCCCGCGTCGATTTCTGTCACTGGGTGCTCGTCGACATCTCGGCTGAAATAACATCGCTGGCGAAAGGTGCCGACTCAGACGGAATAACACCCGGCGGGAAGGCGCATGGACCGACCGATCTTGGCGTTCGCGGCATCAACCGCTACACGGAATGGTTCGAAGGCGATGACCAGATGGCGGGAATCTACGGCGGCTACGACGGTCCCTGCCCACCATGGAACGACACCATCCTGCATCACTACGTCTTCACGGTTTATGCCTTGGACGTGGAGAGTTTAGGTCTGGGTGGAACTTTCAGTTGCAGGGACGCTCATAAGGCGATGGTCGGGCACGTCCTTGCCAAAGGTTCGTGCACCGGCACCTATACCTTGAATCCTGACTTGCGATAACGGACCAAATCACGGTGGGCACGACGCCACAGCAGATCGCGCTTGCCTTCATATTTCTTAGCGCTCGACGTGGAGCAGCGGTTGAATGCCCGAGAATACCAGTTCCAGTTCCACTCCGAGCGCGTCGCCTATTTTGCGATCGATGTCAGCAACTTGGCTTCGGGACGACTGCGGGAGAGTACGCGGATCAACGTCAACATTGGTTCAAGCAGCGATAATTACGTCTCCGGTGACTTGGGTTCGATGCATCGTGCGGCGCGCCTCTCCAGGAAAGGCGTTACGACGGTGCATCGCACAACGATTGTCCCAGATAATGACATCACCTATTGCCCATTCGTGGGCCCATGTGTATTTCGGCTGGGCGGCATGCGCCCACACCGCGTCCAGCAACTCCTCACTATCGTCCGGATCCATCCCGACAATGAACTGGTTGGGACGCCGCCCAAGATAAAGCACGGGCCGAGCCGTCACCGGATGAAGCCGCATTAGCGGGTGTTTTGCGTTTGGCGGTTCCCTACGCTCTCCGCTGACTTCCACAGCGCGATGGGGCGCCCCCGAACTGTCATACGTTCCATCTTGATGAGCCCACTTGCCCTCAATTGCGATGCGTAACTGTTCGGGTAGATCAAGGGTCGCGGCATACATATTGCAGAATTCGGTTTCACCACCCTCCGATGACACCTCCAGGGCATGCAAAATACTAGCTTTGGGCGGCACAGGATGATTCGACATGTCGGTGTGCCAGCGCAACTCACCGTCACCAAGGCTTCCGAGTGGCTTACCCGCGACTTGGACGTTGGAGACGACGGCCAATTCAGGGTGTTCTTTTGAGTACTGCTTCCCTGTCGCGTTCGGGGGGCAGGGATCGAGGTCACCAAAATATCGGCTAAAGCTGATCAATTCAGGATCCGTGATGAATTGACCCCTAAAAAGCAGGACTAGATGTTTGGACCATGCGTCCAAAATCGTACGTACGTCTTTGGGATCCAGTGGCTTGGAAAGATCGGCGCCGCGTATTTCAGCGCCGAGCGCCTTACCGGTAGGTACAACATCAATCATGACCATGCCCCGTAATTATTGCAGCGGCCGCCCCGCCGCGATCGCGATAACGTAATATTTTAGAAGTAACGCCGAGGTTAAACACAGTGTGCGGAGAAATAAAGTGTGCATCGCCTAGAGTAAATTTTGTTCAGTTAGAAGCCGGATCACCTCCGGCTGAACGGCGTCAATTTCTTCCATGTTGGTATAAAGTCTAGAGACTTAAAGACTGAGTAATTCTAAACTCACAGTTGTAATTGTGGTATTCGAGAACGTACCCGATGTAGTTTGCCGAACGGAGATTCCCAGGTTGGCTGCTCCACGCGCCACCCCACATGACCCAACGTCCGCCATTACCGCTCAGCCACGGCGAGACGTCTGAAGGGGAGCCCCAATAGCTGTTGTTTCAGCATTCCTCGACCTATTCCCAGACATTCCCGTGAACATCGTGCACGCCAAACGTATTTGTCGGTAAACTACCCACGGGCAGTGTCTTATTCCGATAGATTCCTTTTTCACCACTCCTGTACCGCATGGTCCCATTGTAATTCGCGTGATACGGGGTGATCGTGTTCCCGCCCTAGCCACATACTCCTATTCAACCTCACTCGGCAGGCCGTAATCACGCCCGATCCGATTGGACATCCAGGCGGCATATCCCCTCGTGGTATTCCAGCTAATACATACAACCGGGTCATGGATTCCTTACGGATACCCGGTATCCCGGCAGTAATGCCGAAGCCGTCGTCAGAACTGATATTCAAGGCCGCATTCTCATTTTTGGTGTCGCGGTCAGGAGGCTCGATGGACCGGCCGGTGTTCCCGGGAAACTTCAAATTCGCGTTCAATATCAACGCTTCGGACGCCATTTAATCGGCCAAACCCAGTCGCTTAAACAATCGAAAACACAATCGTCCAATAGCTTGATCGTTGAAGGTCAGTGAGCCACAACACAGAAGGTGAGACACGTGGCCGAGCCCTTGTTCATGAGATATAGTTTTATGTTGGAATTTGGTGAGCTCGCCTGGAACCGGATATTGCCCAAAGGGAAATTTATGACATTCTACAAACCGGACCTCGGTGCAAACCCCGACGATCCATTTGCGCGCGATGCGGACGGTGAGCTGGCACGGCGCTCGTTTTGGCTGGACTTGAGCGACCGTTCGCTGGTGCTTGCGATGAACAACGGGGTCGGTATCGGATTGACCGCTTCTGAGAAGCGCGCACATCTCGAAGATATCGGCAGATCCCATATAATCGATCAAGTCTGTGTCCAGGAAATCCTACCCCCGGAAACGGATTAGCTAAATTTCGACCAAGACTTTTTCACAACTACCACGGGATTTTCTTTTAAGCGTCTCCGAAAGAGGCCGCGAATTATCTTTGTACGATTGCACATTGAACAGCTTGATCTGGAATCGGTGTGGGGGCCGTTTAGCATTATTCGTGCTCGCATTAATGCCCTCTTTCGTTGTGCCCAATCCAGCTAGTCCCTCTCTATCACTACATCAAGCGCAAGCACTGAAACCCGCTCTCGCGGATCACTTTTGTCATGAAATCCGTGCAGTCTTCAGGCCACATGGCCGAGATTTTCCGGGAACACGGGGTCGACCCTACCGCAGAGTGACCAGTCTGTTTCGGATACGGATCCATCAGAATACGCCGGCATCGAGACCAGCAGCCACGGCCATACCGAGTTCTTCGCACTGTTTGACGAAAGCCTCTTGCCATTCACCACGGCAGATCAACGGATCCTGGATTGCGCGCCACCTGAGACCGGTGACAATTGTCTCGATCCCCCGGCGTGTCCCCGTGCCATCTTGGCCTGCGCGGATGTAAAGCCCGTAGGGCAATCCTTGTGTGTGCTCCAGACACGGATTGTAGCTCCGGTCGAAAAAGTCCTTCAGTGCACCGCTCATGTAACCGAGGTTCTCGGTTGTCCCCAAAATCAAGGCGTGCGCCGCCAAAACGTCGTCGGGTCCCGCTTCAAGCGGTGGAATCACTTGAACCGAAACACCGTCAATATTCGAACTTGTAGCACCGCGGAAGACGGCCTCCTTGAGGCGTCCCGTATTGGGGGACGGGGCATGAGCAACGATCAGGAGACGGCGCGGGGTCACTGCAGCGCTCTCATCATAGGGCGCGCAAGGGCAACCAATATCCAGATAGCGAAGCGCCTCTCCCGCCATCGCATCCCAGATTTCTCCTAATTCCAGCACCCCATTGCTCAGGCCATTCCGACTGGCGTTGGCTTAACCTCAATTTCGTCGTTCGGTCGAGACGCGATCATGTCCTGCAATTCCTTTCGGGCCGCCAGGGCACAGGCATCGTCGAACAAATTATCCATCTCATGAGGATCGTTCTTGAGGTCATAGAGTTCGCCAGCACCAGATCCGGTCTCGAGGGTCAGCTTATGGGTTTTGGTACGGGCCATGCGAAGATCAAGGGGGACTCCGCAACGCGAGGCGTTGATATCCCATTCATTGTACGCGAAATCACGGCTCTCACCGGGCTCACCTTCAACCAAACCACGAAGAGTACGGCTGTGAATCTCACCGGCCGGTGACACACCCATGCAGTCGAGCACCGTCGCCGGGATATCCAGCGTCGAAACCGGATCATCCACGACCCGGTTCATCGGCACCGACGGTCCTTGGAAGATAAGCCCGATGCGCACCAAGCCCTCGTAGTTGATGGGCCCCTTGAGGATCAAGCCGTGGTCTCCCAACCAATCGCCATGATCGGTCGTGTAGATCACCATCGTGTCGTCGGCGAGGCCGAGATCACCGAGCGCCGACAAGATCCGGCCAACGTTATGGTCTATCAACGAGATCATACCGTAATAGTTGGCGATGATTTCGCGAAGCTGGTCGTCTTTCTGATCGGGAATGCGCGAATAGTTCTGGCGAATTTTCCGCATTTCCTTAGAAATTTCGGGAACGCCCTCCAAGCTCGCCTGATGCCACCACGGGCGCCGGTCGAGGTCTTTGATCCTTTCCCGCGGCAAATCGACTTCATCCGGATGATGAAGGCGGGACCACGGCTCCGGTGCGTCGAACGGGTGATGGGGGTCCGGAAATGACGTCCACAAGAAGAAGCGGTCATCCTTGTTATCGCGAAGGAACTCGATCGTACGATCGCCCACCCAGGTCGAGTTATGCCAAACCGGCGGCAACGCCGAATGCCATGTCTGCACCGCGTCGGTCTGGGGTTCCAGCCTGGTTTCGTAAAGTTCGTTCTTGAGTTGGCCAAGACCATCGCCGTAGTACCAGGATTCATAGTGCTGCCCACTTGGCGGTTCCAACGGATGCCAACGATTGTGGCCGAGTACCACCAGTTCCACGTGCTCGAAACCCATATACGGTCCGAACCAGTCTGGACCATAGTCCGCCATCGACAATCGGCTTTCGGGCGTTCCAGTCGGATCAAACGTCAGCGCCGTCGAGAAATGGGCCTTGCCGATGAATCCCGCGCGCACGCCCGCGCTGTTCAACGTACCGCCGATCCCTGCTTCGCCGATCTCAGGGTTGAGGTCAATTCCGTTGTCGTGTACCCCGTGGGTATTCGGCAAAAGGCCAGTCAGAATGGACGCGCGTGACGGCTGGCATACGTTGTTGGGCGTTATGCATGCCGAAAAATGGGTTCCATGCTGTGCCATCAGGTCCAGATGCGGAGTCTTGACGTTGCGCCCCTCGAAACCGAAACAATCGCCACGTTGTTGATCAGAAGTAATGAGGATGACGTTGCGTACAGAACTCATGAAAGATCACACTCCTTTAATTGTTCCGATGTCACCACACTGCCTAACGCCGCGCTGATCGTATTGTAGTGAAGCAAAGCGGCTCAAGCTTGGTCACCCTCGCGTGAAAGACCCGTGGTCGTGTACGCCCGTCGCGGAATTCGCTTATTCCCACTGTCTACAGTCGCGATCAAGGTAGCGGCGATCGAGGCGTGGTTTACTCTGGCTGAATAGCATGCTCGTCAGCCGAAGCGAAGTTTCAGTAGGGCAAAACCATGAGAGTTCACACACAGATGGTAGTCATCGGAGATTGTGTGGTCGGGTGCAGCGTCCTCTATCACCTCACTAAATTCAGCTGGAAGTATGCCGTTCAGGTCGAGCGTTCGGAGCTGACCTCAGGCTCATGCCGTTGGCGGCATCAACTAAATCCACAATTTCGGCAGGTATGCGGTGACGAGGCCGAGTGCCGAGAACTGGCTAAATGCCATGCTCGCCAACTACTTGCAACGGGTAGGACAGATCACGCTCAGCCCCACGCTGAACGAGGCCGGCATGTTAATCGGCGACCTCACGGTTTCGAGTTTATCCGACGATCACTTCCAGATCATCGGCACGTCATCGACCCAAGCCTACCACATGCGTTGGTTCCTGGATCATTTACCGGACAGCGGTGTCGAAAAGAGCTTTACGCGCGGATTCGTGCCCGTTGAGCTTATTGCTAATGGCGAGCCCTTCAAGATCGAGATTCTGAGGGACTGTCACCTCGAGCCACTCGTTACCGAACCGCTTTTTGATCCGACCGGCGAGCGCATACAGGGTTACTACGGTCGATTAGCCGCCGTTCTTCTCGTTCAACGCTTTTAGAACCCGCGGCGGCGATAAGGGCAACTCGGTGATCCGGAGATCAGTCGCGTCTTCAAGTGCATTTGCCACCGCCGCCATCACAGGCACGATCGATGTTTCGCCAATTCCACGGACCCCATAAGGATGGTTCGGGTTTGGCACCTCAACGATGACCGCATCTATCATGGGCAGGTCCGACGCCACTGGCATCCGATAATCGAGAAACCCCGGATTATCGAGCCGACCTTTTTCATCGTAGATGTATTCCTCGTTAAGCGCCCAACCGATACCCTGGACCGCCGCACCTTGATACTGGCCCTCGACGAAGTTGGGCTGAATGGCCTTGCCTGCATCCTGAGCCGCAGTGAAACGCAGTACCTTGATGTGCCCGGTTTCAGGATCCACCTCAATATCGACCGCTTCTGTCGCGAAGCTCGGTCCGGCGCCGGTAACATTGGTCTCAATATGTCCGGCAATGGGTCCGCCCGTCTTTTTGGCCTCACGTGCAATGTCTTCAAGGGTCAAAGGCTCGAAATCGCCGGCGTTACTGCTGGCTGGTCGGGCGCACCCGTCCTCCCAGACAACAGCGTCAACCGGAATGTCCCACTGGGCGGCCGCGCGTGCCCTCAGTTCTTCGATGACGAGCCGTGATACCCCAACGGTTGCCTTGCCAACGGCGAATGTCGTACGGCTACCGGCGCTAATGAAGTTAAAACCGAGTGAAGTCGTATCTCCGACAGTGGGCCGGATACGGTCAGGCTCAATCCCCAATTCCTCTGCCGCCATCACGGAAATTGAGGTCCGGGTCCCACTAAGATCAGGATTGCCCAAAGTCAGGGCAATCGTGCCGTCATCGTTGACGTTCATCGTGACGCTAGTTTCACCGCCGATGTTGAACCAAAAGCCCGACGCAACGCCACGCCCCTGGTTCGGTCCGAGCGGAACCTTGTAATTCGGATGATTTTTAATGGCCTTCAAGCTTTCCACCTGACCAATGGGGCCAAATGTCGGTCCGTAGGCAGCCTTGGTTCCTTCCTTCGCCGCATTCATGAGGCGAAGTTCGATCGGGTCGATTCCCAGCTCCCGCGCTAATTCGTCCATCGCACTTTCCACCGCAAATGCCGAGATTTGTGCGCCTGGCGCACGATAGGCAGTCGTTTTCGGCCGATTGGCGATGACGTCCCACCCGATTACCAGGACATTCTCAAGGTCATAGCAGGCATAAGCACACATCGCCGCCGGGAACACTGGGGAGCCCGGAAAAGCACCTGCCTGGAACATCAGTTCCGCCCATCCTGCGGTGATCTTGCCATTACGCTTTGCACCGATCTTAACCCGCATGTGGGAGCCGGACGTCGGCCCAGTCGCACGAAATACTTCATTTCGGTGCATCGCCATCTTTACGGGTCGGCCGCATTTGCGCGACAGCGCCATCGCCAACGGTTCCAGATAAATGATGTTCTTACCACCGAAGCCACCACCGATTTCGGAGGCCGTGACCTTCACCTTGGAGACTTCCATCCCACACAGGCGGGCAGTAATTGCACGCACCAGGAAGTGACCGGGCGTCGACGCCCAGACCTCGCCCTGGCCGTCCTCGGTATAGCTCGCCACGCACGCGTGCGGCTCGATGTAACCTTGATGCACTGGGCGGGTCTTGTACTCGCGCTCAATTATAACGTCTGCCTCAGCGAATCCTTCCTCGACATCTCCGAGCTTGATTTCCAGGCGTTTGGCAATATTGGATGGCTTCTCAGGCTTTGGATCAATACCATCCGTGAACATTTTCTCGTTGAGTAGAGGCGCATCTGGCTTCATGGCATCGACCACATCGATGACGTGCGGCAGCACCTCGTAGTCGACCTCGATGAGCTTGAGTGCCTTTCGCGCGATCGAAGCGCTGGTGGCTGTCACGGCCGCGATCGCGTGACCGTCGTACATGGCCTTCTCCCGCGCCATGACATTACGGATGACGTCCCGAATATTGACCGACAATTCGCCAACCTGAATCATTTCCGAAGGCTGGTCTGCGAAATCGTCCCGCGTGATCACTGCCTTGACGCCATTAAGAGCTTCAGCCTTCGACGTATCGATGCCGTTGATCTTTGCGTGGGCGTGAGGACTCCGTAACACCGCGCCGAACAACATGCCCGGCATGATGAGATCCGCGCCGAAAAGAGCCCGTCCCGTCACCTTGTCTACACCGTCAGTGCGGGTAACGTTCTTCCCAACCCATTTCAATTCATGAGTTTTTTCCTGATAACGGAGATCTTCAGCGGTCGACATGTCTATGCTCCTCGCATTTCCGCAGCCGTATCCATTACGGCCCGGATGATCTTGTCATATCCCGTACAGCGACAAAGATTACCGGCGAGATAAAAGCGGGCTTCAGTCTCGGTGGGGTCGGGGTTTCGCTCCAGCAAATCCTTGGCCGCAACCAGAATACCCGGCGTGCAATAGCCGCACTGAAGCGCCGCGTAATCCAAAAACTTCTGCTGCAGCGGATGCAATTGCTCGCCTTCCGCCATCCCTTCGATGGTCTCGATGGACCTGCTACCGACTTCAGCCCCCATCACAAGGCATGAACAAACGAGCCGGCCGTCAAGCATGACACTGCAGGCGCCACAATCACCCGAAGCACATCCCTCTTTGGTGCCCGTGAGCTGAAGTTCATCGCGCAACACATCGAGCAAGGTTTGCTCTGGCTCGCTAAGAAACTCAACGTCGTCACCGTTGACCGTTGCTGATACGTGATATCTCGACATTCGTATTTACCTCACTCTCAATTGCTGCTCGCGCGCGTCAGTGCGACTTTCGCGGTTCGGCGAGCAATAACGCCCATGACCTGAATACGAAATTCCTTGGTCCCGCGCTTATCGTCAATCGGTTTTGCGGCGGCACTCGCCGCTTCAGAAAGTTTCCCCAACGCGGCATCGTCCACTGGTGTGCCAATCAACGCGTCGGCCGCCTCAGATACGAGAAGTACCTGTGCTGCCACGGCCCCCAATGCCACACGCGCGGCGGTGCAAATACCTGCATCGTCGAGCGTCAGGCAAATACCTGCGCCAACCACCGCAATGTCCATCTCAGTCCGCGGGATGAAGCGTAGATAAGCATCACCCGTTCGTGGCGGTGCGTCAGGAAAGAAAAACGACGTGACGAGCTCGCCCTTGCCTAGTGACGTCTGGCCCGGAGCGATCGCGACATCCTCAACGGGAATCTCACGCTGACCGTCCGGTCCTTGGATCGCTACGCTTGCGCTCGCCGCGATCATCGCCGGGACACTGTCGGCTGCGGGCGACGCGTTGCAGAGGTTGCCGCCCATCGTGGCCCGGCCTTGAACCTGCGTAGAACCGATCAGTTCAAACGCCTCCAGGACTCCCGGCCAGATTGCCTTGAACTCCGCGTGTTCGCCGAGTTCGGCGCCCGTCACCGCAGCACCGACGCGGAATCCATCGCTTTCCTTGGCAACCGTGCGCATTGCTTCGATACGCTTCACGTCGACGACGAGATCCGGCTCCACCATCTCGGCGCGCAACTGCACTAGGAGATCGGTGCCACCAGCCAAAACTCGGGTGATACCGTCTTCATTCGCAAGCAAATCTACCGCCGCTTCCATCGTGTCAGGGGCTTCATAACGCATTTCGATGACTTTGCTCCTGTCTAGAAGTCATTCCAATCGATACTAATTGTCCGGGAACATATCGACTCTGACGCAGTGCGGCAATTCATGTCGAAACAACCAATTTTTCAAAAGGAATTGGAACCCCGGGCTTGCAACGGAGACCGCACTCCCGCCACTGTTGCTGGACCATCGTACTTACGATCAAACCAGCCATACGAGGACGATCATATGTTGAACTATAGGCGATTTGGATCGGGGCCCACTGTCGTTCTGCAACACGGCTACGCGGGCGGAGGCGGATATTTCGCGGTCCTCGCCGCCCACCTGGCAGCCAACTTCGACATCATTGCCACGGACATGGCAGGATTTGCGGGTAGCGCCAATGAGCCTGTACCTGATTCTGTGCCCGGAATCGCCGCATCGCTGCTAGATACTCTGAACCAACTGAACGTTGAAAAGTTCATGCTTCTTGGCCATTCGTTGGGGTCGATGACCGCGTTGCAAGCGGCCTTGGACTATCCAGATCGAATCGAGAAGCTGATTCTCTATGGCGGCTCAGCCACAACAGATCTACCCAACCGGTTCGAAACCTTCGATGAAACTATCGCACGGATCGAGTCGGAAACCGTTGAAGTCACAACCGCACGCATCGCCGCGACCTGGTTCGTCGGCGGTGACACGCACCCCCTCTACGAATTCACCAAGGCCGCCGGCGCCGGTGCCAGTAAGGCAGGCGCGATCCGCCTCATGCGCGGCATGGTGGGTTGGGATGTCCGCAGCCGCCTTGGCGAGATATGCATGCCGACTCTGGTGATCTGCGGTGACAAGGACATGTCCACCCATCCGGATTGCTCCTATGAACTCTGGCGCAATATTCCAGGCGCCCAGCTTTGCGTGCTGCCAAATTGCGCACACAACGCCCACCTTGAGATGTCGGAGGCATTCAATCCACTGATTAGCCGGTTTCTGCGCGCCTGAATTGAGATACAAAGCGCCTCAATCTGAACCAGATCTACATTAACGTTGTCGTTTGGCGGACGTGTTCCAAACAGACTCGATCTACTGGATTAATTGGCCTCCATCGATCACCAACTCCGCACCATTGACGAATCCGGCTTCGTCGGATGCTAGGTAAAGTACCGCATTTGCAATATCCCGAGGCCTGCCGAGGCGACCAATCGGAATGCCTTCAATACGACGGCGACGGCCAGCCTCAACGCTCCCATCAGACTGGCGCAAAACTTCCTCTCCCATCCGCGTCTCAGTAATTCCTGGATGAACAGAATTACAGCGAATCCGATATCCCTCGCGTCCGCAATAAGCGGCCACTGATTTTGTGAGTTGGCGAACCGCCCCTTTGCTGGCGCCGTAGGCCACGAACATGGGCGAGGCGTAGATGCCACCAATCGATGAGATATTGACGATCGCACCACCAGTGTCCCGCATTGCCCTGATGCCGTACTTGCAACCCAAGAGGACGCCGTTGACGTTAACGGCGTTGACTGAATGAATTTCATCGAGCGAAATTTCCTCCGGATTCTGGCCCGTAACACTTCCTTCGATCCCGGCATTGTTGACGACAATATCAACGGCGCCAAAACGATCAGTAGCGATTTTGGTGGCACGCTCCCAGTCTGTTTCTTGCGTGGAGTCGAACCGCATAAACACTACGTCGCCTCCAATCTCTTCTACAGTAGCCTGGCCAACGCTCTCATCAATATCCCCGAGAACAACTCGGGCGCCATTTTCCGCAAACACCTCAGCCGTTGCCTTGCCGATCCCCGACGCACCTCCGGTAATGATCGCGACCTTGTTCTGTAATCGTCCGATTGTCATCTCGACCGTGCCCATCGAATTTTAGTTTCACCCGTCAATAAAAATTATAATCCCGTCAGTATTCATACAAAAAATTCATGGCGGCCAAATCTGCTCTATTTGGGCTTCTTCAATTCAGCAACCATAAAACCGCCGCCTGACACATCGAGCAGACAGCCGTTCACGTACGACGCCTCACCTGAAAGGAGCCACACAATGGGTTGGGCCACCTCTATGGGTTCGGCAATCCTGTTGATAGGGATCGAGTTGGCAATGGCGGCGTATGCTTCGTCGTCGTGCCGTAATTGGTCAACCATGTCCGTCATAGTGACTGCGGGGCGAACAGCGTTTACTCGGATGCCGTCCCGGGCAACCTCTTTCGCCAGCCCGACAGTGAACGAATCGACAGCAGACTTGGCCGCCGCATAATCCGTGCGCCCCGGACGTCCTCCGATAGTCGACGCCATGGAAGATACATTTACGATTGCGCCACCCTGCCCACCCTCGCTGAGCGCCATCCGGCGAACAGCTTCCCGCGCACTAACCATCGCGCCGACGACGGTAACACGCATGACGGCGTCAAGAACGTCGGGATCGAAATCTTTGGCCCGCACATAGCCACCGCCATGCCCCGCGCTGTTAACGAATGCCGTCAGGCGACCCAACTCACGGTCCACCGTGTCGAACAATCTTTCGACATCCGCCGATTCCGCGACATCGGCCTGGACGGCAATCGCTTTACCACCGGAGGACTCGATTTCTTTTACGAGCGCTTGGGCCGCATCGGCTCGCTCGCGGTAATTGACGGCAACAGCGTAACCGCGACTTGCAGCCAGACGTGCCGTTTCGGCTCCGATTCCCCGTGAACCTCCCGTGACAACAAGTACCTGATCCATCAATCGCTCCCACACATTTGGATTCCAATCTTCGAATTTGTGCTCAACGTTGAAAATTTCATTAAGGCTGACTTTAAGCGAAAAACTTTGCGGCAGTGGCAATAAGATAATGCGACGTTGGCGCGCCGTTCACATTTACGTGTATACGATAAAACTGCGCACAGGGCGCCGACGGATGCGATGTCCAATTAATATTTTAAGCTTTAAAAACAATCAAAATGAGAGGAAGAAATGACGGTCAGAATCAATGATGAGGTGCCTGATTTTAACGCTGAAACCACCGAGGGTACTATAAGAAGTTTTCACGATTGGATCGGTGACGGCTGGGCAGTGCTGTTCTCGCACCCGAAAGATTTCACTCCGGTGTGTACTACAGAACTGGGTTACCTGGCAGGATTGAAGCCCGAGTTCGACAAGCGCGACTGTAAGATCTTGGGATTGAGTGTAGATTCGGTCGCTAATCACAAAGAGTGGGCAAAGGATATTGAAGAGACTCAAGGGCAGGCCATCAACTACCCCTTGATTGGCGATCCTGAACTCAGTATCGCCAAACAATTCGATATGTTGCCGTCCGATGTTGGTGATTCTTCAGAAGGTCGAACATCGGCAGACAATGCCACCGTGCGCTCGGTATTTATCATCGGCCCGGATAAAAAATCAAGGCAATGCTCACCTATCCCATGAATAAGGGACGCAATTTCGATGAGGTCTTGCGGATCGTGGATTCGTGCCAACTGACGACACAGCACCAGTTCGCCACGCCGGTCAACTGGCGGCAAGGCGATAACGTGATCATCATCCCAACAGTCACAAATGAGACCGCAAAAGAGAAGTATCCCGACGGCTGGGATGCACCGAAGCCATACATCCGTATCGTGCCACAACCAAAGTAATAGCTCGCGAGCAGGTAATCATACTTCGGCGGCATCTAGCCGACCGAACTCCGTTTCAAATCCTGTGGCCCTACTCCATGTTTCCCCGACGCTTCAGCGAGGTTGCACAATTGTTAGGGATAGGCTCGGAGATCGTGGCGCTGCTGGTCAGTTGCGATTACCCGGATATTGGGACGTTGGAGCTATCTATCTCCGCGAACGAACCTCAAGGGTTAGGTCGGGCCGAGGGTCAGACCTCAGGTCCGAACCCAATATCATAAAAGAAAAAGGGATGCGCCGAAGCGCACCCCTCAATTCTTTCCGGCAAGGCCGAAGGCCCGCCGTAGAGTATGTGAGTTACCTCTTAGCCTTGTGGCCGAGGACCCGCATATCATCCGCTGCAATCGCATCTTCCGCGCGCGCAACGGCGGCCCGGATGGCGTCCGGATATTGACTGCCAAACTGGTCAGTGAACCACTTCTCGACCTTCACTTGACCCTTGAGCAAGAATTCACGCTGCTCGGCAGTCGGGACGTAGATCTCGCCGCCGGCCTCTGCGAACTGCTTGTAGTACGGCAAGGTGTGGACCTCAAAGTGACCCGTACAGGTCGCCTTTAGACGGTCCATGCCATCGACAAAGATGGTCTGCAGCTCAGGCGGTAGGCCCTGCAGATACGGATCATTCATCCACCAGAAGAACATGATGTAGGTGTGTTGATCCCGGAACAGGTACTTGAGGTACTGTTGAAAGTCCATATCAATGATGTCCATCAACGAGTTTTTTGTACCATACACAATGCCCGTGGCGAGCGAAGTGTAGAGCTCCTGCCAGGGGATCGGGGTCGGCGCGAAACCAACGGCCGATGCCAATTCCATTGAAATCGGAGACTCAATGGTACGGATTTTCTTGCCTGACCAGTCCTCAGGTAGATTGTTCGTCGGACCCTTGTCGATGAAGAAGCTGCGCCAGCCATGGTTGCCCGTCATGCCAACCATACGGACGGTCTTCAGAGCCTTCAGAATGTCGTCACCGAGCATCTTGTTGAGCTCGGGATCTTCCATGACCTTGTTGACCACGCGGTCATTCTTCAGAAGGTACGGAATATCAAAGGCCTGGATTGGACCAAACAGGTTCGAAATTCCACCGCCTGTGGTGAAGGTCAGCTCAAGGCTGCCAAGCTGCACCGACTCAACGGACTGACGGAAGTTTCCGAGCTGAGCTGCCGGATAGACCTGGACGTCGAAACGATCGCCCGACATCCGCTCCATATAACCTTCCATGACCTCCAGGCAGATCTGCGCGGGTGTGTTGGCACTAGCCACGTGGTTCACCTTCAAAACAGATTCCGCCGCCATAGCGCCACTGGCGCCTAACATGGCAACAAGACCTGCACCAGCCAAAAGGCTGGTACGAACTCTCGAAGTTACTGTCATACTAAATCTCCTCCTTTTGCTACGAAGTTTAAAATTTACGCTCGGCTAGAATCACTGAAATCCAAGTTGTGCGCCCGCCATTATCAACTTCCACCCATAATTGACAACAACCAGTGGCCTTCTGGAATCCGCGCGAACCCTGTCAAGCGCGGCAGCGTTAGCGCAATATCCGGGATTAATGTCACCAGTAGGATCGCCATCAGATGAACCACCAGATAGGGCATCAGTTGCTTGGCGATCACCTCAATACCCAGCCTCGTCAGGCTCGCGGCCACGAACAGGATCAGACCCATCGGTGGAGTTGCCAGTCCGACAGTCACATTGATGCACATGATGATCGCAAAGTGCAGCGGATCGACACCAAGCTGATAGAGTGTCGGCGCCAAGACCGGACCGAGTATGAGAATGGCCGGTACGGCGTCAAGGAACATACCGGTGACCAGCAGCAACAGGTTGACCAACAGCAGCACCAAGATCGGATTCTCGGTTATCGTGAACACGGCCTTGCCGAGCGCCTGAGGCACGCCGGACACCGTGGCGACCCACCCGAATACTGTTGATGTACCGACGATTAAAAGGATCGTCGAGGCGATCAGTCCTGTGCGCAAGAACAGCTGTGGCAACTCGCTCACGGGCAGCGTGCGCATCACGAATATGCTCAGGCACAAGGCGTAAAAACACGCCGCGCCGGCCGACTCCGTAGGAGTAAATATACCCGAGAGAATGCCGCCGATGATGATGATCGGCGTCAGGAGCGGCAGGAACGCCCCCTTAAAGGCATCCCAAATCTCGGCCCCCGAAGCGCGCTTACCACTTTTTGGATAATTACGCCGCTCACCCAGAAACTTGGTTAAGACCATCAGGCCGATGCCAATCAACATTCCTGGTACGAAACCGGCGAGAAACAGTCCTGCGACCGATACCTTCATGATGAAGGCATAGATGATCATAATGATGCTGGGCGGAATGATCGGCCCGATCACCGAGGACGCCGCAGTCACCGCCGCCGCAAAGGCCTTTGAATAACCATCGCGCTCCATCGCCGGGATCATGATCGAACCGATGGCCGATGTGTCGGCCACGGCCGAACCGGAGAGGCCGGCAAACAGCATACTGGCCACGATGTTGACCTGTGCCAGTCCGGCGCGGAAGTGGCCCACCAGCACCCGGGCGAAACGCACCAGGTTTTCGGTGATGCCGCTGGTGTTCATAATCTCGCCAGCGAGCACGAACAGCGGGATGGCGAGCAGGGGGAACTGGTTGATGCCACCGAATATCCGCTGGGGCAACATTTTGAAGAACAACCCCTTGTCGTCGAGCACAAAACCCATCAAAGGGCCGAACGCCAGCGCAAACACGATCGGCATTCCAACCGCCATGGAGCCCAGAAAAATCCAAAAGAATGTTATCGGCATTGCCTCACCTGCTCAGCCCGAAGGCTCGCTCCCTCAACAAGATATTTTAATTTGAAATTTACTCGACTGACCCGTGGACTTTATTCACCCGACGCCTTCGCATTTTGGACCTGATGCATCTCTGGATCTTCGAATTCGGGCAAGCTGCCCTGTGCTGGATCGAATACTCCAACCAGCGCCCGCAACCATTGCTCGGCAATCACAAGGAACATGATTGCGCTGCCGACCGGAACCGCCAAATAAACCCAGAAGAACGATATCGGCAGCGACGTCCATTTCTGAGTCCAGGCATTAGTGGACAGACCCCAGCCTTCGACGACCATTGTGTAGAGCAGGAACAAAACTCCGGAGAACACGATCGTGTACAACAGATACTTTAGGCGCTCCGGCAAAACTCTCGGGAGATTATCGATAGCGACGTGCCCGATCCGTTTGAGGACGATCGGCGAGGCCAAAAAAACCAACCACATCATCAAGTATTTACCCGTCTCCTCGTACCAGGCCAGCGCGTCGCCAAGGACGTAACGCCAGAAAACCCCGACGAAGATGATACCCGCGATCGATCCCACGACGACCATCGTCGAATACTTGCAAACCACAAGGATTTGGTCGGTAATCCAATCCAACCGGTCAGCAAGCTTTAACAGCGGTTTCATGCCCTCTCCCTGTTTTCGCGACATGTCCGTCAAATACGGAGTAGCACGTTGCCTTTAGGAGCAATCAGCTCTCAAGTAAATGAGGCCTAACGCGCCACCGCAGCATACCTACGAGATGCGCCTTGTCAATCAAGCCAAAAATCTTATTGAGAACGCTTACAGACCCCAAATTCCAATGCTCTCCCTCAATCAGGCTCGCGGCCGGAATCATGGCCTGATTCGGAGCCGATCTCACTGCTTCTTCTGCTTGGGCAAAGTCCCCGTTTTAAGCTTTCCGGATCGCCGGTCGTCGAGCACCGCCTTCATGTCATAAAACTCGGCGTAAATTCTCGGGTCGAACCGTTCGAGAATCTCGAAATATTTGTTAACGAAACGCGGATTATTCCATTCGCCGGCGCGGAAGCGTTGCATCAGGTCATCGCAAAGCCGCCGCTCCAGGTCTGGATTTGCGTTCGCCACGATGAATTTGCGCTTTATTTCCGAGTAAGCGTAGTCGCGGGTATTGTTGGCGAGATTCTCCACGCTGGTAGGAGATCCCGTCGCGACCTGCCGGTCCATGACCTTGCGATGAACGCCCAGAATCATGCCGGCGATGACGGTGTCATTGCGGACGTAGCGCTTGTGGACCAAGCCGAAGAATTCACCTGCCGCGCCCGGGACGAAGACACAATTCTCGAAGATTCCATTCATGACGCCTGAATTGGAATAGATCGCAATAAAGAGATCATTCAGGGTCTGTCCCATCACCAGCCGATCCTGAGTCATTGCCAAGGAGCTGCCAAGACCGACCGCCGCCGCACAAAAGCACGCAGCCAGCGTGCGCCGCACCCAAATTAGAAGCTTTAATTTCACGAAATGAACCATCACAAATCCTTCGCCACTGGATAGAATCTCCGCACTGAATTCAACAATTCATCGATGGAACCGTTAGGCCGGAATGTCAATTGGGTAACCCCAAGATCACTCCACGCATGCGCTGTTTCCATCCACGCGTTGGGACCCTCTTTTCCGCCGTGTAGGGTAGCCTCAATACCAAGTGTTCCCGGATCGCGGCCAGCGGACTGCGCAGCCTCACAGAAGGCATCGTAGTATGCCTTGGTCTGATCTCCCGGCTGATCGCCGGAAATGATGAACCAGCCGCCCGCCAGCCGTCCAGCGCGGCGCACAGCGACCTCGCTGTTGGCCCCAATCCAACTCGGGATGGGCCGCTGAATTGGCATCGGCGCCAGGCCCGCGTCTGTAATCTTATGCCAATGGCCGTCGAACGTGACGAGCTCTTCCGTCCACAGGCGGCGCAGGACCGCAATTTGTTCTTCGACCCGCCGCCCCCGATTTCCGAACTCCATATCGAGCGCCTCGAATTCCAATTCGTTCCAGCCGAGGCCCACACCCAGATGGAGACGGCCGCCGGAGAGTACGTCGACCTCCGCCGCCTGCTTGGCTACAAGCACGGTCTGGCGCTGTGGCAAAATGATCACAGCCGAGTTGATCACGATTGTCTCAGTGATGCCGGCAATGAAGGCCAGCAGGGTCATCGTCTCGTGATAGGAGAAATCGCGGGTAAACCGCGGAGCTATGTGAGCCGGTCCTCGAGGCGTTCCGGCTTGAATGACGTGATCCGGCACTGATTATGTGGTTGAAACCCACTTCTTCCGCTGCCTGGACGAAATCACGGATAATGACACGGTCATTGGCGAACCCCGCCTGATGGAAATAGATACCGCACTTCATAGTTATTCTTTCGCAAACAGTGGTCGGTGCCGACTACACCGCAAGCTGCGCTGGATCTTATAGGATAGAGTGCACTTGGGATCTCACTTCCTTGAACGGTGCCATGGAATGCCGAACTACCACTTGATCACATTCGATGCATATTCCGGGTTGGCTGATTTTAAGACAACATTGATGCCGGTCATCATGCGAACTCTCGAATTGCCGGCCGACGCAGCACAAACTTTCTTGACAACCTGGCGGGCCAAACAGCTGGGTGCCGCCGCCCTCTCCAATGCCCTCAATCGCGGCCGTATGAGTTTCCATGACTGCACGGGGCTGGCATTCGATTATACTGCCGGTAAGCACGACATCACCGCCTCAGTGTCGCAACGAGGTGAGCTGATCAGATCCTGGTATCCCCTTCAACCGTGGCCGGAAGCTGGCGATGTGTTGGGCGCTCTCAAGGCGCGGGGATATGCGCTGGCGATATTGTCCAACGGTGACCGTGCCATGCTCGAAAGCATCGCGAACCAGGTATCCGTGGAGATTGATCACATATTTTCAACAGAAAGCACGGGCGTCTATAAACCGGATCCGAAGGTCTACAACCTGCCGATTGATGAGCTCGGTCTGGGCCGAGATGAATATTTACATGTAGCCGGCGGGGCGAACGACGTCGTTGGTGCCAAATCAGCCGGCATCGCCTGCTATTGGAACAACAGGACCGGCGACGAGGTGCTCTATCCTGAATTCACTGCCGATTTCGAAGGGCCTGATTTGACGGGCTTGTTGGACATTCTTTGATCTTTTGCCCAAGACGTCCCGATCGTTCATGCCTGAAATGGCCGCACACCACGCGACAGCAGATCGTGCACGAGGGGCGCGAAATGCTCCAACGGGTGGGTGTCATAATCGGGGTCAAATGAGGCCTGGTCCCAGTTCTCACAGAAATCCGCGCACGAATCGAACCACTTGTGGCCGCGATACCTATCCCGGCCGTTCCGGTCACGCCCGATAAAATGTCCGTAGTAATAGTCCTGGAATAATCCATGCTTCTCCACGACCCAGGTCACCTCCTCTCGCACGTAGGGGCGAACGATCTCGACCGCAATGGCGGAGTGATTTAGCGGCGACAAAAGATCTCCGATATCGTGGACCAAGGCCGCAAACACCATCTCATCATCCGCATTGTCCCGTTCGGCACGCGTCGCCGTCTGCAGGCTGTGTGTCAGTCTGCTTACCTGGTAACCATCTACGGCCCCATCCAACTCTTGGATTGCCGAAAGGACCCGGTCGGCATGGCCACGGACCCATTCCTTCTCCAACCCGCGGAGAAATTGATACTCCTCGCGGGTTCCATCCTTCATGACGCGAAAGGCAACGTGTTCCATCAGCTCTGCTCCATTCTTGATGTGCGGTACCGGCTCTATTTTACTAACGGCTGCAATCAAAGATCCCTGAAGATCCCAGTATAAGCGAACAACGCCGGTGTTCCCCCAGTGTGGACAAAAACAACGTTCTGGTCTTTTGCAAATACACCCTGGCGCACCAGACCGATCAGACCCGCCATGGCTTTCCCGCTGTAGACTGGATCGACGAACAGGGCTTCACAGCTCGCTGCAAGCTGAATGCCCTCCATCAGCTTTTCGTCTGGCAGACCGTAGCCCGGGCCGAGATAGGCGTCGTCAACGTTAATGTCACCTTCCTCAATCAAATCCTGCCGGCCCAGGAGCCCCGCTGCAGCCCGCGCCCGGTCCAGCACCCGCACGCGCTGGGCATCCGCTGGCCGCCGGATGCAGATCCCGTGAACGGGAATGTCACTGCCCCGGGACCGCAATCCGACAAGAATGCCCCCATGCGTCGAGGCACTGCCGGTCGGGGTGACTATGGCATCGATGCGCAAGTCATGCTCTCGTGCCTGTGCGAGGAGCTCATCAATCATATCGACGTATCCCAGCGCGCTGAGCGGAGGATGTACGGGCGCCAAGGGAATGACATAAGGCTTCCCGCCTTCCGAACGAACACGATCGGCAATGACTTCGAGCGCGGCATCAGCACCATCCTCATCCTCTACCACTGGGCAGTCATGAAGGCGCACGCCCATAAGCTTGAGCAGTAGGACATTTCCTGATTCGTAATAGGCCTTATCCCGATCAGGAACCCGTTTCTCATGCATGA
>Ga0315339_1001419_pt1 | contig 21318 bp, 25 predicted proteins | sample ASW17metaG_FD_204514 | JGI IMG/M metagenome (GOLD analysis project Ga0315339, IMG submission 204514) | Ammonia-oxidizing marine archaeal communities from Pacific Ocean, United States - ASW #17 | ecosystem: Environmental > Aquatic > Marine > Oceanic | place: USA: California | collected 2016-12-05
GCTGAAAAATTCATTGCATCAAGCAAATGTGGTGCTTCTATTTATTTTGTAGGAACGGTTAGAGATTTAAATAATGATAAAAAAGTAACTGGGATTACTTATGATAGCCACGATGCATTAGTAATTAAAAGTTTTGAGAAAATATATCAAGAATCACAAAATAAATTTAAATTTGAAAACAGCGCTGTGTTTGTTGAGCATGTTAAAGGACATGTAAAACTTGGTGAAACTAGCATTATAATTGCTGTTGCTTGCAAACATAGAGCTCAAGCATATGATTTATCAAGATTTATTATTGAAGAGATAAAAAAAAGAACTCCTATATGGAAAAAAGAACATTACGAAAATAAAGATAGTGAATGGTTAAAAGGCAACCCAATTAAGTCTAGTTAGAAAAATTTTTTTTTGTATTAAGGTTAGTTAATATTGATTTTGAATTAATATTTAAAAATTTGATTTTTTTATTATTTTTCTTAATAATATTCTTAGCACCTCTATCACCTTTAATTTTATAAATATTTTTAATCATTGATTGCTTAAAACCTATTGGATTCCCCATTCTATTCTTAAATTTTGGTAAAATAATTTCTTTATTTGATCTTGTTATTGATAAACATATTTTGTTAATTGTTGTTTTGGTTATATTTGGCATATCTCCTAGAACAATTAAAAATCCTTGACTATTTTTTGGTAACTTTTTTAAACCAATTTTAATTGAACTAGACATACCTTTTTTGTAATTTTTATTTATTACAAAATTTATTTTCTTACTTTTTAATAATTTTGTTTTAATCTTTAAATGTTCAAAACCTAAAACAATTATAATTTTATTAACTTTGCTTTTTATTAACGAATATAAAATATGATTTATTAAAGGTTTGCCTTTAAATAATTTAGTTAACTTATTTTCACCTCTTAATCTTTTAGATTGTCCTGCAGCAAGGAGAATAGCTGTTATCATTTTTTATAAGTTTCAGAAACCAATTGTGCAATTATCGATAATGCTATTTCTGGTGCAGATCTTCCGCCTAATTTTATACCAATGGGTCCATGGATTCTATTTATTTTTTCATCGTTAAATCCAACTTTTTTTAATCTTTCACATCTATTAAAATGTGTTTTTTTACTGCCCAGAGCACCAATATAATAAAAATTTTTTTTTATAGCATGCTGTAATGCTGGGTCATCAATCTTAGGATCGTGAGTAAGTGCAATTAATGCTGAACTTGAATCTGTTTCTATTTCCTTAAATGCTTCACCTGGCCACTTATTAATTATTTTAATATTAGGAAATCTTTGTTCTGTTGCAAAGTAACCTCTCGGATCAATTACAGATATTTCAAAATTTAAACTATTTGCAAAATTAACTAAATACTGGGCTATATGGACTGCTCCAACAATAATAACTTTAATGGGTCTAATATAGCTTTCAATAAATATGCTTGTATCTTCTATAATTCCATTTTTTTTGTTTTTATAAAAATTATTTATTTGATCTATATGTTTTTCAAAATCTTTACTAATAGGTTTGTCTGCTTCAAAAATTTCACTCTCACCTGATGCAAGGTTAGTAATTATTGCAAACTCAGATTTATTATTTTTTTTTTTAATAATTTCTTGTAAAATTTTTAATTGCATTAATTTATCTGTTCTAAATAAACTTCAATTTCACCACCACAAGCAAGTCCAACTTCCCAAGCACTTTCGTTTGAAACTTTAAATTCAATTTTTTTAAATGGTTTATTTTTTTTTATAATTTCAATACATTCTCTTACAACTGCTGACTCTACACATCCTCCTGATACGGAGCCTGAAAAATCTCCATTTTCATTAACAACCATTCTGCTGCCAGTAGGTCGCGGAGATGAACCCCAAGTTTGAATTACAGTTGCAAGAACTACCTTTTGATTAGCTTTTATCCAATCGTTTGCTTCTTCTAGAATTTTTTCATCAAATGAGTTTTTCATTAGATGTAAAAATAGTACTGTTATAATTAATTAGCAAGCATCTACGGCTTTTTTAGCAAATACTCTAATCATATTAGCTCTATAGTCTGCTGAAGCGTGGATATCTGAATTCATATCTTTTGAAGAAACTTTAACATTATCAATAACAGATGATGAAAAGTTTTTACTCAAGACATCTGATAAATCTTTATCATTGTATACGCACGATTTTGCTCCTGTTATAGCAACATTTACATAGCCCTTATATTTGGCCACATAAACTCCTACAATCGCATATCTAGATGCCGGGTTTGGAAATTTTTGATAGTTTGATTTTTGTGGTATTTTAAATTCAACCGCTTCAATTAACTCTCCTTTTTTAAGAGATGTTTCAAACATGCCTCTAAAAAATTTATCTGCATCAATTTTTCTATTATTTGTATGTATCAACGCTTCTAAAGCTATACAAGCAGATGGATAGTCAGCCGCAGGATCGTTGTTTGCAATTGACCCTCCAATAGTTCCTCTATTTCTAACTTGGGGATCACCAATTCCTTTAACTAATACTGCAAGAGATGGTATGGCTTTTTTAACTTCCTTTGAATTAGCAACTTCAACATGTTTAGTTGTTGCTCCAATTATAACTGATTTTCCAGATACTTTAATACCTGATAGCTTTTTAATATTTTTTATATCAATTATATCATTATAAGTTGCTAGACCTAATTTCATTGAAGGAATAGTTGTCATTCCTCCTGCAAGAAAAACTGAACTAGATGAAGCTAATTTTGCAGCTTCTTTAACATCTTTTGCTGAATGATAATTAAATGTTTTCATATTTCTCCTTATGCTACTTTGGAATTAGATTTTTTCATTGATTTACATGCTTCCCAAACTTTTTCTGCTGTAGCAGGCATTGTAATTTCTTGTCCACCTAACGCATCTATTACAGCATTCATAACTGTTGGTGGTGAAGCAATTGCTCCTGCTTCTCCACAACCTTTAACTCCTAATGGGTTTGAAGTTGCATGTGTGCATGTAAAACCCAAGTTAAATTCAGGAAAATTATCTGCCCGTGGCATTGTATAGTCCATATATGATGCTGTAACTAACTGACCCGTATCATCATATTCAGTATTTTCGTGAAGTGCTTGGCCAATTCCTTGCGCGATACCACCATGAACTTGTCCTTCTACAATCATAGGATTGACAATTCTTCCAAAATCATCAACTGCTGTATATTTTTCTATTTTAATTTCACCAGTTTCTGGATCAATTTCTACTTCACAAATATGTGATCCTGCGGGAAAAGAAAAATTTGCAGGATCAAAAAAAGATGTTTCAATTAATCCTGGTTCATCTCCTTCGGGTATTGGGGATTTCATTTCATCACGTTGACCTGGTACATAACAAGCAAAAGCTATTTCTCCAATAGTTTTTTTCTTATTTGATTTCTGTGCTACAAATTCTCCATCTTTAAAATCTATTTCGTCCTCACTTACTTCAAGCATTTTTGCTGCAACTCTTTTTCCTTTAGCTACAATTTTTTTACAAGCATTAACTATTGCTATTCCGCCAACAGTTAAAGATCTAGAACCATAAGTTCCCATCCCAAATGTTCCTTTATCAGTATCACCGTGAACAACATCTATATTTTCAATGGGAACTCCTAATTCATCAGCTGTAATTTGAGCAAATGTTGTATCATGACTTTGTCCATGGCTATGTGCTCCAGTAAATACTGAAATTTGTCCCGTAGGATTAAATCTTACTTCTGCTGACTCCCATAGTCCAACTCCACACCCAAGAGACATAACGGCTGCTGAAGGAGCAATGCCACAAGCTTCAAAATAAGACGAAACTCCAATTCCTCTTAGTTTCCCTTTTGCTTCAGATTGTTTTTTTCTTTCTGCAAAACTATCATAATCAGACATTTGTTTTGCCTTTTCAAGACCAGCAACATAATCGCCTGAATCCACTGTATGAACTAATGTTTGTTTAAATGGAAATTGTTTTGGAAAATTTTTCATTCTTATCTCGGTTTTATCAATCCCAAGTTCCATGGCTGCTTTTTCAACAAGTCTTTCAATTGTATAGGTTGCTTCTGGTCTACCTGCTCCTCTATAAGCATCAACTGGAGCTGTATTTGTGTATACTGCTTTTACATTAGAGTATGCAGCTGGAATTTCATAAACTCCTGTAGCACAAGGGCCAAACAAATATGTTGGAGTCACTGTACCAAAAACCCTTGCATAAGCTCCTAAGTTTGCAATTGTTTCATTTTTAAATCCTAAAAATTTACCATCATTAGTAACTGCTAACTCAGCATGAGTTACGTGGTCTCTTCCATGTGTATCAGTTAAAAAAGACTCAGTTCTTTCAGCAACCCACTTAATAGGTCTTTCAATTTTTTTAGATGCCCAACTACAAACAATTTCTTCGTTATATACATTAATTTTAGAACCAAAACCCCCACCAACATCTGGAGCTATTACTCTTAATTTATTTTCAGGAGCAACCCCGCCAAATGCAGACATAACTAATCTCGATAAATGTGGGTTTTGACTAGTTGTATATAAAGTTATTTCTTCAGATGCAGTATTATAATCTGTAACACATGCTCTAGGTTCCATAGCGTTAGGAATAAGCCTATTATTAATTAAATCTACTTTAATAATTTTATCTGCCTTAGCAAAAGCTTCTTTTACTTTTTCTCTATCTCCAAGTAGCCAGTCGTAACAAAGATTTTTCTCTATACCGTTGTGTATAGCTTCTTCATTCATTGTGTTCGCAGTACTCGTCACTGCTTTTAAAACTTTATAATCAACTTTAACCAATTCAGCTGCTGCTTTAGCTTCATCTAATGACTCCGCTACAACTACCGCAATTGGTTCTCCAACAAAATTAGCATTATCTTTAGCAAGAGGTGGATTTGCTGGAACTTTCATTTCGGTACCGTCTTCGCTTCTAATTGCCCATCCTGCTATTAGACCTCCGATTTTGTCTGTTGCAATTTCTTCACCAGTTAAAATGCTTACTGTTCCAGAAGCTTTTAACGCTTTAGATGTATCAATTTTTTTAATTTTAGCTCTTGCATGAGGAGATCTTACGAATACAGCATAGGTTTGGTTTGCGATATTGATATCAGCAGTATATCTGCCTTTGCCTGTTAAAAATCTTTTATCTTCTTTTCTCTCAACTCTTGAACCAACTAAACTAGCCATAATTTATTACTCCTCTTACATTTTTGTAGCTGCTTCTTTAACTGCTGCAACAATATTTTGATAACCTGTACATCTACAGATGTTACCTTCAAGCCACTCTCTTATTTCTACATCACTAGGATTTTTTTTATTCTTTAATAAGTCAATTGCACTCATAACCATTCCCGGTGTGCAAAAACCACATTGAAGTCCATGCATCTTTTTAAATGCTTCCTGCATTGGATGCATTTTCCCGTTTTTATTCAATCCTTCAATTGTTGTCACTTTTGAGTCATTAACATCTACAGCTAAAGCCGTGCAGCTTTTTATTGATTTTCCATCTACATGAACAACGCATGCTCCACATTGACTAGTATCACAACCAATATGTGTTCCTGTAAGGTTTAAATGATCTCTTAAAAAAACTGATAATATCGTATGATCAGGAACTTCTTTACTTACTTTTTTCCCATTTACTTCTAAAGTTACTTTAGTCATCAAGTTTTCTCCTTCTCGATTATTTTCAAAGTACTAATATGAAATTACATCACAATGAGAAATTTTTACAACATCAATATTATCATTTCTACTTTAGGTAGAAATTTAAATTAAGTTATAATTTCTTTAGTTTTATAAGATAAAAATAATTCAACTTAAGAGATACGCTATTAGTAGTATCGAAACTGCTAGCCCTACATAAAGTAAAATTTTATTAGAAGTTTTTTTTTCACGTGGAATAATATTTTTTGATAAAGTTTCTTTTTTTTCAAAACTTTTTTTAGGAGAAATCAATTCTGAAAATTTTCCAAAAAAAACATCTGTCATTTTTTTTGCAGTCATATCTATTAGTCTTGAACCAATTTGTGCAATTTTTCCGCCTACGTTAGCTTCAACACTATAAATAAGTTTTGTTCCACCATCATTGTCTTCAAGTTTAACTTCTGCTTCACCTGATGCAAAACCAACTGGTGAATTTCCTGAACCTATTATTTTATAACTATTGGGTGGATCAATCTCTTTTAACTCAATATCTCCTTTAAAACTTGCATTAAATGGGCCAATTTTATTTGTGGCAGTTGCTTTAAATTCTATATCAGATTTTTTTTCAAATTCTTCACAGCCAGGTATTGCTTGTTTTAATATTTCTGGATTATTTAGAGCTTCCCAGACTTTTTGTTTTTCTAGATTAATTTGATATGATCCAGTAAGCTTCATAAGATATTTATATACTATTCACCTATGGATGATAACACAAAAAAGGAATTACAATCCGCTGCCTTTGAGAGATTAATTAATCATTTGCGTGAAAGAAAAGATGTTCAGAATATTGACTTGATGAATCTAGCTGGATTTTGCAGAAACTGTTTATCAAAATGGTATAAAGAAGAAGCAGATAAAAAAGGTATTGAAATTTCAGACCCAGATGCAAAGGAACATGTTTATGGAATACCCTATTCTGAATGGAAAGAAAAATATCAAAAATAACAATTCTTTTACATTATTAAATTTTAGATTTCTAATTGTGACTTTTGAATTTTTTTTATTTTTCTTTAAGTCTTGGAAATAATTCAACAAAGTTACATGGTTTATGATTAATATCTAATTGATGTTTTAAAATTCCATCCCACGCGTCAGTTACACCTCCAGATGATCCTGGCAATGCAAATATATATTTACCCTCCGCTAAAACTGCGCACGCTCTTGATTGAATAGATGATGTTCCAACTGTTTTTAAACTTAGAGTTCTAAAAACTTCACCAAATCCCGGTATTTGTTTGTCGGCAATTTCATTTATAGCCTCAGGAGTAATATCTCTTCCTGTTAAACCAGTTCCTCCTGTTGTTATTATTACATCAATATTTTTTTTACTAATCCAATTTTTTAAGATTTTAACTATATCGTCTTTGTTATCTTTGCAAATTTTTCTTTCAATTAATTTATGTTTAGCTTCTTCAATTTTATTAACTAAAATAGAACCTGATTTATCGTTTTCAAAAGTTCTTGTATCTGTTACTGTTAGTAAGGCAATATTTACGATCATAAAAATTAATTACAATAATGATTATACTATCAATTTTATTTTTTGTAACTGCTATACTGTATTCAAGTGTTGGATTTGGTGGTGGCTCAACTTATTTAGCGCTTCTTTTTGTATGGGGTATACCCTACTTCATTTTCCCTTTAATAGCTTTAGCTTGTAATGTTGTTGTCGTATCTGGAAACTGTTTTAACTATATAAGAGCAGGAAACCTAAATTTAAAATTATTAACACCTTATTTGGTAGGGTCAATACCGTTAGCTTTTATTGGTGGGTCTCTACCTGTAGAAAAAAAATTTTTTGAAATATTGCTATTTCTAGTATTGGTAGTTGCCGGTCTATTATTATTATTCAATTATAAATCCTATGAAGATAAGGATAAAAGCTACAGAAAAATTCCGCTTGTAATTTCAGTTTTAGTTGGTGGGATTTTAGGTTTTATTTCTGGAATAGTAGGTATTGGTGGTGGAATTTTTTTAAGCCCAATACTTTTTTTAATGAGAGCTGGCAAACCTAAACACATAGTGACCTCAGCCTCTCTATTTATATTAATAAATTCTTTATCAGGAATCATTGGACAGTTAACAAAGAACGCAGTTCTAAGCGAAATTCAAAATTACTGGTTTCTTTTATTAACTGTTTTAATTGGGGGTCAGGTAGGTAATTTTTTAAATTTAAAAATATTTCCAGCACGCATACTTGCCTTAGTTACTTCTTGTCTTGTGTTGTTTGTTACTATTAGAATGGGTTACAAACTATTTATATAGTATTTATGAATAAAGATTTTTTTAAAAAAACAAAAATTCTAGATGGAGGTATGGGTCAAGAATTACTTAATAGAGGATTAAAACCAAAGGGAACATTGTGGTCTGCACATGCTTTAATTGATAAAGAATGTCACCAGATGGTTATTGATACTCATTTAGATTTTATAAATGCTGGCGCTGAAGTAATAGTTACCACAACATTTACCGCCCGAAGGAATAGATTAATTCAAAATGATTGTGAAAAATATTTTGAAAAAATAAATATCAAAGCCGTTGAGCTAGCCCAAAAGGCAAGGGACCTCTCAAAAAAAGAAATTTTAATTGCTGGTGGTTTGCCTAATCAAAAACAAACCTATAGTGCTAATTTAGGAAAGAACTTAGATTTAATAGAAAAAAATTTTTATGATCAAGCTAAACTTCTTAAAAATGGAATTGATTTTTTTTATTTAGATGTAATGAGCAGTGGATTGGAGTGTGAGATTGCACTCAAAACAATTGAATCATTTAATCTACCAGTTCTAGTAGGTATTCATGTAAGAGACAATGGTCAGCTTCCTTCTGGTGAAACAATTAAAGATATAGTTAAAAAATATAAAAATAATAATTGGCTTGGAATTATTACAGCTTGCGTTTCTCCCAAGGCATATGAGTTAGTAACTAATGATTTGGAAAAACTAGAGATGCCTTATGGATTTAAGTTAAATGCATTTAAAAAAATACCAGAAGGTTATACTGTCGCCTCTAAAGATCAATGGGGAGATGCAGGCAATCCAAATACAGTTTTAGGAGTAAATACTGATTTAAATGAATCTATGTTCTACGAATATGTAAAAAAATTTATGGAAAACGGTGCAACAATATTAGGTGGTTGTTGCGAGATAAGACCTTCCCACATAAAAGAAATTTCTAAACTGAAGTAATTTTTTTACTATTTGATTTTTTAACAAAATAAATACCAATAATTATAGCAACAACGGCAACTAAAACCTTAGGTGTAATCACTTCTTTTAAAAATATGTAGCTTAATATTATTCCAAATATTGGTATTAAATAGGCTACTTGAGCTTGAAAAACTAACCCATTATTTTTTAAAATTCTAAATCTAAGCAACCACGCTAAACCAGTTGCTACTACACCAAGATAAACAACTGATATTGTTGAATCTATACTTGGATTTAAATTCCAAGGTTTTTCTATTAAAGCTGTTATAGGGATTAAAAATATGACTCCCCATATTAATATTGAAGCTGTTACATTTTCATTTTTTTTATTACTTATTTTAAGAGTTAATAAACCACCTATTACATAAAAAGTTGAAGCAAAAAAAATAATCAAGGCAGATAAAAAATTATTTTCATTAATTAAAACATTATCTGAAAAAAGAAAAACTATTCCTGAAAATCCAAGCAGGACACCAAATGTTTTTGTAAAATTAATTTTTTCATTACTGGTAAAAAAATGAGCTAGAACTGTAGCGCTTAAAGGTGTGCTTGCCATTAATATCGCAGCTAAATTACTTTGAACTGATTTTACTCCATAGGCTATTAAAAAAAATGGTACTGCAAGATTTATTAGACCAATCAAAGCAAACCAGTGCCAATCTTTTGTGAATGCTTCTATTTTAATTTTTTTAAAATAACAAAGTAAAATTACTGGGATGGCACCAAAAAAAACTCTTAAAAATGCTATTGTTATAGGTCCATAAGAATATGTTGCAATTTTAATATTAAAAAAAGCTGAAGCCCAGATTAAAGCTAAAAAAGTTAGTAATATATAATCAATTATTTTTGGTTGTCTCATTCAGTTAATTCTTTAATTTCACCATTTGTAATTTTTTGAAGGTTCTTAAAGTCTATTTTAAAAACACAGTTTGGATTTCCTGCTGCTGCATAAAGATCTTTAAATCTTTCTAAGGTTTTGTCTATTAAAATTTCAATTGAATTGAGATGTCCGATAGGTGAAACGCCGCCAATAGTATATCCAGTTTGGATCTTAACTTCCTCTGGCGCTGCCATTGAGACATCCTTCTTTTTAATTATTTTTTTTAATTTATTTAATGAACATCTTTTATCTCCTGAAACTAAACACAAAATGAATTTATCTTCGGCCCTAAACAATAAACTCTTAATTATTGCACCTACTTCACAATTTAAAGACGAAGCAGCATCTTTTGCAGTTTTTGCTGAGTTATTTAAAACAATTACACTCATTGATTTATCAAAATCTTTAAGCGTTTTTTCAGCTCTTTTTACTGCTTCCTTGTCTAACAAACTCATTATTCAACTAAGAATTGATTGATAATTTTAATTTTAACAGTCTAATACATATGTGAAAAATGCATAGGTGATATATCTTAAATGGACAATATTAATTACCATTTTTTTGATAAAATAAACTAATAAAATTTATTTAGGAGAAATAATGAGTTCAAGCAATGTTTTAAAGTTTATAAAAGAAAAAGAAGCTGAGTTTGTAGACTTAAGATTTACTGATCCAAGAGGTAAACTTCAACATTTAACTATGGACTCGACAATTATTGATAAAGATATGCTTGAAGATGGTGTTTTTTTTGATGGCTCTTCTATTGCGGGTTGGAAAGCTATTAATGAATCTGACATGATTTTAAAACCTGATTTAAATAAAATGTTTATGGATCCATTTACTGCTCATAACACTTTAGTGCTTTTTTGTGATATTTTAGATGCTGTTAAGAGAACTCCGTATGAAAGAGATCCGAGAGGTATTGCCAAAAAAGCAGAGGAATATTTAAAATCATCTGGCATAGGTGATAAGGCATTCTTTGGTCCTGAACCAGAATTTTTTGTATTTGACGATGTTAGAATCAAAAATGATATGAATGAATGTGGATTTAAAATTGACAGTAAAGAAGGTCCATATAACTCAGGTACAGCATATCCAAATGGAAATTTAGGACATAGACCTCCTGTAAAAGGTGGTTATTTCCCAGTTCCACCTGTTGATAGCGAACAAGACATGAGGAGTGAATATTTAAAAAGTTTAAAAGAAGTTGGAATTAAAGTTGAAAAACATCATCACGAAGTAGCGCCAAGTCAACATGAGCTAGGTATGTACTTTGGAACATTAGTTAATCAAGCTGACAACGTTCAATTATATAAATATGTAGTTCAGATGGTAACTCATTCATTTGGAAAGACAGCAACGTTTATGCCTAAGCCAGTTGCGGGAGATAATGGATCTGGGATGCATATTCATCAATCAATTTGGAAAGGTAATACACCTGTTTTTTCTGGAAAAACTTATGCAGGATTATCTGAAATGGCATTACATTATATTGGCGGGATATTAAAACATGCCAAAGCTATCAATGCTTTTGCTAACTCAACAACTAACAGTTATAAAAGATTAGTTCCAGGATTTGAAGCTCCTGTTTTACTTGTTTACTCTGCAAGAAATAGATCTGCCTCATGCCGTATACCAATCACATTAAATAAAAACGGTGCAAGATGTGAGATTAGATTTCCTGACGCAGCTGGTAACCCATATTTAACTTTTGCTGCAATGTTAATGGCTGGTCTTGATGGGATAAAAAATAAAATTCATCCAGGTAAGTCTTTTGATAAGGATTTATATGATCTTCCTCCAGATGAAGTAAAAAGTATTCCTACAGTTTGCGGATCATTAAGAGAAGCAATGGAAAGTTTAGATAAAGATAGAGAATTCTTAACTCAAGGAAATGTTTTTACTGACGATCAAATAGATGCTTACATTGCATTAAAATTTGAAGAAATACACAAGTTTGAACACGCACCACATCCTGTAGAGTTTGAAATGTATTACAGTAGTTAAAAATAATTACTGTTTAGTTGTGGCAATGGTATCTTTGTTAATTCCTTTTTTTACGACGTAATCCTGTGTGCCATTTGCACCAGTGTCTACTTCCTTACGAAGAACTTTAAAAAAAGATCTTTCTTTCAAAGATTTTTCTAATTTTTTAACTAAATTTTTAAACTCAAATTTATTCATACCACTATATAACATAGATATGCATTTTACGCAATGCAGGTATGCATTAAGCTTATACTAGGTTTTAAACGACTCTCCGCAGCCACAACGCTCGGTTTCATTAGGATTATTGAATACAAATGATGATGAAAATTCTTCTTTTTTATAATCCATCTCAGTTCCAAGTAGATACATTACTGCTGCAGCATCAACAAAAACTTTAACTCCCTTATCTTCAATAATTTCATCATTAGGATTAATTTCTTTTGTGTACTCCATTACATAAGACATTCCAGCACAACCACCTGATTTAACGGCTACTCTTACTCCAATAGATTTATTTTCTGCACTAGACATGATTTCTTTAATTCTAGTAGCGGCATTATCACTTAATTTAATAATTTCGTTCATTATAAGTTTAATTCTAGTTTTGCAGATTCAGACATCATGTCTTTATTCCAAGGAGGATCCCAAACTAAATCAAGATCTACATGCTCTATTCCTTCAACCTGCATTATACTATCTTTTACTTCTTTAGGCAAACTTTCTGCAACAGGACAGTTAGGGGAAGTTAGTGTCATTTTTACTTTAGCTGTGTTTTTGTTTTCTACTTTAATGTCATAAATTAAACCTAGTTCATAAATATTAACAGGTATCTCGGGATCATAAATTCTTTTAATTTCAGTTATTATTTGATCTTTTAGTTCCATGTCTAGTCTAGCCTTTCAGTATTAATTTCTTCTTGAATATTATCAATTGCAGAAATTAAAGTATGCCACGACAAAGTAGCACATTTAACTCTCATTGGGTATTGTTTTACACCCGACAAACACATTAATTTAGTTCTTTCATCATCTTTTAAATTTTTTGATTTTAATTCTGGGTTGATTTTGATCATTCCTAAAAAATCATCTACAATTTCTTTAACTTCATTTTCTTCTTTACCTTTTACTAAATCAGTCATAATTGAAGCCGATGCCATTGATATCGCACAACCACTTCCTTCAAAAGATATATCTTCAATTTTATTTTTTTCATTTAATTTAAGATAAATGTGAACATTGTCCCCACAAAGAGGATTATGTCCTTTAGCATCTTTATTAAAATTATCTGTTTTTTTTAAATTTCTTGGATTCTTGCCATGCTCCAATATAATTTCTTGATAAAGTTCTTTTATATTCATTTTAAATTAAAAATTTTTTTACATTTATTAATTGAAGAATTAAGTCGATCAATATCTTCTTTTGTATTGTAAATTCCTAAAGATGCACGTGCTGTTGCGGCCACGCCCAATGTTTCATGAAGTATTTGGCAACAATGATGACCTGCTCGTATTGCCACACCATCTTCATCTAATATCGTAGCAATATCGTGTGGATGAATTCCTTCTATTGTAAAAGATAAAACTGCGCCTTTTTCCTTAGGGTTACCAATTAATTTTACAGAATTGTTTTTTTTTAATATTTCTTGTCCATATTCCATCAATTCTTGTTCATGTTTAATAACATTATTAATACCAATTTTTTCAAGAAATTTAATAGATTGATCAAAAGCTACTACTTGAGCAGTTGCCATTGTTCCAGCTTCATATTTGTTTGGTAAATCTCCGTACGAAATACTATCTTTTTTAACTTCTTTAATCATGCCTCCGCCACCTTGATAGGGAGGAAGTTCTTCTAACCATTTTTTCTTTGCATAAAGAATACCAAGTCCAGTTGGTCCATACATTTTATGACATGAAATTGTATAAAAATCACAATCTAAATCTTGCATATCCAATTTCAAATGTGGTGCCCCTTGACAACCATCAATTAAAACTGGAATTCCTTTTGAATGAGCAAGTTCTGTTATTTCTTTAATTGGCAAAATTGCCCCCGTTACATTTGACAAATGAGTAACAGCAATTATTTTTGTATTTGATGTAATTTTTTTTGCAATACTTTCAACAGAAACTTCACCATCTTCGTTAACTTCTGCAAACTCAATCTTAACTCCTTTTAAACTTCTTAAATAATGCCACGGTACATAATTTGAATGATGTTCAAGTTCTGTAAGCAAGATTTCATCACCTTTTTTGAGATATTTTTGACCAAAAGTATTCGCAACAAGATTAATCGCTTCAGTAGCCCCTTTAGTAAAAACAATTTCATTTTTGCTTTTTGCATTAATATACTTTTGAACAGATATTCTTGTATTCTCATAATTATTAGTTGCTGCTATTGATAAAGCATGAACACTTCTTCCAACATTTGAAAACTCATTACTATAGAAATCATTAATCCTATCTATTACTGATTGAGGTTTTTGAGAAGAGTTTGCGCTATCTAAATAAACTAAGTTTTTATTTTTAAATATAGGAAATTCTTTTTTTATATTTGATAAATTCATTATCTAATTTCCATTATATTTTTAATTAAGTCTTTGATTTCTAAATCAGTAATTTTTTCAACTACATCTAATAAAAATCCATTAATTAAAAATTTTCTGGATTGTTGATAATTTAGACCTCTTGACATTAAATAAAATATAGCATCTTCGTCTAGATTTCCAGATGTTGATCCATGAGAACATTTTACATCGTCAGCATAAATCTCTAATTCTGGTTTTGCATCAAACTCTGTATTTTTATTTAATAAAAGAGCTTTGCTTAGCTGGTATCCATCAGTTTTTTGTGCTTTGGAATTAACAAATATTTTTCCCTGGTAAACACCTTTGGAATTATCATTAAGTACACTTTTAATTAGTTGATAGCTTTTAGTATTTTCTGCCAAGTGGTTGATATTAGTTTTTATTTCATGATGTTGATCATTTTTTAAATTTATAATTCCATTTATAAATGCAGAACTATATTGGTCATTTAAATTACAAGCTATTTCATTTTTAATAAATTTGGATCCAGTTGAAAAAATAAATGACTCAGCGAGACTATTATGTTCTAAGTCAATATTATTAAAAAAATATTTAATATTTGAATTTAATTTATGGTCAATTTTATAATTTTTAAGAATTGCATCTTTTCCAATTTTAAATTGATGATTAATATTTATAAAATTATTATTTGAGTTATCATCAAATAAGTTAATAAGTTTTAACCTGCTATTTTTTTTTAAAACAAAGTCAATTCTTTGGTTTATGGTGTTTGAATTAAGTTTATTATTTGTAATATTATAAATAATTAATGGTTTATTTAATGAGTAATTTTCTTTAATAATTAATTTAACATAATTAAATTTAAGTGCATTGTTTAAAGAAACCAGAGAATTTTTTAAATTTAAATTTTTGGTTTCTTGGGTATCGATTATTTCTATTTTACTTTTTTCTTCATAATTAAAATCGACTTTAGAAATTAGTCCATTGACAAAAATAATTTTATTGTGATCAAAATTATTAACAAGAGCTGATTGATCAAATTCATCAGGTCTTGTTTGGTTGTTAAAAAATTTTAATTCTTTTATATTAGAAGAAATTATTTGATTTAAATCTGAAAATTTCCAATCTTCTATTCGTTTGTTAGGAAAGCCATTTTTGATAAATTCATTAAGATTTTTTTGTCTTAATTCAATATCTTTTTTTGAAGGTTTTAATTTTTTAATAACTTCATCAAAATCTGTTTTTAATTGTTTTTCCATTTAATTAAAACTTTCATACCCTTTCTTTTCTAAATCTAGCGCTAATTCTGGGCCTCCAGACTTGACAATTTTTCCATTAATTAAAACATGAACAAAATCTGGTTTGATATAATTTAATAGCCTTTGATAATGAGTAATAATCAAAAAAGAATTTTTTTTACTTCTTAAAGCATTAACTCCTTTTGAAACTATTTTAAGAGCATCTATATCAAGACCTGAATCTGTTTCATCTAAAATTGACAACTTTGGATTTAGAACAGACATCTGAAGAATTTCATTTTTCTTTTTTTCTCCACCAGAAAAACCAACATTTAATTGTCTGCTTAAAATTTTTTCATCAAATTTTAGTTTTAATGCTTTTTCCTTAACTATTTTTAAAAATTCAATAGCATCTAATTCTTTTTCGCCTCTAGATTTTCTAATTGCATTTAAAGTAGTCTTTAGAAAAATACTTGTATTTACCCCGGGTATTTCTAATGGATATTGGAAAGCTAAAAAAATTCCATTATGCGCTCTTTCTTCTATTGCAAGATCAAATAAATTTTTATTTTCAAAAATTACATTTCCGCTTATCTCATAGCCTTTTTTTCCAGCCAATACATTCGATAGTGTGCTTTTTCCTGAGCCATTGGGTCCCATTAATGCATGTACCTCTCCAGGTCTTATTTCAAGATTAAGACCAGTTAGTATGTCTTTATTATCAATTCTAGCTTTAAGATCTTTAATTTTTAACATTTACCCAACGCTTCCTTCCAAACTAATTCCAACTAGTTTTTGCGCTTCAACAGCAAATTCCATAGGTAATTGTTGTAAAACTTCTTTACAAAATCCATTCACTATTAAACCTACTGCTTCTTCTTGGTTTAATCCTCTTTGATTACAATAATAAAGTTGTTCATCACTAATTTTAGAAGTGGTTGCTTCATGCCCAACATTTGAACTAGAATTTTTATTTTTAATATATGGAACTGTATGTGCTCCACATTTGTTACCCATTAATAAAGAGTCACATTGAGTAAAATTCCTGGCATTTTCAGCTTTGGGAGAGATATCTACTAAGCCTCTGTAGGTATTATCCGCAAACCCAGCTGAAATTCCTTTTGAAATAATTTTACTTTTTGTATTTTTTCCAAGATGAATCATCTTTGTTCCTGTGTCAGCTTTTTGATGATTGTTTGTAATTGCTATTGAATAAAATTCTCCTATGGAGTTATCTCCTTTAAGAATACAACTTGGGTATTTCCAAGTAATTGCAGAACCAGTTTCAACTTGTGTCCATGATATTTTTGAATTTTTTCCCTCACACACTCCTCTTTTAGTAACAAAATTATAAATTCCACCTTTGCCGTCTTTGTCTCCTGGGTACCAATTTTGCACCGTAGAGTATTTTATTTCTGCATCGTCTAAAGCTACTAACTCAACATTTGCTGCATGTAATTGATTTTCATCTCTCATCGGTGCTGTGCAACCCTCTAAATAACTTACGTAACTTCCTTTATCGGCAACAATTAATGTTCTTTCGAATTGACCTGTTTCTGAAGCATTAATTCTAAAATAAGTTGATAGCTCCATTGGACATCTAATACCTTCTGGTATGTAAACAAATGAACCATCTGTAAATACCGCTGAATTTAATGTTGCAAAAAAATGGTCTGTTATAGGTATAACTGAACCAAGATATTTTTTAACAAGGTCCGGATGCTTTTGAATCGCTTCGGACATTGAACAAAAAATAATTCCTTGTTTCGTAAGTTCGCCCTTAAAGGTTGTTGCGACAGATACAGAATCAAATACTGCATCAACAGCAATATTGTTTAATCTTTTTTGTTCAACTAGAGGTATTCCAAGTTTACTGTAAGTTTCCAATAACTTAGGATCTAAATCATCTAGGCTTTTTGGCTTATCATCCATACTCTTTGGTGCAGAATAATAATAAATATCTTGATAATTAATTTTTGGGTACTTAGGTTTTTGCCAATTTGGTTCTTTTAATTGTTTAAATCTTTCAAAAGCTTTTAATCTAAAATTTAGCATCCATTCAGGTTCTTTTTTTATTTTAGAAATAAACTTTATAACTTCTTCACTTAAACCTTTGGGCGCGCGCGTGCTTTCAATATCAGTTGAAAACCCATATTTATATTTTTTTAATTTTTCTATTTCTTTTTCTCTTGCATCCATATTAAATTACATTTTCATAGTTATCTTTTATTAATTCACCAAGGTTTTTTTCATTAAAAAAACTTTGAATATGTGTTTCAAGTTCATCCCATAAGTTATGTGTTATGCATTTATGTGATTTTCCAGTACAACTCTTTTTTGATTCCTTTTTACAATGAACAGTTTTTATTTCTTCTTGTACTGCATAAAAAATATTTGCTAATTTTATTTGACTCGGATTTTGAGTCAAAATATATCCACCATTAACGCCTCTAACACTTCTGACGATATTATTTTTTTTTAATTTTGAAAAAATTTGTTCTAAATAAAGAAGGGAAATACCTTGTCTTAGAGATATATCTCTTAAGGAAACAGGGCTCTCATTATTGAATTTAGCAAGATCAGCTAATGCCATTACTGCGTATCTGCCTTTTGCTGTTAATTTCATAAAAATCCTTTGTTTACTGAGCTTTATATATATACCATACTAAAATAGTCAAGTTTAGTTAAATAAAAAAAATAGCATTTTGACACTTACTTATGTTAAACGTATTTTTTTTAAAAGAATTTACAAAAAACAATTAGCGAATAATTATCAATTGCATTTATGGATAACAAAATATCAGAAATTTTTATACCCGGTCCTTCTGGAAGATTAGAAGCAAAATATTATAAAAGTGAAAAAAAAACATCTCCAATAGCATTAGTATTACAGCCTCACCCTCAATACGGAGGAACGATGAATAATAAAGTTGTGGTAGATACTTTCCATGCTTTTATAGATAACCATTTTTCTGTGTGCAGAGTAAACTTTAGAGGCGTTGGAAAAAGTGATGGGAATTTTGATAATGGGCAAGGTGAATTAGCAGATGCGGCCGCAGCATTGGATTGGCTAGAGAGAGAAAATTTTGACAATTCTCAGTGCTGGGTTTCAGGTTTTTCTTTTGGATCATTAATAGCAATGCAGTTATTAATGCGAAGACCAGAGATAAATAGATTTATAGCAATTTCACCTCAACCAAATGTTTATGATTTTTCTTTTTTATCTCCCTGTCCTACATCGGGCTTAATGATTTATGGAAAAAAAGATGAATTAGTTCCTTTGGATTATATTTCTGAATTAGACAATAGATTAAGTGCCCAAAAAGGTATAAAAGTAGAATTTCAATCTGTGCCTGATGCAAATCATTTTTTTTCAAAATCTGAAGATGAATTAATAAAATCCTTAAGTAAATATATTAAAAAAGAAACAGCTCTTTACTAAAAATTCTCAACCATTATACCGCCTGTGCACGCTTCTTTACAGCCTGTTGTTTTTGGAAATGAAATTGGTAATTTAAGATAAGAACTAACAGCAAGATATCCAAATGCTTGTGACTCTACAAAATCTCCATCAATTCCATAATCGTCTATCATTTTAATAACATCATAACTTGTAAAATTTATTTTTATTTCTTTTTTTAGTCTTTCTACTAAAAAATTATTTTTTCTTCCACCTCCACATAAAATTATAATTAAATTATTATTCATATTTTTTGTTACATCAATAATGTATAAAAAATAATGAAAAATAATTTTAGCGGTATATTCTGTCAGAGTAGCAGCTCCGTCTTCTAATGATAATCCACGAATAAAAGAAATATCAAAATCACTAATATCAAATGATTTTATATAATTTTTTTTAAGATCTTTTTTTTCAGAACGATAAAATGTATCTAACTCATAATCTAAATTATTACTTATTTTCCCTAAAGCTGCTATGTCTCCATTTTTGTCATATTTTTTTTTACTATTTAACCTTATCCACTTATCAATTAGACACATTCCTGGACCAATATCTGTAGCTAAAAAACTTCCAGTTTCCCAAATAGTTGTTGCATTAACTATTCCACCAATATTTAAAATAATTGATGGAGCTAAATTAAATTTATGCGCTAACATTGAATGAAACACTGGAGTCAATGGCGCTCCTTGTCCTCCATTTTTAATGTCATTTTGTCTAAAATCATAGATGACTTTTTTTCTAGTTAGTTGTGATAAAAGTTTTCCATCTCCTAATTGTTTTGAAATTTTATTATCTGGGTTATGATAAATTGTTTGACCGTGGAATCCTATAAGGTCAATCTCTATGTCTGTTTCCTTAAGAATTTTTTTTACCACCTCGGCATGAAATAATGTTATTTTTTTTTCTAATGAATTAATTTCATTAGTAAAACTTTTTAAATCTTCTAAACTGTTAATTTTGGCCTTTAAGCTAGTTAATTCACTGTGTAAATTATCATCATATTGATAATATTTGTCTAGAATTGTCTCATAATTAGACCCACAATCAGTTTGAATTACAGAGGCATCAACCCCATCCATTGATGTACCACTCATTAGACCTAATGCTGTATAAATTTTTTCCATTCCTATTTTTTTTTACTAAAATTTGTATATTGTAGAACTATAGACCTATGAATAAATTTTTAAAAGAATTTAAAGATAGAGGCTTCTTCTATCAATGTACTGGAGAAGACAGCTTATCTAAATTATTAGATAAGGAAAAAATTAATGGATATATAGGTTTCGATTGTACGGCTGAAAGTCTTCATGTTGGAAGTTTACTTCAAATAATGTGTTTAAGGTTATTACAGAAGTATGGTCATCGCCCAATAGTTTTATTAGGTGGCGGAACTACTAGAATTGGCGATCCTTCCGGTAAAGACAAGACAAGAAAAATTTTAAGTGAAAAAGAAATTGAAAAAAACGTCAAGAATGTAGAAAAAATATTAAAAAATTTTTTAGACAACAAAGATCCAAAAACTAAACCTATATTTGTAAATAATTACTCATGGCTCAAAGAATTAAACTATGTTTCTTTTTTAAGGGATATTGGGAAACACTTTACAATTAATAAAATGTTAAGTTTCGATAGTGTTAAAACTAGGCTAGAAAGAGAACAGTCATTAAGCTATATGGAATTTAATTATATGATTTTGCAAGCTTATGATTTTTTAGAACTAAATAAGAAAAAAAATTGTGCACTTCAAATAGGCGGCTCTGATCAATGGGGAAATATTGTAAATGGTGTTGATTTGATAAAAAGATATTCAAATAAACAAGCTTATGGTTTAACAACTCCTTTAATCACTTTGGCTTCTGGAGCTAAAATGGGAAAAACTGAAGCAGGAGCAGTTTGGTTGGATAAAAAATTCTTACCTGCTTATGATTACTGGCAATTCTGGAGAAATATAGATGATAAGGATGTTTTAAAATTTATAAAAATATTTACAGATTTAGACCTTGAAGAAATAGAAAAAATTAAAAACCAAGATATTAATCAATTAAAAATTGTCCTTGCTAGTGAAACAACAGCAATGTTGCATGGAGAAAAAGAAGCAAAAATTTGTCAAGAAACTGCAAAAGAAACATTTTTAAAAAATGCACTAGGCAAAAGCTTGCCTTCTTTTTCAATAAATAAAAAACAATTAGATAAAAAAATAAATATTATAGATTTACTTATTCTATCAAAATTAGAAACTTCCAAAAGTGAAATTAGAAGACTAATTAAAGGCAATGGTATTAAGGTTAATAATCAGACAATTACTGATG
>Ga0315339_1001420_pt1 | contig 21308 bp, 20 predicted proteins | sample ASW17metaG_FD_204514 | JGI IMG/M metagenome (GOLD analysis project Ga0315339, IMG submission 204514) | Ammonia-oxidizing marine archaeal communities from Pacific Ocean, United States - ASW #17 | ecosystem: Environmental > Aquatic > Marine > Oceanic | place: USA: California | collected 2016-12-05
CTCGGTCTTGAAATCTGGTGGGATGAGATTGAAGAAGGCTCATTATGTGAAGCGGTGGTTGGTGTTAAGGGAGCAAAAATGCATACCGTTAAAATGAAAGCACCGGATGGGGTATCGATTGAATTGTTGCAATATTTAAATACCCCTAGCCCGGTTCCTCCCTTGTCCAATGCGAATGATGTAGGCTGCAACCATGTAGCGATTCAAGTTGATGATATTGACAACTTGTATAAACGCGCAGTTGAGCAAGGTATTCGATTCAATACTAAGCCGATTATCGCCGCGGGGGGCAAAGCAAAGGTGACCTATTGTCGAGACTTTGAAGGGGTATATTTGGAACTGGTCGAAGTGCTCTCCTGAATAATTATTTATTCCGGTTATAAGTAATTGATCCTGCTATTTGAATATGGCTTTTGACCCCAGTGCCTTGACTCCGGTTGAAACGGAAAAAGTAGAAACCAGCTACCGGCGGATAACTACGTCTATTCCGGTGCCGGAATCTATCGGCCTCATTCAGCGTTTAAGAGCGGTAGAACCCAAAGGTGCGCATGGTATGCCCCCTATTGTCTGGCATCAGGCTGAAGGTTTTCTCATCCGTGATCCCTACGGAAATCAATGGATAGATCTGACCAGTGGTATTGTTGTGGCCAATGTAGGTCATGCCCATCCCAAGATAATAAAAGCAATTAAAGAACAAATTGATTCCTCTCTTATTTTTACCTATGTCTTTTCATCTGATGTGCGATCACGGTTGCTTGAGCGTCTGGCAAAACTGAATCCGGCAGAACTCGATAAGGCGACTGTTTTTTGTTCAGGTAGCGAAGCGAACGAATGTGCGATCAGTCTGATGCGACAACATGGTCTTACGATTTCCCCTGAGAAAATAGGCATTCTTTCGATGGAGGAATCTTTTCACGGGCACACCCTGGCTACAGCTTTTACTATGGGGTTACCAGGATTAGTAGATGGTATTAACCGGGAAGTCGCTTTTCATACCCAAATACCCAGACCCGATTCTGACCGATCGCAGGGATTTTTAAAAGACTTGGAAACACTTAAGATCGATCCTGATAAGATTGCCGGAATTATATTGGAATCTATAACCGGCTGGGCGACAAAACCTTATCCCCAGGAATATATAGAATCGATAATGAAGTGGGCAGGGGAGCATCAAGTTCTCGTAACGATGGATGAAGTACAGGCGGGGATGGGAAGGTCGGGTCGATTATTCGCCTTTGAACACTATGGAATAGTCCCAGATCTCATAACATGCGGAAAGGGGCTGAGTTCAAGTCTGCCTGTATCTGCAGTTAAAGGACGAAAAGAAATAATGGATCTCCCGGGAACGAGTGTGACCAGCACCTTTGGAGGCAATCCCGTCTGCGCGGCAGCTGCATTGGCATGTCTTGATGTCATTGAAGAAGAGAAATTAGTCGAAAGATCCAAGACTTTGGGTGATAAGTTGGGCAAGGAACTTGAAGCCATCGCTGACAGACATCGGCGTTATATAAATTGGGTTGATGGTAGGGGCTTATTTAGATCCATACACATCAAAGATCCGGTAACGGGTGAACAGGTCCCGGATTTAGTCAATGAAATGACCATGGAGTGTATTCGGCGTGGGGTGATGCTATTTCATACCGCGCGATTTTTTAAAATTGTTCCCCCCTTGACAATCGAAGAGGATGCACTATCTGAAGCAATCTGCGTGATAAGTGATGTATTCGATGATTATCTGAAGTAAATTTAAACCGATCTTTTAATCATATTAATGACACGTTAAATAAGAAATAAATAATGACAGAAGCAATGTTAGTGGATTTAAAAGGCAGGCATGCCCTGGTAACCGGAGGTGGGACAGGTATCGGCAACGCCATATCGGTTGGCCTCGGGCGCTGTGGCGCGACGGTCGTCGTCAATTATTCGCGCAGTGAAAAAGAAGCGAATGAAACAGTCGCCACGATTAAAGATCAGGGCGGACTGGCGCTGGCGGTAAAAGCAGATGTGACGGATGAGAGCCAGGTAAAAAATATGGTGGAGACCGCGGTAAAAGAATTTGGAGGATTGGATATCCTTGTTGCCAATGCGGGTGGACCGACAGAAGTCATTCCCACGGCAGAATTATCCAGTGAAGACTGGGATCGAGGGTTGGGGTTGAATTGCAAAGCAGTATTTTATTGCACTAAACATGCAATCCCGCACTTACCCGATAAAAAAGGAAGGATCATTATTACTTCATCGATAAGCGCACGAAGCGGCGGTGGACCGGGAATGGTAACCTATGCTGCTGCTAAGGGTGCGATCAACAATGTAGTAAGAGGATGGGCTAAAGAATATGGTCCACGTGAAATTACAGTTAATGCGATTGCACCAGGTATTATCTGGACTCGCATTCATCGGGATGGCACTGATCCGGAAGACTATAAGAATTTACTCGCGCGCATTCCCGTGGGACGAGATGGTAAACCGGAAGATTGTGTAGGAACAGTACTCTTGTTGGCGAGTGATGATGGCAGTTATATTACGGGACAGATCATCGAGATCAATGGCGGTATGCAAATGCCATCTTGAGCATTGTACATGATGTAAGATACAAGATTTGAAGGCTGTCGAGCTTCTCTCTCGGTAGAAAAACGAATTGAGCCAAGCGGTTTTCGCATTTTATATTTAATGCATTGTGCAACCAAAGGAGGAGCCAGCTGTCTCAGCGCGCTTCTTTTTCTAATTTTATTATCACGATTGTAGAGTTTTGATCAATCAACCGAGGGCCAGGGATGGTTCTTGGGATCTAGAATGCGCGTGGGAGCAAAGTATGCACAAGGGTAATCGTCCGGACCCTCAAGATCAAGAATCTGCTGCACAACATGGCGTGCGCCATTAAACGAGACTGCAGTTCCAGATCCGCACATACCACCGATAATATACTGTCGCTTGCCATCGAGTAATCCGATTACGGGATATTCATCGGCTGTGAATCCAGCGGTACCACTCCATTCATGAGTCATGTGAATTTTACTTTGTCCAAATAACCGGTGAATCTCGCTGATGACATATTTGGTGATAAAGCGTGAAGGGTTGTTGCACCCTGCGTTGCGAAAATTTATAGGTGTCTCATCTGAACCCAGTGTAATTCCACCACCCTGACGCCCAAAAAACCCACGACTATTGCTGAGTCCTATGTGGGGTTGCATTTCATTTGGTCCACCTTCTCCATATGCATTTTGCGTCTGTACTGCATGAACTAAATTGCAATACTGACGATGAAGTATTGCGGTGTAGGATTCCGTAGCGTTGATCACGTACTTCGCTTTTATTCTACCTCGATTGGTATTTACGAGATAGAAGTCGCCAGTATCTTCAACTTGCGTCACGCGAGTTCGCGTGTAAAGGTTCACATTGGAACTATGGAGAGCAATCTCAAGAAGAGACCAAACCCATTTTGCCGGATGAAAGGTTGCCGTCCCCCGTGAAAATCCAGCTGGGCATTCTACAATCATTCCTCCACGTCGTTTAGCTTCTTCTGGGGAAATTGTAGTCCAGTCGTCAAACCCTGCTTCACGGCCTAGGTGAACCGATTCCATGAGGGCCGTTTGATCCTTGATTTCGCAACCCTGAATCCATCCCTTTCTCTGGTAATCACACTCTATTCCCTCTTCCTTAATCGTATTTTCTATCATCCCAGCGTTTTTATAAGCACTTTTAGTATAAGTAGATGCAAATTTTAAACTAAGTTGGTCTCTCTCGTTCTCGCTCAAATCGGGGCGGACTTTTTTGAGATAGGGGCTCACCGTTTTTTTTACCATTGCTAAATAGCGCCCCATAACAATTTCACCGCCATTGCGACCGCTTGCCCCTGAAGCAGGATCATCCATTTCCAATACCGTCATCGACTTTGCCTTATGTTTGGACCAAAAGTAAGCACAGCCGGCGCCTGTAAATCCAGCGCCGATAACCAACACATCACACTCATCGGGAAGATTTGCCTTTGGTTGAGATGACCAGGGATAATTAGCCAATGGGTTTTTAGTGAGAAGCCAGAGGGGGGTGCGTGAAACTTTACGATCAAAACTAACGGTAGTCATCGCTTTAGGTATCATGATAAAGACTTGCCGCAACGACCAAAGAATAAATCTGTAAAGTTGAATAGGAAATATGTCATTTGAAAATGACTTACGCATAAAAGTAGTAGCAGCTCGGAAATCATGAGAGCGTAAATCAAGAATTAATCGCAGTGCTACGCGCAGACGGAAGATGAAACTGCATGTATTGCTTTTAGGTCGATTAAGATCCATTATATAACCAAAGATAAACTGAATTGTCAGAACTTATACCCCAAGCCGTGAATAATTCGCTCTTGTATTTTATCTACTAGATAATTAAAGGTAATAAGAAAGTCTTTTAAGGTTCTACGGATGGGGGATTGTCCGAACCTGCGACCCGATGAGAGAAGCGGAGGATTGAGCGTAACGACTTTTCCATAATTCTTGAGGCGGCATGAAAAGTCCAGATCCTCCAAATTATTTCTCTCGAGGAATCCTCCCACTTTATCAAAGATACTTCTTTTCACAAAGATTCCCTGATCACCAAAGTGCCAACCGAAGAGACGACTGCGTATGTCAGCCAGCTGGCAAGTCAATTTAAGAAATAAAGAAGGGTGATCAAATCTGCGGGTAAAGGCGCCACCGACAACCTTATTGTTTGCCAGCACCTGCTCAACGCAATCGATTGCGTTGCCAGGAATGTAAGTGTCCGCGTGGAGAAAAAGCAAGGAGTCACCTTTTGACTCTTTTACTCCGTAATTCATTTGAGCAGCGCGCTGGCGCAAAGGTGAATGTAATACCCGAGCGCTTGCGTTTTCAGCAATCTTGACGGTATCGTCATCGCTGCCAGCATCGACGACAATTATTTCGTGCGGGGTTTTATTAGCATCAATGCAATACAAGGTAGCGGTAAGTAATTCTTCTTCATTGAAGGTAGGAATAATTACCGAAATCATAATGTCTAAAAATCGAGATTACTATTTAGATGGCAAGTTATAATCTATCGAAAAAAATGACGATAAATAATAATAAAAGGTGGTTTATAAAAATTTACTTCCCGCTTTAATTGTGCCACTGACTTGCAACCTCGGTCATCTATTAAGGTATAGAAAAAACCAGAGCTATCGTATTTTTTAATATACGCTAGCCACACATTTAGGCAAACAGGTTATGCCTTTTATAATCGTTTGGCTTCAACGTAAATATTGATCTCGACCTCATTGCCAACTACTCCCTGACCATAGTTAATTCCGAAATCTGTCCGATCAATTGTCGTCTCACCTTCCCATCCAGAAATAAAACTGTCCCTGCTACCTTTTCCGAAACCAAGCGATGTTACATTCAATACGACTTCTTTTGTAATACCCTTTATCGTCAGTTGGCCAGTGACGGCATAGGTGCTTTTGCCGGTAGTCTCCCACTTGCTGCTCTTAAAGCACATGGAGGGAAAATCTGAAACAAGGAAAAAATCTTCATTTTGCAGATGTTTATCGCGTTTTTCGTTATTCGTATCAACGCTAGCTATAGTGACGACAGTTTCGGTTGAACTATTTTCCATATTATCACGATCGACCGTGATCGTCCCTTTAAATTCTGCAAAATTACCAGGGATACGTGTGAAAAAGTGACGTATCTTAAAATTGATCCCTGAATGGGCGTTGTCGATCGCATAAGTTTCCACCTCAGCTTTTGTACTGACCGAACTGAGGCTAAAGATAGCGATAAGAAGAAGTATTTTAGATATATTGGTGTAAGATTTCATATTTTTAATCAGATAATTAGGCAATTATAACAAACTTGCCAAGTCTTTGGGTTTTCCCTCTGTCGATAGTATATAAATTTGATCATCACTTGTGCATGTAGCTGAGGAACGATCGTTGAATTGATGATACTGTGGGGTGTTGAGATCCAGGATTGGCTTTCTACCAGTGACGTATAAGTGATATCTTTTGTCTCCTTGCAAGCAGATAAGACCTAGTTGATGTCCCTGCCAGATGAAACTAAGACAGCTAATTCCTTTCAGGTTCTATAGTTGTGTTGGAAGGGTTTGAGGTGCAGGAGAATTTTGTGGCATGAGAAAATCTTGAAGCGCCACGACGATATTATTCCCGTTATCAAAGCTGTGGACTAAAAAGCGAATCATAATACGAGCATAGCGTCTCCATAGCTATAGAACCGATAACCTTTGTTAATAGCCCCGCTGTAAATAGCTTTCAACCATTTAATGCCTTCAATCTCACCGGGGGTTAAAAAGGCGGCTACAAGGCAAAGGAGTGTAGAACGTGGCAGATGAAAGTTTGTCAATAAAAGGTCTGTAGTGGTAAATGTGGTGGGGGGATAGATAAAAATGTCGGCTTCTGAACTAAAATCATCATTGAGACTAAGTGGATTACTCTTAGAGCCTGCGATTTTTCGTGAGTAATCTTCCATTGTTCGCACTGAAGTCGTTCCCACTGCCAAGCGAGATCCGCCAGGCGCTGATTGAATTGCGCGACAGGTTGCGGCTGGTATTTCATAAAATTCCCGATGGATAACATGGTTTTCAATCATACTTGTGGTAATCGGGCGGAAAGTATCCAATCCGACATGAAGCGTAAGGTCATAACTTTGGACCCCGTTCTTTTCGAGTGAATCCAATATCGCCGAAGTAAAATGGAGGCCTGCAGTCGGTGCTGCTGCTGCGACTTTTTTCTTCGGGTCAGCGTATACAGTCTGATAACGTTGAATGTCGAGTGACTTATTGGTATCGTTGGGTTTGCGATGGATGTAGGGAGGTGACGGAATTTCCCCAATGCGCTCAGTAAGCTGCAGAATCGATTCGTTAGACTCCGGAATTATTTCGACAAGACATTCTCCAGACAACTTTTTTTCTAGTACCGTTGCCTGGTACTGGCCTTGCGAACCGAAGGTTGCTCCGGACGGTAGTTTCCGCGCGGGTTTAATCAGGCAGCGCCACGCGTTGGGGTTACTTGTCGGATAAAGAAGAAGACATTCGACTTTACCACCATGAGGGCGCTGACCATAGAGGCGTGCTTTCAGGACGGTTGCGTTGTTGCGAAAAAGAGAACAAGGCTTAAGTAATAGATCCGGTAAATCATGGAATCGATGATCTTCGGTCTTTCCTGTTTGACGGTTAACTACGAGAAGTCGCGATTCATCCCTTTGCTCGACGGGAACTTGTGCAATCGCGCTTTCCGGAAGCTCATATTCAAATAGAGAAGTGTCCAATGGTGTGAAAATTTTTTCTTATGATTTAAACCATTCGATCCTAATGGGGAAGGGTAAAAAGCAAAATTCGATTACGCTTTAAATACGACCATAATGTCTTATAAATAAATTATGTCCAAAAGAGAAGATACTTTAAGTCATCTTCTAGATCGTTGTCGCAAAGAGGGAATGAGGGTTACAGCGGCTTTAGAAAAAATCCTTGATTTGCTAATCAGCAAAGAAGGACCAGTCACCATTAAGTCACTTATTGAATCGAAAAACATCGAAGGCAGTTGCGATCCAGCTACTATTTATCGACTGCTACAGAAATTGGAAGAAAATGGTATAATTCGAAAAATTGGTCTTCATGATCGATCGACACACTTTATTTTAAAAAAGTCTGGTCAACACCGTGACTATGTCGTCTGTCTCAACTGCAGTGACGTGAAGGTTCTCGAGATGACCTGCCCAGTAGAAGAACTGGAAAACCAAGTCAGTAAAAATACAGGATTCCAGGATGTATACCATGAATTGCAATTCTATGGAATTTGCCCAGAATGTGCGCAGTGCAAATAATAGAATCCTGGTATATCCACCTGATGCATGCGGATGATATTAACATTCGGCTTGCATGCCAGCAGTGATAAACTGTAATGCCGCATGTTTACTGATAATACTTGTTACGGTGCAAAACATTAAAACGGAAATACATTTTTCAAAATTATTCGTCCTATTGTTTGTAGCATGCCTGCCTCTTTTTGGTAGCGAAGGGGATAACTCAAACGAAGCTATTTTTACGTGGAACGAAATTTCGGCCCTAACGACATCGCGTAAAGCTCATGAGCTGCCTGGAATAAATGGAGCATTTTCTGGAGTTCATAACGAGGTTTACATCATTGCGGGTGGGATTCGAAGTATTAAACGTGGAGATGAAAGTGAGAATATTTGGAGTGACGAGATATATGTCCTTGAGAAAAACACTGATGGCAATTACCAGTGGAATGACCGTAATACAAATAAATTACCCCAACCACTGGCTCAGGGTGTAGCGATAACGACAACGGAGGGTATTTTATGCATCGGAGGCAGTGATGAGAATGAATGTTCTTCAGCTGTATATCTTCTGCGTTGGAACAGTGCCGAGCAACAAGTCGAGATTGAAACAAGGCCATCGTTGCCCCGGCCGTTGGCTTTAATGAGTGGTGCTAAAATCGGGAACTCTGTTTATATAGCAGGTGGGCAGGAGAGTATAAATAATGCAAGAGCGACAAATAATTTCTGGACTCTTAATCTTGTTCAAGAAAAAGAAGAAAATAATCATTGGCGTCAACTCAGCCCCTGGCCAGGCCCCCCCCGCGTAAAACCAGTAGCAATTGAGCAAAGTGATGGTGTTATAGATGCCTTTTATCTTTTTGGCGGTCGTTCTCTGGAATCCGAGAGCGATGATAAAGCGCTCACTGACACTTATCATTTTAATCCAGAATTAGAAGAGTGGAAACGTATTGCCGATATAAATTCAAGTTATTCTTTAAGTCGTCATGCTTCTGGGATCCCTTACGGTGCTAATCACGTGTTGTTTTTCAACGGAGCTGCACAACAAATATTGGCCTATCATACGATTACCGATACCTGGGTCGAAGTATCTAGTCTACCGTCGCAGGGTAAGATAGGATCAAATGTAGTATTGTGGGACAAAGCTTTTGTCTTCCCCGTGACGACTTTTCAACTAGATGGAACAATGATGAAATTATGGAAGGTCGAACGCCAGGTTATTCATAGGTTTGGCTGGTTGAATTATTCGGTCCTCGTTCTATTTTTTGTCGTGCTTTTGATTATGGGGTGGTTTTTTTACAAACGCGAAAAGAGCACGGATGATTTTTTTAAAGCAGGGAAACGTGTGCCCTGGTGGGCAGCGGGTATAAGTATTATCGGAACTGGATTAAGCGCTCTCACTTTTATGGCAATCCCCGCCAAATCCTACGCTACTGATTGGATCTATTATTTCAGTTATCTTTTTGGCCCTCTCCTTGCTCCCGTCATTATCTATGCCTTTCTTCCTTTTTTTCGCCGACTCAATGTTACCACCGCCTATGAATATCTTGAATTGCGGTTCAACCTGTCAGTCCGACTCATCAGCAGCATTACTTTTATTTTATTCCAGATTGGTCGTGTCAGCGTCATATTACTGCTGCCTTCTATCGCTCTCTCAGTTGCGACAGGTATCAATATCTTTCTCTCGATCACGGTACTGGGAATAATCTCAACGGTTTATACGGTCATGGGCGGGATTGAAGCTGTGATTTGGACGGATGTGATTCAAGTTATTATTCTTTTTCTGGGAGCAATAATGAGCCTTGTTCTCGTTATCTTTTACATGGATGGAGACATTGCAGGTATGTATACAATTGCGCTGGAGAATAATAAACTTAACTTTGTAGATTTTGCTTTTGATCTGACGATAGTGACATTCTGGGCGATAATTTTCAGTATACCTGCCGGTCTTACATCGGTTGCGGACCAGGCGACTATCCAACGCTATCTGACAACCAAGGATGAGAAAGAGGCAGCTAAAAGTGTCTGGATGACGCAATTTATAGGCCCTTTTTCAGGATTTCTTTTTTTCACTATCGGGACCGCCCTCTACCTTTTTTATAAAGCGTATCCTGCAAAACTCACTCCGGGTCTTGAACAGACTGATGCTACTTTTCCCTTGTTTATTGTAACCGAGCTACCTGCGGGTGTATCAGGATTGATCATTGCTGCAATTTTCGCCGCTGCGATGTCCAGCCTGGACAGCAGTATACACAGCTCATCAACCGCGATCGTGACTGATTTCTACCGTCGATTAAAAAGTGAAGTAACTGACGAGCAATGTTTACGTTTAGCGCGGTGGTTAACAGCGATTTTTGGCATTTTTGGCACCGGTGTAGCTCTTTACATGGGCCAATTTGACATCAAGTCCCTATGGGATATTTTTATCCAAATTTCCAATTTGTTGACCGGCGGACTAGCCGGGATTTTTTGCCTCGCGGTATTTACCAAACGGGCGCATGCGACTGGTGTTCTCATAGGATTTATTGCCAGTGCGATAATTCTTTACCTCTTTAAAAGTTATACGAATGTGCATTTTTGGTGGTATACCATAACGGGCATGAGCAGTTGCCTGGTTGTGGGTTATCTGACCAGTTTAATACTCCCCGCAAAGAAAAAATCTCTGGACGGGCTCACTATTTATAGCATGCGAAAAAGAGTAGATTAATTACTTTCTCTTTACTCAATATATGGATTAATAGATTCACACACGTGAACTTAATGACACTTGAAAGTCAATTTACCTCTACAATAAATTTTTAATTTGAAGCAATAAAATCGGCTCTTAGTATGAAACGTTCGGAAATCAACCAAGCTTATTTATCAGCAAATAATTGCTTCACGAGAAATGGGTGGTTGTTGCCACCCAATGCAAATTGGGATGTAACTGATTTTGGCTTGGGAGATTTTTCAAGATTTGGGCTGACCTTGATCAATCTTGCTGAAGAGCCAGAGTATTGTGAAAAGATAATGTACGTGAAAAAAAATCAGACTACACCCTCTCATTGTCATAAGAAAAAGAAAGAAGATATCATTTGCCGGCAGGGAGCGCTGGCTGTTATCGTCTGGCCACGTCACCCCGACGATTCCACAGAGGGTGAAAATTTTAAAGTCAAGGTCAACGGATCCCCGAGGGATGTGGCATCGGCAGAAATGATTAGTCTTAAAGCAGGTGAGCGCGTTACCTTAATTCAGGGTGTCTATCACGAATTTTTTGCTGAAAGTGACGAGTGCATGATAGGTGAAGTTTCTACGGCAAACGATGATCTACACGACAACTATTTTGTTAATCCAGAAATTGGCCGTTTTCCTGGCATTGAAGAAGACGAAGAACCTATAGTCACCCTGGTCAGTGACAAATAATCAGGAAACTGCTGTATTACTGGCGATCTTTAAACTATACGGCTAAACCTTTGACGGAGCAGATTAATAAGTGCAGATAACATAAGAAAGGGCATTATTGCCGGGGGTAACTGGGTCATCGATCATGTTAAAGTGATTGATGTCTACCCGGTACAGGATGCTTTAGCGGTAATTGAAGATGAATCGCTGGGTAATGGGGGAGGACCTTATAATCTCCTGAAGGATTTATCGAAAATGGGAGTAGAGATTCCCCTGACGGGTGTTGGATTAGTAGGTAAAGACAGTGACGGGGACTACATCCTCAAAGACTGCAAAAACTTCGCAATCGATTGTGAATTAATTAAAGTAACGAATGAAGCCCCGACCTCTTACACTGATGTAATGTCAGTTAATTCTACGGGTCGGCGAACTTTTTTTCATCAGCGCGGTGCAAATGCGTTGCTCAATGAAAGCCATTTCGATTTAAGTAAATGCAATGCCTGGTTGTTGCATCTGGCCTATCTGAATCTTCTCGATTCTTTAGATTTTATTGATGACAGCGGCTATACCGGTGCAACCCATGTATTAAAAAAGGCCCGGGAGTTGGGTATGAAAACGTCTATCGATCTAGTCTCCGTTGAGAGTGACATGTTCAATCGCGTGATTAAACCGTCGTTGCCGTTTGTCGATTATTTTCTCCTTAATGAAATTGAAGCTGAGCGCATTGCCGATGTTCAGATTGTTAAAGGGGAAGAGGTAGATCTGGAAGCTGTAGGAAATGCCGCTGAGAAGCTCATCGGAATGGGAATAGGCAATCTTGTCGTAATACATTTTCCCGATGGCGCATTAGCTATGGATACAAACGGGAAGAATTATGTGCAAGGATCCCTTTATGTGCCTACTGAAGAAATAAAAGGTACAGTGGGTGCGGGAGACTCTTTTGCCGCGGGCATGCTTTATGGATTACATGAAAACTGGCCTATAGATAAATGCCTTAATCTTGCGGTCTGTGTGTCTGCAAGCTGTCTATATGATGCGACCACTTCGGGAGGGATTCTCCCTTTGAATGAGTGTCTCGCACTTGGTGAAAAGTACGGATACAGGAAGATTGTTAAAATTCAGGATTAGATTTAGGAAATAAAAGGAATATGGTGATGCCTTATTTCATGACTCGGTTGGTAGTTCCTATCGGTTTACTCGCATTTTGTTTTAAATTATCCCTGGGTGATCAATCACCAGAGGGAAACAAAGATGAGAAAGAGGAAGAGGCATCGCTTTGAAAGAGATTCTTGTCACGGTAAAATCCATCCAGGAAGAGTTACTTATACAAAGACTGGGAAAGAAAGTCAGTGTAATCACTGATAAACAGATTGAGGTATTAAACGCACATGATGTAGCGACCGCCTTGCAACGGATTCCGGGAGTAACAAATTTTCCGTTATAATGTAGTGGGAGCATTTGACGGTGATGCAGGTGGAAGCATATTTATCTGCGGGCAGGCGTCCGGGCGGAGAAATATCAATGATGATTGACGATATTCTTCGATTTAGCGGGGTTTGGTCGCATCCACTTCTTGCTCTCATCTCTGTAAACAGCGCCGAATGGATCCATGTTTATAAAAGTCCCCAGGTAGTATTATTAGACAATATGTCATTGGGGGGCTGAACATTGTGTCGAGAAAGAAAGATGAAAGAGAGTCGCAGGAAGATTAAAAACTACCTATGGTTCTTATGATACTTCGACCATACAAGGCAATATTACAGATAAGACAGAACAGCTCAATTACTCGCTGAGTGGGAGTCGTCAGGAAAGTGATGGCCACCGAAAAAATGCAGACGGCAGGGTTCAATCGATCTATACCCGACTGGGCGATGATTGAATATGATGGCGAACAGCCTCTTCAAATGCTTTCTGTTCGCCTGCGATGCCTTTTAGATTTTGGGGCGAGAGAATAGTTGCATTAATCCCATCCAACTCTAATTGAAGACCTTCATTTCCATAATCCAATACCGTTGCCATAACTGAAATTGTCCCTCTAAAAAATCACATGCAATTTATTCAGTTTCTAATTCCCCTTTAATTAGTAGGTTTTGTTTTTCTGTAATTTCCCCAATACCCACACGGGCTAGGGATATCAGCTTGTCTAATTGTTCCTGGGAAAAAGAGGCTTCTTCACCACTCCCTTGGACTTCAACAAAGCTACCACAACCAGTCATTACGACATTAAAGTCAACCGTAGCATCTCTATCTTCGAGGTAATTGAGGTCAGTGATTTCATGATCCTTATATAAACCGACACTGACTGCTGCTACCGAATCTATGAGAGGATTTTCCTTCAGTTGTCCGGCTTTCAAAAACTTTTCTACGGCCAATCTGGCCGCTAAATAAGCACCCGTGATGGAAGCGCAACGCGTTCCTCCATCCGCCTGTAGGACATCGCAATCGATCCATAAACAAGAGCCAGGCAATTTTGACAAATCTGCAATCGCGCGCAGCGATCGACCGATAAGGCGCTGAATTTCAACCGTCCGCCCGTCGGCTCTACCACGAGAGATATCACGTTTTTTGCGATCCAAAGTACTGTAGGGTAGCATCGAATATTCTGCGGTGATCCAGCCCCCCTCTTTATTCTGTTGTTGCATCCATCGGGGGCGGTTTTTGTCTATCGTCGCAGCACAAATTATTCTTGTATCGCCAAAACTGATAAGAACTGAACCTGAGGCATGAGGAGCTATGCCAATATCAAAGGTAATGGGACGTAGTTCTTGTGCATGGCGCTTATCGGGCCGGTTTAATTCTGGCATGGTGGAAATAATTAAATTGAGTGTATGGTAAAGCGCTAATCTATAAGGGTAATTAAGCAGGTCAATCGACAAGTTTAGCAATACATACCAGCGTTAAGCGATCGCGGTTTCTTTATTAGCAACGTCTGGTTCAGTCCACTTCCCTTGTGCTTGAATCAATTCGATCAACTTATCAACGGCGTGTTCTTCATCAATATGGTACTCAACACAATTTTTAGCCACGTAGAGATTAATCTTCCCGGGAGCACCACCCACATAACCAAAATCTGCGTCGGCCATCTCTCCAGGACCATTAACGATACATCCCATCACGGCGATCGTTAGCCCTTTAAGATGATTGGTTTTCGAGCGGATTTGCTGGGTCGTGGACTGAAGGTCAAACAATGTGCGGCCACAGCTTGGGCAAGCGACAAATTCTGTTTTAGATATGCGCGCGCGCGCGCCTTGAAGAATGTTATAGGCGAGGGTGATTGCGCGAAGGATATCCGGTTCAGTTTCGATACTAATCAAATCTCCCAACCCATCGCATAAGAGACTACCCGAATATGTGGCAGCCTCTAAAAGGCGATCGCCAAAATAATCTTTTAAATCGATAGTGCTACACTTAGTATTTCGTATCCAAAGCGGGGCAGTAATGTTCATACGCTTTAATATACTAGCCATCTTTCGATAAGCACCCAAGGGATGTGTCGTTTCAGGAGGGTGGGATAGAGTAAATACCAATTTAGCATCGCTGTGCTTCTTTAGTAAATCTTCCATCTCAGGCAAAGCTTGCGGTGAAATATCTAGGGCGAGGAAGTGGCCATTCCTATGAGCAAAATCAAGATAACATTCCAACAATTCTTTTTCATCAGATTTAAATTTCCTAAGCAGCATCCATTGGCTGTCAGTTGGCCAGGCTGTTTTTTCAAGATGACTGATTTCAAGTGAATCTTCACATTCGACTACATAAAATGGGATACATTTTTGAAGCGAGGTTTGAATCGAAAGAAGAGAGGGGATATCATCACTGTTTTCAACGGTTAAGAGTAATCCCTCGATCTTTGTATCCTTGAGGAGAGCTTGTGCTTGTGATACTTCATTAACAATAGCCTCTGTTTTTGCTATAGGATTGTGGCTTGGGATAATAATTCTTGGCGGTTGATCCGTAGCAATAACGCAATTTTTATTGAGTTCAATGGTCGTGACAGCACGCCGTGTGTATTCAAAGGGATTGATACTATCGAGATCAGTCCCGTCATCATCGGCCGCAGTTTCTTGATTCCATAGTTGCATCGATTTACCTACCAATGCTTGCGCAACTGGAATTTCATAAACGGGATCTTCGGTTAAAGAGACACGTATAGTATCTCCCAATCCATCGTAGAGGAGACTTCCGATGCCGATAGAACTTTTAATGCGAGCATCTTCACCATCACCGGCTTCAGTAACTCCAAGATGTAAGGGGTAATTCATCCCTTCAACGTTCATTTTATTTACTACGAGCCGATAAGCCTGAATCATAACTTTAGGATTACTCGCTTTCATCGATAGTATAATGTCCTGAAATCCATGTGATTCAGCGATACGGATGAATTCCAGCGCTGATTCCACCATACCCAGGGGGGTGTCTCCATAGCGGTTCATGATACGGTCGGAGAGCGAACCGTGATTCGTTCCGATACGCAGCGATCGACCTAAAGCTTTGCACTTTTTGACTAAGGGGGAAAATCCATCGTGCAGGCGTTGTAACTCTTCATCGTATTGAACATCCGTGTACTCGCGAATTGAAAACTTCTTTTTATCGGCATAATTTCCCGGATTAACTCTCACTTTTTCTACATGTTCAGCCGCTTCCATCGCCGCGCGCGGTAGAAAATGAATGTCGGCAACTAGAGGAACATCAATTTTTGACTGACGAAGTTTTTTACTAATGGCTTTGAGGGCTTGGGCGGCCATCAGATTCTGCGCGGTGATGCGGACAATCTCACACCCGGCTTCAACTAGAGCGATGGTCTGTTTAACAGTAGCTTCAATATCTTGCGTCGGTGTGGTCGTCATTGATTGTACGCGGATGGGGTTGTCACCACCAACACCGACATTGCCGACTAACACCTCTCGCGTTGGTCGTCGAGTGGCTTGGAAACGTGAATTACAGTATTCAGTCATAAGAAAACGGAGGAGAGTAATAAGAATTAATTCTCATTAGTGTCTATAATCGTTTTATCCTCTGTCTTAAAAACGGGATCGATGATGTTATCCAACTGCTCTCGGTATTCACGCTCTTCATTTATGTCTCGACCCACGCGTTGGAAATCAAAAAACATAACATAAAAAAAGAGTCCCAAAAGCATGATAACAAATGCACCTTGAGTCCTCGCGATAAATTGAGGTGGCAATGCTCTTCCCCGGATTTTAGCCATCGTGGCAAAGGCCATATGCCCGCCATCGAGGACGGGAATGGGTAGTAGATTGAGAATCGCGAGATTGACATTAATAAGTGCGGTGAGGACGAGAACCAACCTCAAATCGAAAGATATGCGATAAATAGCATAAACAATTCCCGGTGGTCCGGTAAGTTGATTCAGACGAATGTCTGACTGTGGGTGAATGAGACCCCGCAGGACTTGCAATGTTACGATGACGTGTTGATAGATCTGAGTAAGTGGATTGACATGAATAAGGTATCGTTTTCGCTCCAATTCGAAACCCATGCTGGGAGCGGTGTCACCATTTTTAGTCACGACAACGGTATCTGGTTTAAGTGAAAACTCGAGGGACCTGCCCGAACGGTCAATGACCAAAGATATCATCTTTTCTCGGTTAGTTATAATATAACTATTCAGCGCATGGTAAGTCATCATTGGTTGGTCGTCTAAAGAAATAATTTGATCGCCTGGCATCAACCCGGCGCGAGCGGCCGGTGAGTTTTTCGACACGTTACTGAGAGTCAGCGTTTCAGCGGGTTGCACACCTACCATTCGCATGCGCTCATCCGTAGCGAGGATGGGAAATACTTCAATATCGAGAGTTTTATCGTCGCGCATTACGGTGAAGACACTGCGTGGGGACCCGTTATCACTTCTACCAGTTCCGGTGATCAGGGTATGCTTAAAATCAGACCAGTCATCGACAATGGCTCCATCGATTTTTGTTACGACATCACCTGCTTTAATCCCAGCTTTGAATGCGGGGGCTTCGACCTCTTCTCCATCAGGCGTTACCAAGGTTGGAAATACATAACCGATACGCGTCGTTTGCAGAATTTCTGAAGTCGGTTGTCCGACGAACCACAAAATTATTGTGAGTAGAAGCGCAAAAAGAATATTAAAAACGGCACCCATTACCGCGACAATCATCTTATCAGCGTAACCGATGGGGGGTAATTTTTCTTCTGTTGATTCAGTTTCACCTTCGACGCCGCGCAGATCAGCGAGCTGAGGTAGTGCGACGTATCCACCGAGGGGAAATGCGGAAATACAGTATTCGACACCCTCTTTTTTCCAGGTAAAGATCTTAGGCCCGAATCCAATTGAAAAACGATCAATCTTTAACCCGCGTTTGCGGGCGGCAAGAAAATGACCCAATTCATGGACGAAGATAGATCCCCCAAAGAATAAAATTATTAAAAGAATAGACCAAAAACTGGAAAAGATAGTTTTAAATATTTCAGGATACATAGTTGGCAATTTTACTGCGCGCCACCTCGCGCGCAGACGCTTCGAATTCCAAAACCTGATCGAGATTTTGCGGTTCGAAACAAGATACGGTTTCTAATGTTCTTTCAATAATATTAGGAATTGTGAGGTAATCAATCCGATTTTCAAGAAATGCACTGACCGCTTCTTCATTTGAAGCATTAAATACCGCGGGGGCAGTGCCGCCGGAGACAAGCGCTTCACGGGCGAGGCGCAAACAGGGAAATCGTCCAATATCCGGGGGGCGGAAATCGAATTGCATAACTTGGGAAAAATCGAGTGTTTCGGTTACACCCTCACTTCGATCGGGGTAGAGCAAGGTATGCTGAAGGGCGAATGTCATGGAGGGAGGAGAAAGTTGCGCCAATATAGAACCGTCGATAAATTCAACAAGTGAATGAATGATACTTTGAGGATGAACAACGACCTGGATTTCATCAGGTTCTCGCCCGAATAACCAGTGCGCTTCAATAACCTCAAGACCTTTGTTGGCCATGGTAGAACTATCAACAGTAATTTTAGGACCCATCGCCCAGTTAGGGTGTTTGAGTGCATCCTCACGTGTAATTGTTTTCATTTGCTCAGAGTTGTAATCACGAAAGGGTCCACCCGAGGCAGTGAGTATAACGCGGGCGAGATCTTTTCCATTAGAGTTCTGAAGACATTGAAAAATAGCATTATGTTCACTATCTGCCGGCAATATTTTACAACCATGCTTTTTGGCTGCGGCCATCACGAATTTACCCGCTGAAACTAGAACTTCCTTACTCGCAAGAGCAACGTCATTACCCGCTTGAAGCGCAGCCAGGGTAGGGTGTAAACAGATCGTGCCGGGGACGGCAATCACCGCAATATCCGCGTCAGGCAATGATGCTAATTCCGTGAGGCCTTGTAATCCACAATTAAGGTGAACATCTTTAGCGAACAGATTAGACCTGCGTGCTTTTTTGTAAGCGATTTCATCGAATATAGTGACATGCTTGATCGCAAACTCATTTGCGATGTTTGCTAATGCTTCGATCTTAGAAAAAGCGGCGATGCCAAAAAGCGCGAGGCGATCACAGTTCTTGCGAACGACCTGAAGCGTATTATCCCCGATTGATCCGGTTGCTCCCAGAAGAACTATTTTTTTGCGATCCATTTTATAATATATATATTATAATTAAATAGCCCGCGGGCGCACTTAGAATAACGCTGTCTAAAAGATCGAATGCGCCTCCAATTCCCGGTACTTTATTCCCAGAATCTTTTACAGCGGCCTGACGTTTAAAAAGCGATTCTACGAGATCTGAAAAGATGGCGATGATTGCGATGGGAATAGCGATGACCGCAGCTTTCCAAGGGATAAATGTCGGCGGTAAATATTTATAACCTATCAATACAAAGAAGTAAGCAGCTAAAGCTGAGAAAAAAATGGCGCCCAATACACCTTCCCAAGTCTTTTGAGGACTGATTGCAGGTGCAAGTTTAGTTTTTCCAATGAATCTACCGATAAGAAAACCGCCTACATCACTGAATTTAGCTGTCACTACAACCCAAAGAGAAAGAAGAAGACCTTGCTCGAGACTTACAGGATGCTGCATGAGCAGAATCAAGTGCATGAGCATGTAGGGAATATAGATAATCCCAAATAAAGTAGAAATAAAAGATGATGATTTGTGGGCAATTTCTTTTTTTCCTAGTATGGCCATGGCACAGATAAGAGTAGATGCAGTGAGCAGCTCAAAGTTTGGGTAGACGAAAGAAGGATAAGAAAACTGCGGCAGGTAAAAGGCTCCGAGCATAATCAAGAGTCCTAATATTGAACCCAGTCTTTTCATCGGAAGGTACCCCATCTTTTCCAGAATCAGATACAGCTCATATTGAGTTAAAACGCTGAAAAGAGTAAGTATCCATACGCCAGCTGTAGGTCCACGAAGGAAGAGTGCTGAGATCAGGATTACCCACAGACCCACGGTGCTGAGAATGCGTTGCGTCACCTGTTCAAGATGGGCTCAGCGGATTTTTCACGGATTTGCTCCCCTGTTTTACCAAAGCGTCGCTCCCGTTTCTTAAAGCTTTCGATAGCCTTTATAAAATCTTCCTTACTGAAGTCTGGCCATAATTTTGGCGAGAAAAAAAATTCTGAATACGCACCTTGTAAAAGCAAAAAATTACTTAATCGCGTTTCACCCGATGTGCGGATAATAAGATCGGGCTCGGGAATGTCGTCAGTATAAAGGTAATGTGAAAATTCTTCCCAATTCAAGTTATCTGGGGTTTTTGTCCCGTCGAGAACCGCTCGGGAGTAAGCTTTTACTGCATCAATAACTTCACTACGCGCCCCATAATTTAAAGCGAAAATAAGAGTCCTATCTTCATGATGTGATGTTGCCTCAATGGCTTGATCCAGTAGCGCGCCTAGTTTAGGTGGCAATTCATTGATTCGACCGATCGCTTTAAGACGGATCTGATGTTTATGTAATTTCCCAAGGTTCGTTTTTAAAAAATGTTCGAGCATTTTCATTAATGCTTCTATCTCACCTTGAGGTCGATCCCAATTCTCTGCAGAGAAGGCGTAAAAAGTAAGATATTTGATACCCAGCTCACGAGCGTATTCTACGATATTCCCCACATTTTCTACCCCCTTCTGATGTCCCTGGTTGCGTCGCAATCCCTGTTGTTTTGCCCAACGACCATTTCCATCAGGAATGATAGCGACATGGGTGAGAGTTGGTGTACTACCTGGTGGAGATATTTTCTTCACGACACAATTTGGAAAAAGACAAGCAATGAGTAGAAATCACCTATTAGTTTACTCTTACCTGCTGGTAAGAGTGAACATCATAATATGTGTAAAATTTTGGCAAATGTAAAGACGGGGAAGAAAATTAACAAGATCTGATAATAACACTGCAATATTTTTTTAATATGAGCTCATGCGTTGAGTTCTAAAATTTTTCTCTGCAGGTCCGTCCGACGCGAGATGCTTTTCTTATTTCGAACAGCGATAGAGTAAGCAGCTGGATCGCCTACGATGAAGACTTTTCTTTTGCCACGGGTAATTGCGGTGTAAAGGAGGTTTCTTTGCAACAACATGAAATGTTGTTTTAAGAGGGGAATGATAACAATAGGAAACTCACTCCCTTGAGCTTTATGCACACTAATGGCATAGGCGAGTTGTAGATTATTCAGCTCTGCCCGTGTATAATCGATAACTTCATTATGAAAATTGACTGCAATAGAACCCGCCTCCGGATTGATATGAGTGATTCTGCCAAGATCGCCATTGAAAATGTTCTTTTCGTAATTATTACGGTTCTGCAGGACTTTATCACCGATCGAGAAAGTTCTCTGACCAAATTGCAGAACTTTACCGTTCGGGTTGAGGGCATTTTGTAACTTCCGATTAAAATTACTAATGCCGGCGACACCCCGATGCATGGGGGCCAGGACCTGGACATCCAAAAGTGGATCGACTGTGTATTTTCCAGGGATGTAGTTTCGACAAAGATCGATTACTGTATCGAGGCAAGCATCGGGATCTGTTTTACGAATAAAATGTAAATCACTATCCTGAATTAATTCTATTGTATTACTTACTACGAATGGTGATGTTGCGTTATTGTTTAAAATATTGTGTGCAGAGGCAATAATTTCACTTTGCT
>Ga0315339_1001422_pt1 | contig 21280 bp, 23 predicted proteins | sample ASW17metaG_FD_204514 | JGI IMG/M metagenome (GOLD analysis project Ga0315339, IMG submission 204514) | Ammonia-oxidizing marine archaeal communities from Pacific Ocean, United States - ASW #17 | ecosystem: Environmental > Aquatic > Marine > Oceanic | place: USA: California | collected 2016-12-05
TCGTCGTCGCCTGACTATGAAGATGGATCAGCATTGGGCGTACTCCCGAATGTCCCTCAGGACCGAACGTGCCATGAAAAATGCAGAACGACGAGGGTCTATGTGATCGTCCGGGATGGAACACCTAATTTCTAACTTTTGAATTCGATGCCTTCGCTACGGCCATGCCATGGGCCAGGTGCAAGGCTGAGCGACGCGGCCCGAAGGTCGCGACATCGTGATTTTGTTGCCGATCGTAAGGGAAGCACTGGTTCGGCGTAAGGCAGGATGCGTGCCAAGATATCCACTTAATCGGAATTCCCCCATGAACCCCAACTTGGCTTGGATAATAGGTGTTTTCTAAACCGGCTGGAAGCCCAGATGACAGGTGCGGCCGGCTGTCGCCGTTCCATGCGTCCGAATGGCGTTTGAGGGTCTGATCTGGCCATTTCGCCGGGCATTCTGACACACCTCTCCGTCGGTTGCTCTTCAACGCGTGAACATCGCCCGTCTCACGCTGTCGCTGGTGGTGGCTGCGGCCGAAGATCGGCAATCGACAAACGCACGACCGGCCATGGCGGCTATGTTGCCAGCCAGCGCATCCGCAGGCGGATCGAGGAGGCCGATCTGTAGGATCGCGACTATCTCGATCTCGGCGGCCCAGCCACGATTAACGTTCGCGCCGACGGTCACGGCGAGATTGCATTTGGCGCCATGCAGGCCAACCTCGATCTCGAATACCGCCAGACCATGGTGTTCTTCACATGGGCCGGATTCGACGAGATGGATGAGGTCACCGGCTCGGGCTCGGCCGAACTGCTCGACGATGGCTCAATTGAGATCGAGTTTGCCTACAACCTTTGTGACCAGGCAATACTCAAAACCAACCGCGATACATCTTCGACAGCCTGCTAGGGCGACGCCCGGTTTGCCCTCGCCAACGAATTGGGAGATGCTAGAGATGCACGCAACGCAATCCAAGGAGGGGAGACGAACGAAATGCTCAATCGTATGTTCATTACTCCGGACAATATGTGGGCCCGGGTTCAGAAAACTGAGCAATGCCCTGATGGCGAGCGGCTGTACACACCGATCGTCGTTGTCAGTGACGACACGCACAGCCACATCCAATTGACTGGTCAGACCGCCACGACGACCGATGGCGAAGTGATATCGTCCGACATGCGCGCACAAATTCGCCAGGTCTGTGAGAAAATCGGAATTGCACTTGGTCACGTCGGCGCAACATTTGATGATGTCGTTACGTCGACGACATATGTTCTCGATCTCCAAGAGTACTACGCTGCGTCCGACGAGCGTTTCAAATTCTTCAAAAACAACAGACCGGCAAGCACTTTGATCCAGATCTCCGCCTTGGGAAATCCAAAATGCAAGGTCGAGATTACCTGCCAGGCAATTATCGAAACGGAGCGGCTGACCGTATGACGGGTTGGCGGGCAGACTGCGCTCGTCTCTGGAAATTTAGCCTCAATGTCTATTTGCGGACCGACGCCTGCTGAGAACGGCGTTGGGACCGGTTGCCAACAGGACATTGATAAGGTGGCAATATGGCGTACGAAAACCGAGACTAACCAGCGGTTGTTGTTGGATGGATTTCAGTCCACGGCCTTTGCAGCAGGTGTACTCCAACCTGACGTTGTCGCTTCAACGCGACGGCGATCTGGGTTTATGATCGTTGGCGAGAGCCTTCTATGGGAGGATTGAAATGTCGGTGCATCGCGCAAGTAACGGCCCGACGGCACAGGCCAGCGGCCGCGTCGAGATTAGGCCCCTTCCCTACGCGTTGGGCGCCGAGGTTCTCTGCGACGACATCAGGCAACTCGGCGATACCGATGTGACGTTTATCTATCAGGCATGGCACGATCATCTCGCCCTGTTGTTTCGCGGACAGACGCTCAGCGACGATGATCTTGTCGCCTTCACGCGGTATTTCGGTGAACTGAAGGACCCGCTCCCGGCGTATCAGCGAGAGAGCGGGGTAGAACAGCTCGGAGATCGGTATGTCACCGTCATCTCCAATGTGGTCGAGAACGGGGTCGCAATCGGTGTTCTCGGCGATGGCGAAGCGCGGTGGCACACCGATTATAATTTCAATGAGCGGCCCTACGCAGCGACGACACTCTTTGCACTGGAGGTGCCAACCGTTGGCGGCAATACCGGATGGAGCAACATGTATGCCGCCTATGAGACGCTGAACGCTGATTTGCGCGACCGCGTCACTGGCCTGACGATCAAGCATGACGAGAGCTACAATGCAGCTGGTATGCTGCGTCGAGGCTACAAGCCGGTCACAGACCTACCAACATCGCCGGGCCCCAGCCATCCAATCGTGCGCACCCACCCGGAGACCGGCTACAATTTCCTCTATCTCGGTCGGCGGCTCTTCAGCTATGTGAATGGGCTTGAGCTCGCGGACTCCGAGGCGTTGCTCGATGAGCTTTGGGCTCATGCGGAAAGAGCGCAATTCCAGTGGCATCACACGTGGCGGGTGGGTGATCTTGTGTTGTGGGATAACCGCTGCATCATGCATCATCGCGATGCCTTCCCGCCCGAGTCGCGGCGCGTCATGCACAAAACGCAAACGATCGGGGATCGCCCGTCCTTCTCGCCGTTTTCGGCGCAACGCGCCGCGCACCCACGGTATCACCAGTCGGAGTGACCAGGATAAGCGCGGGCCTGCCAGGCTGGGGGGTTAGACTTGCACGGAAACGGTGGCGAGACATTCTGATTGCATTTGGCGCGTCGGGAGGTCACTCCACTTTTTTCGGGCAAGTCCACAATGGCGGATTGAATACCGGATGTTGTCGACATGTCCTGGGTTCACTTGATGCGGGTTCCAACGCAGTCAAATGACGCCCGATACGGAATAAAATGCGCCTCTCCTTCAAAGATATTCGTTGACGAGTTGCTCCAAAAATTCCTGTTTGCCGCTACGCGGCGCCGGCTCGATGCCACGATCAAGCGTCGAACTGGCCAGCTCTTCTAGAGAACTTTTGCCCGCAAGGATCGCCTTGGCTTCCTCGCTATCCCAGCCGGCGTAACGATCGGCAACGAACTTCTCAAGCTTGCCGTCGGTGATCATGCGCTCGGCCGCAATCAGCGCGCGGGCGCAGGCATCGATCGAGCCGACATGAGCAATCAGAAGATCGTCCGGGTCGATCGATTGTCGGCGAATCTTTGCGTCAAAATTCATACCGCCAGTGGTGAAGCCGCCAGCATTGAGAATCGTGTAGCAAGCGAGCACCAGCTCCGGGATATTCATGGCGAACTGGTCGGTGTCCCAAGCGGACTGATAGTCGCCCCGGTTGATATCGATCGAGCCGAAGATGCCAAGCGCACTAGCAAGGGAAATTTCGTGCTCGAAGGAATGCCCGGCCATAATCGCATGGTTCTGCTCGATGTTAATTTTGACCTCACCTTCGAGATTGAAGGCCTTGAGCATTCCAAAAATCGTTCCGACGTCGTAGTCGTATTGGTGCTTAGTCGGTTCTTGCGGCTTTGGTTCGATGAGGATCGTGCCCTTGAAGCCGATCTTGTTCTTGTGCTCGACGACCATCGTCAGGAAGCGGCCAAGCTGCGCCAGCTCCCGCTTGATGTCGGTGTTGAGAAGGGTTTCATAACCCTCCCGCCCGCCCCACAGGACATAGTTAGAACCGCCCAGCTCGTGGGTAAGTTCGAGCACGTTCTTCACCTGGGCGGCAGCGTAAGCGAATATCTCGGGATCGGGATTGGTGGCAGCACCTGCCATGTAGCGACGATTGGAGAAGAGATTGGCGGTGCCCCATAGGAGCCGGACTTTCGCCGACTCCATTTTGCTGGCGAAGATATCACCAATCTCTCGTATATTACGATTGGATTCATTGAGCGTTGTACCTTCGGGCGCGATATCGCGATCATGGAAGGTGAAGAACGGCACGCCAAGAAGGCGGAACATCTCAAAGGCGACTTCGGCCTTCATCCGCGCGCCCTCCATCGGGTCGGCGACGTGCATCCACGGGCGCAAAAATGTTTCACCGCCAAAGGGATCGCCGCCAGGCCATGTGAAGGAGTGCCAATAGCAGGCGGCAAACCTCAACTGATCCTCCATGCGCTTGCCGAGTATCTGTCTGTCGGGGTCGTACCAGCGATAGGCGAGACCGTCACCGGCATCATCTGCCTTGAACGAGATCGGCTCGTCGCGGCTAAAAAAACGTGCACTCATCCGGACATTGTCTCCTTGATTGCAGGATACATTTCGCGAAACCGCGCGTGAGCGCTAGCGTAATCGTCGTTCAGCGCGGCAATCGGATCGATAGTCTCGTGGATCGGCGGCGGCGCGCAGATGTCGAAGGGGTCGGCGTTTTCCGCCGCGATAAGTCCAAGTCTGGCAGCACCGAAGGCCCCTCCGAAATCGCCATCGGCCGGCACCGCGATCGGCAGGCCAAGCACGGTGGCGATGATCGCCAGCCAGTGACGTGAGCGCGAGCCGCCGCCGACTGCTAGAAGTCGGCGTGGTTCTTCCAGCGGCATGGTCAGAACGTCGAGACAATCCTTGAAGCCAAAGGCGACGCCCTCAAGCACCGCCTGAACCAGATCGTTCCGCTCGTGGCTCTGGTCGAGCCCACAGAAAGCACCACGCACGGCAACATCATTGTGTGGCGTTCGTTCTCCGGAAAGATACGGCAAGAATAGAAGCTTTGATGGGCCCTTCAACGTGGCGCCGAGTTCACCAATCAAGTCACCAGCCGGCGTCGTTACGATCCTAGCGATCCAATCGAGTGAGCCGGCGGCCGACAGAGACACGCCCATCTGATGCCAGGTTCCAGGAACCGCGTGACAGAATGCATGCACCGCCCCATCGGGATTGGCACGATAGCGATCGGCGCTGACAAAAATCACCCCGGACGTGCCGATCGATATAAAGGCGGTGCCCGGAGCAACCGCACCGACGCCACAGCCAGAAGCGGCGTTGTCTCCGCCGCCGCCGGCAACCAATGTTGCGGCTGACATACCCCATCGTCCGGCAAGCGACGAACGCAGCGTGCCTGTAACATCGCTGCCTTCGAAAAGCTTTGGCATGTGGGATCGGGAAAGGTTGGTTAGCGCCAACATTTCATCCGACCAATCGCGGGCTTCGGTATCCAACCAAAGTGTTCCGGCGGAGTCGGACATGTCGCTCGCTTTCTCACCAGTGAGCTTCAAGCGGATGTAGTCCTTGGGAAGGAGAATCGAACGCAGCCTGGCAAAAACGTCGGGCTCGTTTCGCGCCACCCAAACAAGCTTTGGCGCGGTGAACCCGGGCATGGCGATATTGCCAGTAATTCGTTGGCTCGCCTCGCTCAATTCCGCCGCTTCGATTTCAGAGCGCCCGTCATTCCATAAAATGCACGGCCGAAGCGGCGTATCGGCCTCGTCGAGCAGGGTGGCGCCGTGCATTTGCCCGGAAAGGCCTATCCCTTTGACGGCAGCAAGTTCCCTAGGGTGAGCGGCAGCCAGCGCGTCGAGAACCCCCTCGCAGGCGTGCCACCAACTATCAGGATCCTGCTCCGACCAGCCGAACTGCGGGCGCTGAACTTCCAGTGCGGCATCACGACTGGCGACTATCTCCTGATCTTGGTCGATCAGCACGGCCTTCACCGATGATGTTCCGATATCAATGCCGATATACATGGATGCTGCCTCGTGCCCAATTGCGCTCGGGCAAGTTCGGGAACTCATGGCAAAAGTATACTGTCATTCAATCCCAATAATTGTGCACGCCAGACGCGTATCAATTCAGAAACGCAGGGGCAATCCGGGCCCAAAAATGTGTTCTAAGCCTTTGCGAATACCATCTGCGGCGACAGGAGGAAGGGCGGCAGATATCCCTGCAGATTGCTGAAAGGCAGCACCTCGGGTTTTAGGCGGATACCAAGTTCGCTCATCATGAACTCCCGACGCGCTTCGATACGATGCCAGGCGTTGGGATGACGATCAGCAAACTCGTCGCGTCCGCGCTCATCCAATAGCGCGATCCCGTCCTCGATATTGGTCGTGAAGTACGGCGAACCTGTCGCCGGAATGATATCGCATTGCAGCGCCTGGCCCGTGCGGAGTTGCTCCGTGCTGCCGGGATAAATCGGTGAATTCATCCACTCATCGAGATGGATCAGATGTCCTGGGTTGAGGTTAACGCCAAAGAACGGGGCTCCGAGATGCCGCTTTACGAGTGCATCAATCTCGCCGCCCGTAACCCCAATACCGATCGTTTCGTACCATTCCGCAACGCAGGCAAAATATGGCGCTGCCAGACGTTCGACATAGTCGGCAATCGATACGGGCAGTTCGCTTGCGTCTTTGACCAGCCAACCCGCCCGACATGTCAGACCGCCGCGCAACCCGAAGGCGACCGTCATAGGATCGCCGCGCTCGATCACCTTGTCGCTTGGGCTTTCCAGTCCGAAATAGGCGCGCGGGCCGCTGGACAGCATCGGGTGACACGTCACCGGCAATCCGTTTTGCTTCATCAATTGTGCTGCCTCGAATTCGCGCATTCCCGGACGTAGTCCAAAAAGAACCCGTTTGATCGCCTCCGAAACGTGGCTGGCGGCAACCTCGAATTGGGCAAGCTGGTCGATCTCGTTGACTGCTCGCAACCCGTCACTTGGATCCACAAGAAGCGCGGTCGCGTTGACGACCCGACCGGAGGCGCCGGTCACGGCCCGCAGCGTATCGGCGACATAGGAAGGAAGGTCGAGCCAAGTCTCCGGTTCGGGGCTTTCGGATGCGCCAAAATATTTCCAGCCGACAACGCCAACATGTCCGCCGCGCTCGATCCCAAGAGAGCGGAGTAGTTCCGCTAGCGCTGGCGTCTTGCCGCGATCCTGGCCGAGGAGGCCAAAAGAAGGATAGTTGATAGATTCAGCTTCGATCTTGGTTGCGCGAGCGCGACCAGCGTTCTCAGGTCCAGTGACGATTGTCGGGATCCGATCCTCGGATAGGATAAGCAGCGCCTCCTCGAAACGCGGCTCGAAATCAGTAAAATAGGCAATATTGGCGAAGTGCTCCCGATCCGCATAAACGACGATCGTCGTTAGGCCGATAGCTTGGGCTCGATCGCGGAGACGGCTGAGCCGCGCGGTATAAAGGCTATCGTCAAATTCCGGGCGCGTTTCAGGCACGCCGAATTCGGGAAGCTCGACTTCGGTCAGGCGCACAGACGGCATCAGCAATCCTCAATTCATTTCAAGGTATATCAACTTCTCCGTATGAAGGGCAGTAGGCAGTTTACCCTGATGCTGGACGAAACTCGACGCGGCGACCTATCGTGGCGTCCAGCGAGCATATCAGTTGGCCCGAGCAAAGATGGAATGCGCCTGACCGATTGCAAATTGCTGCAGTCGAAGGCTAGAGGGCCCAACACGGAGCCCTGCAAATCCTCCACCGGAGTCCTCAAGAGTTCCGTCCCAGGGCCAGTATTCTGTGCAGCATCACAACTGTGACTGAACCGCGCCAAATTTGCGCGAATGGGCAATTACATTTCAGCGGGACTAGTTAAGAGGCTGCGTGCTTCATGATCTACGATTGGCTGCGGCCTATCGCAGTCAACCGCAATCGCAACGGTCCCACGCTGTTCGGCCGCTTCAAGAATGCCATTCATAACCGCCAACGTATGCAGGGCGAGACCGATAGAGGCGCGGTGGGGGCGCGATTCGGCAATCGCCCGCGTCATGTCGGCGAGGCCGAGACCGCGATAGTCGGCAACCGGGTTGCCTTCCTCGCTGTTTTGGTTCGGCCTCCCGAAAATCGTTGCAGATGTGCTTGTCGGTTCAAACGGTTGGTCGCCGCGCGCGATAAACAGATCGCCGCCGAACCAATCAGGATCGGGGAGTCTGAGGCTGCCTTCACTCCCATGGATCTCGATCGGAGGCAGGCCGTGCCGCCATACGTCCCAACTCGTCACGAACGTGATCTGCTGTCCACCGCGAAAACTGATTAACGCGTGAACTGATGTCAGGACGTCGACCTTGATGACATCGCCGAAACGTGGCGAGTGCGGGTTGGTAATCATCCTTTCGGCGCGTTCGCGCTGACCCGTCGCTTGCACACTGGCAATAGGTCCAAGAAGCACGATCAGCGCGGTGAGATAGTAGGGACCCATGTCGAGCATGGGCCCCCCACCCTTCTGAAAGAAAAAGTCGGGCTGGGGATGCAGGTTCTCGTTGCCACGGGACATGAACGCAGCCGTCCCCGACGACGGCTGGCCGATTGCCCCGTCAGCGATGAGACCTCGGGCTGTCTGGATCGATGCGCCTAGAAACGTGTCTGGCGCGCACCCGACCCGGAGGCCCTTGTCCCGCGCCAACCTATCGATGGAAAAGCCCTCATCAAGAGAAACCCCGATGGGCTTTTCGGAATATACGTGCTTCCCGGCTTCCAACGACGCAAGAGAGATGTCCGAATGAGCATCCGGCGTTGTCAGATTAAGAACGATGTCGATGTCGTCAGCCGTGATCAACTCGTTGATCGAACGGGCGTCAATATCGTATTGCTCTGCCTTTTGCTTCGCGGACTCCAATCGTCGGCTGGCACATGCGGTAATAGTGAAATCACAGAATAAAGGCGCGTTGCGAAAATAGGTGTCGGAGATGTCGCCGCATCCAACCAGACCGACCCGGAATGGCGCACTGCTCAGTTCGCGGCTCATCTCATTCTACTGAAAAAACCCATATTCAGCCAAAGCGCCACCAGAAGAACCAACCCCTGGATGATGTTGAAATAAAACGGATCGACGCGGTTCAGCACGAGCCCGTTCTCGATAAAGCCGAGTGTATAAACGCCAAGCATCGAGCCGACGACCGTGCCTTTGCCCCCGAAAAGGCTTGTTCCGCCGAGTACCACAGCGGCGATCGCCTTCAATTCCAGCCCGGTGCCGGCGGATGCCGTTCCGGACTGCAGGCGCATGGCGATGATGATGCCGCCAACGGCGGCCAGGACGGCAGCCAGCATATAGACGCTGGTCACCAAGCGATTGACGGGAACCCCTGAGCGGCGCACCGACTCCATGTTTGAACCGATACCTCGGATCCGCAGCCCGTAGGGCGTACGGTTGAGAAGAACCCAGCCGACTGCCACAACGATCATGGCGATAGCGATCTGAACCGGCACGATCCCTCCGATCCGCCCCTGGCCAAGGGATATCAGCCATCTGTCGGTTTCAATCGGAATTGAGAATCCTTGGCCGATTAGTTGCGCGATGCCGACAAGAATTGACAATGTCCCAAGCGTGACAATGAACGACGGCAATCTCTGATAGGTGATCAAATATCCGTTGACTACGCCGATTGCGAGCGCGAGGCCCAAAATGAGCGGAACAGTCAACTCTGGCGCCAACCCCATCTGGAGGATCAGCGCGGTCATGACACCGACAAAGCTGACCATCGCGCCGATCGAAAGGTCGATGCCGGCGGCTACCAACACAAACGTTACACCGACTGCGACGATTACAAGCGGCGCACCCTGCCGCAGGACGTTGGTCACATTTCCAACGCTCCAGAAACGGTCTGTGGTCAGTCCGAATGCGACAAGGACGAGGATGAACATAACGAGAATAGGCAGTATCGCGCTGTAGCGGATTGTCAGCAGCCAGCTGGCGCCTATCGACTGGGCGCTGGCGTCACCTGCGGTCAATGCTTTGCTTCCTTCCCGAACCGGCCACGCAAGATTATATCTGCGATGTCTTCGGTGGTGAGTTCAGGGACTGCAAACTCAGCGACATCTGTGCCTTCGGCAATTAAAATGGCCCGATCACAAACGTCAAGAATGTCCTGCATCCGATGAGATATCAGGATTACCGCAACGTTCTTTTTTTTAACCTGCCGGATAGTTTCGATCACCGTCGCGGTCTCCCGAACGCCCAACGCCGCAGTCGGCTCATCCATGATAAGTACCCGCGGATCAAATAACAGGGCGCGACCGATCGCGACCGTCTGGCGTTGACCGCCGGACAACGCCTTGATCTCAACCTTGGTTGTCGGAATCCGGGACCCAAGCTGTGCCAACTCGCCAGCGGCATCGGCGTGCATGCGCTTTAGATTGAGCATCCCAAACCAACAAGGCTCGCGACCCAGATAGAAGTTGGACGCGACGTCGAGATCGTCGCAGAGCGCGAGATCCTGGTAGATCATTTCAAATCCGGCTGACCGCGAGTCGCGAGGCGATGAGAAACTGACGAGTGCACCGTCGACAAAAATTTCACCTCCATCGGGTTGTTCCGAACCGGCAAGAATCTTCATTAGCGTCGATTTGCCGGCCCCGTTGTCGCCGAGGACACCGAGCACCTCACCCGCATGGACAGTCAGATCGACCGAGCGTAGCGCGGTAACCGCACCATAAGACTTCCGGATCCCGCGAACCTCGACTCGCGGGACCCTTAGCTCTACATCATTCACTCAGGCGCGCCTTAATTTCGTCAAGGTCGTCCAAGGTTCGGAAATCTATCTTGATCCCGGTGTTGCGAGGTACACTTTCGCCATTGGCCAGCTTGACCGCGACCTCGATGGCGGTTTCGCCCATCAACTCGGGGCTGCTCTCGACCACTACGATATATGTGCCGTCCTCGAAGGCCGGAAGTAGCTGAGGTGTAACGTCAAGACCGACCAGCTTGATGCGGTCGACAGCGTCCTGACCTCGGATCGCGGCGAGAGCGCCTTCGAGGTAGATGCCGCCACTCCCGAAGAACACATTCAAATCAGGGTTTGCGGTCATCAGGTTCTCGGCACCGGTGCTGGCAAGATCGGCTGAGAACTTTGCGTTGAACGATCCTGCCAGCCGCATTTTATCTGGATTGGCGTCAACAACACTCTTGAATCCGGCTAGCCGGGCATTCTCAATCGGCGCGTCAATCGTGTGAATATCGCCGATGACCAGTTCGCCCATATTGTTTTGCTCGGCATAAGCAAGCAGGCGCTCACCAATCCCCTTGCCTACTTCGAAGTTGTCGAGACCCACACCCGCGGTGACAACATCCACTCCGTCGAGCACTTCATCAACGGCGATAACCGGTATGCCAGCCTCCTGCGCCGCGCGGAGCGCTGGTTGGATCCCATTTGGATCAAGCGCGTCGACGATGATGACATCAACCTGTTGTGTAATGAAGTTCTCGACCGCGGTGAACTGTGCCGTCGGACTGCCATCGGGATTGTGATGGATCATTGTGACGCCCAGTCTCTCGGCGGCAGCATCCATGCCGTTTTGCAGCCGCACAAAAAAACGGTCGGCTAGTACAATTGTCGAGAACCCTACGGTTATGCCGTCCTGCGCCCGGACCGCTCCCAACCCCGCCGTGACACTCAACGCTGCAGCGAGCAAAACTGTCGTGATAGAAAACCGGTTCGACTTCCTCATGATAATCTCCCTAAAATTGCTCGGGCGCATGCCCTCCACAGGCGTTCATTCATTCGCCCTTCATTGGCGAGAGCGCTGGCCCGAGTAGAAAACGCTCTTCTATGAATCCGAATAGACTGTATGCGGCGAGCAAAGCCGTTTGACCGCTTGGGTCGAGCGGCGGCGCGACCTCTACGAGATCAAGCGCGATTATCTCTTCATGACGGCCAAACGCCCGTAGCAAATCAGCGAACTCCTCTCCACGAAGCCCGCCCGGCACCAAAGTCGAGCATCCCGGCGCGGCCGACGGGTCGACAGAGTCGATATCAACGGTGAGATAAATCGCGTCACAGTGTTGAAGCACGGTGCTGACCGCCTTTTCGGCAACGGCCTCCGCGCCAATCTCTCGCAATTCTTTATTCTGAATGATGGTTACACCGTTTTGGCGCTGGTAGTCCCGCTCTGCCATACCGACGTAACCACGGAGGCCGATCTGGGCGAGTGCTCGCGGATCGAGGTTTGCGTCCTCGACCGCGCGACGTATCGGCGTGCCGCTCCAATGTGTCCCATACACCGCGTCGTTATCGATGAGGTCGTTATGGGCGTCAATCTGAATGATGCCGATCCGCGTGTTCGCGTGCGCATCGCCGACGCCTTGATAGGTCGGGAACATGACATAATGGTCTCCGCCGAGCATGAGCGGAAACGCTTTTCCAGCCACTGATCTCGCTGCGGCGCGAATTGAGTTCGACGTTCGTTCTATATCACCGGGCCAGATCGTCACGTCGCCGCAATCGACGACCTTGATACGATCACGCTTACGCTCGCGAGGTGGCCCATAAGAAACAAGAGGCGTTGAACCTGGATTCCACACCTCATGAAACCACGTCGATTGCTCCCTAATCCCACGTGGCCCGAGACGCGCCCCGGGTCGTAGTGTCGCTGTGAAGTCCCAAGGAATTCCGAACACTGCCAAATCGGCGTCTGGAAGAGAACCCGCCGATGCCATCGGTGCCTTGCCGAAGGTCGCGATATCGGCGAACACCATTTCGAAATAATTGCCGAAATTCTCAGACATCATCTCTCCGCGTTACCCAAGTGCGATACATTTCGGAGCATTGACCAACGCCGGGCTCGGTCAAAGTTCAGCCCCCCAAAACAAGGCGTGATCGGCGTTTGATAGTATCGACCGGAGAGTTTCTCACTGTCCACACCCGCGAGTCAAGTGCTTGGCTTTGCGCGAAAGAACCACCGCGGGCGGCCCATTGATCGCCACCGCAGGCGGACTTATGGTCCTCTATAGGGAGAGGTCGACTATGACCAGAATACGTGTCGGACTAATCGGTCTTGGCGAGGTGGCACAATTGATCCATCTCCCGGTACTACACCGCCTGCATGATCTCTTTGAGGTTACAGCACTTTGCGATGTGTCGCCGTCGGTCTTGGCGAAGGTCGCAGCGCGATGGAACGTCGACCGCCTGTACTCATCGCTGAACGCCATGGTTGACGACGATGGCGTCGACGCGGTGTTCATACTCAGTCCTGATCAGCACCATTTCGAGCACGCGACGACGGCGCTCGAAGGCGGAAAGCACGTGTTCATCGAGAAACCCGCGTGTCTCACCCGCACTGATGTTGAACAACTTGAACGAACCGCTCGCCAGGCCGCGCGCGTTGCCATGGTCGGCTACATGCGGCGCTTTGCTCCTGCGTTCCTTGAAGCCAAACGGCGGCTCGATAAACTCGAAAAGCTGTCCTACGTCCGCGTCCAGGATCAATTTTGTGAGGGTCCTTGGTACTTTCGTCAAACAAGTGACGTCGTCTACCCGAACGGCGACATTCCAACCGACGTGGCAACTGCAAGCAAAAAACTTCGACACGACATGATGATGTCCGTTTGCGGCGAGGCGGCATCGCCTGCACATCTACTCGCCTATGAATATCTGACCGGTGTGTCATCGCATTCGTTCTCGGCGATGCGTGATCTCCTTGGTAGCGTACCGCGAAGCGTGACCGGCGCCCAGATGTCGCCGCACGGGGATCAGCTGACCGTGACATTCGACTACGGCGACTATGGTGTGGTGTACGAATATCTTATCGACGATCTTGCTCGTTTCGACGCTGGCATCGACCTCTATGCTCGCCGTCAGCGGCTACGCCTGCGCTACGCCACACCCTATATTCGCGACCTGCCGATGAAGCTTGAGATCCAGGAGAGCACCGACGATTCCAACACGTGGACGGTGCTCGGGCCGTTCCACAAAGATCCGTTCGACGCGGAACTGGAAGCTTTCCACGCGTCGATCGTCAAAGGTGAGGAAAACCGAACCCCCCCTTCTGACTCGCTGGCGGATTTTGTCATTATCGAGGAGATCATTGCCAACGTTAAGGCAGTTGGTTCGCGTGCATGATCTCGCCGGATAATTGGCGACGAGTTCTCGCTGATGTCGAGGTATTCGGCGACAGTTGCAATGTCTATGCAGTGACTGGTGCCGAGGGTACGTTGTTTATCAATGCTGGTACTGGGTCGTGGCTTGATACCGTGCCCGGCCGTTTTCAACCGCCCTACTCGTTGCTGTGCACCCACTATTTTCGTGATCACTCCGCCGGAGCCGCCGAGGCTTCACAGCGCGGGTTTGATGTGCTGGTGCCGGCAGGTGAGGCATTGATTTTCAACGATCCGGTCGAACATTTCCGTTCTCGGCAAAGCTATATCGTCTATGACAACATCTGGGACACATTCGTGCCGATCACGCCGATTCCGGCCACGCCTGTCCACGACCTCGAGACATTCGACATCAACGGCTTCAAGGTCACGGTTGTCCCGCTCCCCGGCGTCACCCCGAACCATTCCGGCTTTGCCGTGACGACGCCGGCATCCGGGTGTGATGTGGTGTTCTGCGGTGAAGCCATCCACTCGCGCGGTCGGATGGCTCGCCTCGCTCCGCTGCAGTACGACTACAACGACCTTGGCGGCGCAGTGAACGCATACTATTCGGCTGGTGAACTTCGCCGTCGGACCCCACAGGCACTGATGCCCAGCCTGGGCGAGCCGATCCTCGATGGGATCGATGATGCGCTGAAGGCGCTTCAAAGGTCGCTGGAATCACTCTGCAGTGGGCGCCCGCTTGAGCGGGAGCTTCTGAAGATCGTTGGCGATGATCGGCTTGAGCGGGTAACCGACCACGTTTGGATGGAACCGCATTCGGAAGCTGCATCCTGGTACGTGATCAGCGAGAGCGGCAAAGCGCTTGTTATCGACTATGGCTACAGCGGCGGCTTCGGGCTCGATACACCCACAGGGATGGAGAAAAACTGGCAGTGGCCTTCCTATCCAACGCGGGATAGGCGGCGAGTACTGCCGCATGGCTTCGAGCCTCTCAAGCGTCAATTGGGCATCGACCGGATCGACGTCGTCCTTCTTAGCCATTTTCACGATGACCATGTTGCGGGCGTGCCTATGCTGCGACGGCGCTTCGGAACCGAATGCTGGGTTCCAGAAAACTTCGCAAGTCTCCTCGAACATCCGGAGGCTCACCGGTTCCCCTGTAACTGGCCCGAACCGCTAGCCATTGACCGGCGCTTGCCGCTCGACCGAGAGTTCACCTGGGAAGAGTTCACATTCCGCCTTGCGCCGATGTCGGGACATACTCGGTTCTCGACGGCCATCGCCTTCGAAGCCGACGGAAAGCGATTCGCCCACACCGGCGACCAGCATTTCTTTTCGGGCGCAAAGCTATCGTCGTCCGAAGGCGACTGGACCAGCGCCAGACCAATTCATAATGAGGTCTATCGTAACGGTGCCCGGAGCGACAGTTACATACGGAGCGCGGAATTGCTGCGCGCGTGGTGGCCGGACATTATTCTCTCCGGTCACCAACGCCCAATGTATACCGACGACACTTTCTTCGACTTGGTGACGACCTGGGGAGAAGAATTCCAGATGCTGCATCGCTCGACGATGGCGCTTGGCGACGACACCCCCCATTTCGACATCGATAGCTGGGGCGGCTGGATCTGGCCGTACCGTATCCACGTGCGGGACGGTGAGACCGCAACGGTCTCAGTGACGGTTCGCAATCCGTTGCCGACTGCTGCGAAGCTGACGGTCCAACTCGTCGGACCAGACGGATGGGTGGGCGGCAGCGCAGAGATCGATGCCCCGGTCCGAGCCGAATCCACTGTTGAGTTATGGATCCGCCCGATCGGCCCGTGTCGGCGGCAACCCATTGCAGCCGAGCTCGTCGCTGGCGGAATGCGCTTTGGCCAAGTTGCCGACGCGCTTGTGACGGTCGGCGGGAGCGCTTTCTAGGGCTGGGGCGCGATGCATTGCGCCCCGGTTCCAGTCTTACAATAGAAGGTGACGCTAATTTGCTATTTCTTCGGCCTATATCGGCGACCGGCCTGATTTCATTACTAGGAACGTCGGCTGCAGTTCAGCGAGATCTTCCAATCCATGTATTGTCCCGACCCTTGCTCCGACTGGACAACACCTGAGCTGCGCGGGTCTCGCAGGGCAATGCCACAACGCTTTGTAATAGCTCCGAGCAGGTTCACTTTTCCGCCGTGTCGGTGAGTTCATATTAACAGAACTGAATGTTTGTGGCGATGAATGCCGCCGCGACTTTGCTTCTTTGCCATCGCCGCACAAGGTTCCCCAAGGACTCTTTCTGTCGCATCGATGTATTCGAACATTTCACTGTCACCTGCGTTCTCTTGGAGTTTTGGTTCACGGGGCGTCATGGGGTACTCACCACATCACAGAAATCGAACTGCACGTCGGTGATGGCGATCCCCAGCAGCGAATCCAAAGCTTCTCTGTGAATTCTAGCGCAGAATATGCAACGAGAAACGCCGCCGCGAGAACCGGCCCGCTCACCAAATCAGCTGATCGCGACATACACGCGGCCGCTATCGATTTTGATCTCATAGGTCCGAAGATCGATGCACACTGGGGCGTCCTTCGCCTCACCAGTACGATAATCGAAACGCCCATTATGCATTGGGCATTCGGTGATGTAGTCCATCACCAGCCCGCCGGCGAGAAGGGCGTGTTCGTGGGTGCAGATTCCGTCGGTGGCAAAGTACTCGTTCTTGCCACTGCGGTAGATCGCGTAGATCTTGCCGTCATGGTCGAAGCCGATGAGATCTTCCTCGTCCACGTCGTCCACGCCACATGCGTCAACCCACTCAGTCATTGGAACCTTTTCAAGAAAGAAACCGCGCTAGCTGGCGAATGCCCGCCGAGGCTCGATGTCGTGAAATTCCGCCCGGTAGCCGACCCGGCGGACGACAGCCAGTTTGCTATACTGACGACTAGTGTTGAGACGGCCCACTTGGCGTTAAGAGAGCATCCACAAGGCGACCGCGCCCTGCCGGGGTGTCCTCAAATAAGTGAGCGTGTTTTCGCTCGATGGTCGCCTGATTGTGGCACTTCTCTCGGTGACCGCGAGAACGTCGCTGCCGCCAATCAGAAGCACGAGACCAGCCGCATCGTATCGCACCGCCGGTGCTATCGGATGAGCCCCAAACACGTCCAAGGCAGACCAGCCGAGCCGTGCAGCCTCTGCGCCCCAACGGTCGAGGAACTTGCCGCCATCGTCGATGAGCGTCCGCCAACGGCGTTTATCGAAGCCCTTGGGCGGTGACGCCAAATCAAGCCGGGCAAAGCCCTCGGCCCACTCGCGGGGAACGCCAGCGCCATACTCGACGAGCGCGGCGCGTTCCTCGAAGGTATCGTCTACAGGCGGGGTCAGAAGTGCAAGCAGTTCAGATTTATGCAATTTAACTTCGGCGATCACATCGTCGGGTGGCTTGTGCAGTGCCCGTAGCTTCAGATGATTGCCACTTGCCTTGATTTCGAGACCCTGCAGCCGGGCGCTTTCTAATAGGGCAAGGGCGGCGCTCATACCGCACTTTCCCAGTATTCCGGGTTCTCATCCGTAACACCGTCACAAGCGTTGATATCTCTATGTTTTCTGGTATTTTCATCCGTAACATTCTCGCCTCGTGTTACGGATTGAAGCTGCTCAAAGGTCTGCGCTTCTGCGGGTTGTGACGGTGTTACGGATCGATCAGGAAGATACCGGCGGAATGGCTCCTCAAACTGCTTCAGAAGGTAGCCTTTTGATGTTCCACTCGCGATCCGGATGGTGTTCGGGGTGACGCTGAATGGCTCCAATAGCGTGGCCAGTTGGCGCACCGTTATGGGCTTGCCCGTTTTCCATTCCGGCCATGGCCGATCCTCCATGGTTTCAAGAGCGCCAACGATCTCGGCTGAGGAGAGCCGGTCGATATCACGTTCGCGAAACAACGCCCGCAGGTCGCTGAGGAGCATGATGCCTGCCGACCTCTCGCTGTGACCTGTGCTCAGCTTTTCCGCCGCCTGACGCGCTCTTTGTGGCCAGTCACCTCCTGCGAGGTCTGCGATTGCAAGCAAGTGACGCCAGTTGTCTGCGGCGCGACCACGAAGTGTAGACGGCATGTTGGGTTCGGCACCCGCGAGCCGAGCGGCATTATCAGAAGTCCACCGCCATGCCATTCGGAGTAGCGGTTTCAAGTGATCCAGCCGGTCACCGCGCAGCGGCTCGACCGTCTCGCCCTCAGCGATACGACGCAATGCAATATGGATCGCTCGGCTTTCGAGGGTCGGCGGCAACTTTCCAATCAGAGCGATGGCCTTTGGCGACCACGTGTGGAAGCGACACGGATCGTGATTTTCGCCGGTCGTGCGGATTACATATGCGGAATTTCGATTGTGCCCGCTATTGAGAACACCGCGTAGCTCGTCGTTGTCCTTAAGGAATGTGTCGGCTTCATCGACAAGAACAGTTGGGCACCACTTTTCGACCGCCCGGAACAATGCCGCCGCCGTGATATTGCTCGCTGGTAGCGGATGAGGAACCACCGCGCCAAGCAGGGTCAACAACGTTGTCTTCCCGCATTCTGGCGTCGGACTGGTTACTGCAAGGATTGGCGAGATCGACGCTGTATTATGGGCATGGGCATGAACGATCCAAAGCGCCATCGCCTCCGCTGCCCCAGATGGTAAGATGAGATGTCGAATGATCGCCGTCGTCAGTGCATCGAGTAGATCGGCCCCCTCAATCGGGTCTGGCCACGGTTCGGGATCGGGGAAAATGATCGCGCTGTCACCGTTGTCAGGATCGGCCTCACCGCGCACCCGTTTTACTTCAGCGTCGAGGGTGGGCGCACGGATACTAAGATTGTCGGCCTCTACCGCTCGGCAGCGGTCATACTCGATGGGTGACAAGGCCGCGAGCCGGGTCAGCACTGCCGCATAATCTGCCGGAGCCTCGGTCACGGGGTCATCTTTTGACAATTGGTACATCTCGCCTTCCGACAACTCGTCCGGCGAGGGTTTGATGGAGCCGCTCATGCTGCCTGCCTCCGACTGGAGATGGCAATCGTCGGCGGGACAGGTGTCAGCCGACGGGTCAGCTCTAGTCGATGGGCCTTGTCCTCGGCTTTGAGGATCAGGCCGGAGAGAACGAAGGCCGCTGCGTTCCAGTCAAGAACTACTACACCGCACCGACCGGCCCGGAGCCAATCGAGCGGTGTGCGCCAGACCGGCAATGCGAGGTTTACAGAGCCAATCCCCTCGCGACCGATCTGACCCTCACCAAGCATCGCGCCGACGCCAAGACGGGTTGCCACCTGTCCGGTTGACGGTTGCCATGCGACAGCGTCGATGATGCCTTGGTCGATGACCGCGAGGATATCATCGGGGCTGTTTTCATTTCCGCCAGCCATTGCTCGTGACAATGTATCGACGACAATCAATTCGACGCTAGGCTCTGGAGGTAGGCCGGCAAGGCGCTGGAGAAGCAGTGTGGCGTCGGCCTCGCCCTTACAGAGATCGATTGGCTCAGGGATGACGAAGAGGGGCACACCTTCGGCGCGAATGTCGTGAAATGTGCGGAAGGCGGTAAGACGCTCCTCGATACCCAGGCCACCCTCGGCCGCGATATATACGACTGTTCCGGTTCGAACCTTTCGATTTCGCCAATCCCAATCAAGGGCAACGCGGGCCGACATATCCAGCGCAAGGAAAGTCTTGCCGGTATTCGAGCCGCCGAAAACAACCGACATGGCACCTCGGTCGAGTACCCGCGTGATGAGGGGTTCCCGCTTCGGCAGGCAGTGGATTTCCGACCACGGGATGGGTATGAGGCGTGGCTTTGCTGTCGTCGGCAGCTCGTCCTTGTCTGGGATGACGTTCATGCCGCTTTCCTCAAAAGCGACCTCGATGTCGCTTTTGCCGACAGGATCACTGGTGAAGGAAGCCGCAGCCGCATTTGAAGCTCACGACGGTGGAGTTCATCCTCGGCTTGAAGCGTGAGACCGGCGAGGCGGTGTCCTGCTCGGGTATCGTCGACTATCACGACGCCGCAACGCTCGGCTTTTAGCCAGCCGACTGGATCTCGCCATACCGGCAACGCTCGACCGTGAGTGCCTATTCCGCAGCGGCCGATTTGTCCCTCACCGAGTAGGGCGCTGACGCCCAGGTGGGTTGCTATGCGGCCTGATCGGGGTTGCCAAGCGACGCAATCGATAACTTCGAGGTCTTCGATTTCATCCCTGAGATTGACTGGGAACAGGAATGCGAAGTCGCCGATTGGGCACGGCAAATAGCCGCCGCGTCCGTCGAGCAGTGCCCGCGTGGTGCGAACGCAAATTGGATCGGTAATCGCCGACTGGTCGATCTCTTTACTACGTAGCCAATTGAAACCCTTAAGGTGCAGCCGGTCAGTGCTGTCCGGGTCCATGAAAATGTCGATGGCGCTCATCATGTGGCACCGCCGATCCGCGCCACCAAGATTTCGGCCGCGTCACCAAGCTTTATCCACCCCGACTCCGTTGCCAGCTGGATTTGTCCTTGCGATTTGTTGTCAGCTGACTTAAATTCCGAGTTGTCCGGTTTGCTACAATGGACATAATTCGGAAGCCGCAGCGATTGGCGCGCTGCGGTTTTCATTCTTTTGTCCATGGCTCACGCAGCCTCGACTTCGCGACCGGCCAGCCATTTTTCAACAGCATCGCGACGATATAAAATTCGCCGGCCAAGCCGAACAATCGGCGGCGCCTCGCGTAGCGCTCGCCATCGTTTTAAAGTCATTGTGGAAACGTGAAGCTGCGCAGCGAGCTGCGGCTCTGTCAAATATTCGGCGAGAATTTCCGACTCGTCGTCGGCGGGTATGTGTTGTGAAAGCGACATTGACGATACTCCGTGTTGGTTGATGACACCGAGTTATCCTCCACTGTCTTTTTGTTGGTCAAAGGCCAAATGGGCGGAATTAATTTGGCCCAAGCCGCTCATAAAGCGGCTCTAGTTTCTTTCGAATAGTGCGCTCGTTGGGAATATGACCGCCGATATTTTCAAACCAACTCTGCATGTCAACCGCCATATCTGCCAAGCTGATTCCGTCCAATCCATCCACTCCATTCGCTCGCGTCACTATCTCAATCCAAAAACTGTCCCAGTCTATTGTCGCCGGGCGTCCCGGCCCTTGGGTTTTTCCGGCTCCCGATCCACCACTCAACCAGCGCATTAAACTGGCGTGGTCAATTTCCACGCGCCCTAAATCTACTTCTGCCGCCGTCCCTGAAAGTGGCCCCTTATCAGCCCAATATTCAGCGGTTGTCTCGTGGGAGGTCTTCCCAATTGAGCCGTCTTTTCTCTCTGGAAATCGTCTAGCTAGAACTTCGTCGTCGCGAAGTGCTGACAACAAATCGCCAAGTCCTTCCTGGGAAAAAGTGTACCCAAGGGCCTCCGCGATTATCTTGCTGGCCACAGTACTAGACGCAGTTGAATAAGGCGTTGAGACGATTCAGGAAACCGATTCTTTGTTGCCAAACGAAGGATCGATTCGATGCAGAATACGTTCTCGAACGCCTTATCCGAGGCGGTATGCAA
>Ga0315339_1001423_pt1 | contig 21273 bp, 19 predicted proteins | sample ASW17metaG_FD_204514 | JGI IMG/M metagenome (GOLD analysis project Ga0315339, IMG submission 204514) | Ammonia-oxidizing marine archaeal communities from Pacific Ocean, United States - ASW #17 | ecosystem: Environmental > Aquatic > Marine > Oceanic | place: USA: California | collected 2016-12-05
GCACAGCACGCCCCGTCTCGCTCCTAGTGAAGTCGCCTGAGCATGTGTTCTGGGGCGGTTGTTCAGGCTATTTCGCCGATCTTGACGTGCATTTGTGGAAAATTACCCATAACCCGCACTGGTCCCTCACAGATGAGGGCCAATTGTCAGTGACGAAGAGGCGAGCTCCGCAAGAGGCGCTTTTCACCCGGCGGTAGCCGTTACGGGAGCGAACTGGTGCAGGCAGTCGTCGGCGAGCGGCACGATCGCCGACCAGTCCCGCGTGCAGTGGTGTTCGGCGCGGCGGAAGTTGGTTGGCGGATTGTCCACCGCCGCGTAGTTCAGATAGAAGATGGTGCGCGGCGATGGCGTGATGTTGGTGCTTGAACCGTGCACGATGTTGCAGTGGCAGATCAGCACCGAGCCGGCAACGCCGGTCTGCGCCGCCACACCGCCCTCCGCGGCGAGCTCAGCGATCGTGTCCGGCGGGATGTGAAACAGAGTGTAGCCGTCGGCATCCTTTTTATCCTCGGTCCCGTGGATGAGGCCACGCCGGTGCGAGCGCGGGATAATCAGAAGCGGCGCGTTGGCGGCCGTCACGTCCTCAAGGAATACGGCGACCATCATCGCGCGCGGCCGTGCTATACCGTCGCGATCGTTCCAAGTGGCGAAGTCCTGGTGCCAAGGCCACAGTTCGCCCGCAAAGGCCGCCTTCGGGTTGAGCCGCGACTGATGGACATAGACGCTGGCGTCCATCAGCCGTTCGGCCCGGCCGATCAGGCGCGGATGGCGACCGAGGCGGCTGAAGACTTCGTTGAAGCGGTGCGCACCGTATACGAGGCGGACAGCATCGGAGCCAGGCTCCTGAACGACGCCGCTGCCGCGACGCGCCATGACTTTCGCCGCGGCCGCACGCAGCACGGCAACTTCGGCGATGCTGAACAACGTGGGAAAGAAGAGGAAGCCCTCCTCCTCGAAAACGCACTTCGCGTTGTCATCAAGGTCGGTCACCTACGGCGCCTCACGAACACCACATAAAAACTCGTCGTTTGCGCAGTTTGCCATGCGTACACCAGCAGCGTGACTCAGGTGACCGTGAAGATCAATGTCCGCGCTATGAAGTACTTAAAACCACTGATTACCACAATGGTATGGAGGTTTCGGGCCCAGAATAAAGACCGCCGCAGCGCCGGCCGTAGCAGCGGTTAACACTTGCGCAAGCTTCCCCACTACAACGAGTCCCGCGAAGGCGCCGAACTGCTCAACTAGATTGAGATGCGCACACGAGGCTCGCTTGACCCAACTGGGCCATCCGAGATATCGCGCAGCGTGACATATGCGTCCGGCCGTAAATTTCCATAGTGGCATACCTGCGCCACGATGGGAGGGCTCCACATCGTGGCGATCAAGATCGACGTAAGAAAGAGATAGGGAACTTCCGTTTACATATGTTGGTTCCACCAAATGACTAGGTCCCCGCTTTGGGTTTATAGAGAACCATGCGGTAGCAATCGAGGTTACGTGACAGGAACTCGTAGGTCGCACCCCACAGGTAGAGGCGAAATTTACGGTACTCGAAGTCGCCAAACTCGCGAATGATCGCGTCCTTGTTGTTCTCCAGGTTCTCAGCCCATTGCTTGAATGTCAGGTAGTAGCTGTGCCGATCGTTGAGGATTTCGAGCATCTCGAACGGTGTCTTGGCGACTTTGTTGACAAAATCATCGAGCACCAGAAACGAGTGGTTGCCGGGATAGATATGGCGTGCCATGAAGGTTGAGAGCTCGTATTTCTTGCGTGCAGCGCTACCATCGAGAAAGACCAGCCCGCCGGGTTTCAGCAACGAGTCGAACTTCTTCAAAACCCGCTCGTAGTCGGGCAGATGCTCAATCACGCCCATGATGACGATGGAGTCGAACTTTTCCTTGGTATCGTATTCAAGCAAATCCTGTAGCACTATCTTGAAGCTATCGCGGAATTGGCTGAGCTTGTCGTTTATGAAGGTCTGCGAGACCTCCGATATAGTCAGGCCGACGAAATCGATGCCGCGCGGAAGCGCATGGCTGGCGAAGGCGCCCCAGCCAGGGCCGATTTCGAGCACCCGGGTCGATTGGCCGAGCTCGCACTTCTCCACCGCATAGTCGAACTTGCGGCGCAGCGCCGCCTCCAGGGTCTCGTCGTCGCTGGCGTAGACGCCTTGGCTATAGGCCGGCAATACCGGGTCGAGGAAGCTGAGAAACAACTTCGGGTCGAGATCGTAGTGCGACGAAATCGCCGCCCTGTTGGTGAACACCTGACCGAAGATCAGCGGCTGGACGAACCGCCAGGCGGTGACGATCGGGTGGCGGTCGTCCAACGAGGCGCGCAGCGCGAACGGGCTGATCATGTCACCCTTGAGGTCGATATCGCCCTGCAGAATCGCCTCGGAGATGTTCGCCTCATCGAGCGAGGCCACCGCCTTCACCGCCCGGTCGGTGCGCAACCCGACATTAAACTGGGGCGCACCTTTGCCGACTTCGCGCTGCGTCCCATCGGGCAATTCGATTGAGAACGGGGTCTCGACCGCACCGATGCGGTCGATGAACCCCTCAATCCTGCTGAAGCGGGTCCGCGCCGCCATATGTCCCCCGTCGCTACGGCGCGACAATGTTGCACAAAACGTGGAGGGAAGAAACGCTTCTCAGGCGGCCGTCTCGGCCATCGCAGCCTCGGCGCCGGCGCGCTAGTGCTTTGCATTTCTCACGGATAATGAGGCCGTGCCGCACCACGATGAGTTCGTCGCCACGTATCGGAAAACCGTAGCACCTCACGTCAGGGCTTGCGGCGCTCATCGACCAGCACGCCGTCGGCCACCAACGTCTCTATCTCGTCATCAGAGAAACCGGCCTCGGCCAAGACATCGCGACCATCGGCACCAAACAGCGGCGGGCCTGAACGCACCGTGCCTGGTGTCCGGCTCATCTTGAGGGGAATGCCGGTGCCGGTGTAGCCGTCCTTCTCGACCACCATGTCGCGATGGCGCGTGTGGGCATGGGCGGCAACATCCGCCATACCGAGCGCCGCGCCTGCGGGCACGCCCGCCTCCACCAACTCCGTCGCGATGGTTTCGCCATTGAGGTCGACCACCAGCGCCTGTATTTCGCCAGTGAGTGCGACGCGATGGCGTAATCGGTCGGCGTTGTGGCGAAAACGCTCGTCCTCGGCGAGGTCGGGCTTGCCGAGGATAGCGCAGGCGCGCTGAAACTGGCGATCGTTGCCGACCGCCAGAAACAACGGCCGCCCGCGCGTCGAAAACAGATCGTAAGGCGAAATGTTGGGATGCGCGTTACCGGTCAGGCGCGGCGGGTCGCCCGACATGAAGAAGTTGGCAGCATGGGGGTGCTGGAGCGCGAAACCGCAGTCGAACAGCGTAGCCTCTACCATCTGGCCGCGCCCCGATCGGCTCCGCTCTTGTAGTGCGGCGAGGATGCCGAAGGCCGCATACAGGCCGGTGCCGAGATCGACGATCGGAATGCCGAGCCGCATTGCCCCGCTCTCCTCCGACCCGTTGATGCTGATGAGGCCGGCCCAGGCTTGCACGGCCGCGTCATAGCCCGGCAGACCGCCGAGCGGTCCGTCGGCGCCGAAGCCAGTGATTCGGCAATAGACGAGGCCAGGAAATTGGGCTGACAGCACGGTCTCGTAACCAATATTCCAACTCTCAAGCGTACCGGCCTTGTAGTTCTCGATCAAGATGTCGGCGCCCGCGAGAAGCTGCAGTAGCACCACCCGCCCCCGCTCAGAGGTGAGATCGAGACTGATCGAACGCTTGTTGCGGTTCACGCCCGAGAAATAAGCCGAGAGACCATCCTTGAACGGGGGCCCCCAATCGCGCACTTCATCGCCCTGGGGTGGCTCGATCTTGATCACCTCGGCACCGTGATCAGCCAATATCTGCGTGCAGTAAGGACCGCCCAGAACTCGCGTGCAATCGATAATCTTTATCCCAGCTAGCGCGCCCTCGCCGCCTCCCTGCTCGCGTTCGTACGTCATGCGGCGGTCCGCGCGCCGCCGAACACCGTCTCGGCAAAGCGGGGATAGACCTCGGCGATTCCCACTGCGACGCGCTCGCGCAACACCGCCACCGTGCGGCTGTCGGGTACGGGCGTCACCGGCACCTCGGGCGGCCGGTCGAAAGCGAAGCCGGTGTGCTCGGCGATTTCGCCGGCGTCGTGCCCCGGATGTACGCTCGCGAGCCGGAAACGGCGCCGGGCGCGATCGAAAAGGAAGAGACAACGACCCGTCACAAGGGCATAGGGCCCGCCGCGGCGATTGACATCGTTGGAGCTAGGGCCGGCGGCGCTGATGAAGTCGACTCGCGGCACCAGCACGCGCCGGGTGTGCTCCTCACGAAACAGGATCACGCGCGGAATCAGATGGTAGAGATGCGCCGAGCCGAACGAGCCCGGCCAGCGCACTGATAGCCGTGGATACGCGCCGATGCCGACCAGGTTGAGGTTGGCCGCCCCGTCGATCTGTCCGCCGCCGAGAAAAAAGGCGTCGATCCGGCCCTGGGCGGCACAATCGAAGAGTTCAACCCCACCATTGGTAAAAGGGTTGTGACGATGGCTGCCGAGCAAGCTCACCCGCAGCCGGCCGCCGCTCTGAGCCTGGGCAAGCAGGGCCGCCGCGCCCGTAATAGGCGAGGCGGAGCCTACAGCTACCGAGCGGCAGGGCTCCAGGAGCTGCGCGATCACGGCGATCAAGAGCTCTTCGCGGCGGTAAGCAGGATCGCTCATTCGGCGGCACGCGCCGCAACGATGTGTTCGGCGAGGTAGTCCGCGAAACCGGCTTGGGTCCGCGCGGCAGCGGCGTAGATCGCGAGGTGGGCGTCGTCGCGGGCATAGTAGCCCGCGAGGCCGAGCGGCCGCGCGCCACCGGGGACGGATACGACGCCCTCGATGTAGAGCGCCGGGATAGTGCCGGCGGCGAGCGCCTCGTCTTCCAGAAAATTGTCGTCGACGACCTCCTCCACCGTCACGAAGGTCGTGCCCGCCGCATGCGCCATCGTCATCAGGGTCCGGTGCGCGCCGATCCACACGTTGCCCTCGTGATCAGCCTTGGGTGCGTGGAAGAGCGCGACGTCGGGCCGGAGCGCCGGCACTACCAGGATCGGGTCTCCGGACTTCGCCAAGGGATTGTCGATGATGCGCCAATCCGGTCGGTGACGCACCAAGTCGGAGCCGAGGATGCCGCCCAACGCCATGAAGGGGATACCTGCCTCGCCAGCCCGCAGGCCCGCGTGGATCGCGGGGCAGGTCGAATCGCGAAGGGCTAGCGAGGCGGCCGCGACAGCGCGTTGAAAACACGCTGCGGGGCCGTGTTCGCCCAGGGAAACTGCCGAGGTCTCAAGCGCCGCGACGCAGCCCGCGCCGATCAGGATGTCCACCTGCAACCCCCCCTGGGGAACGCACAACACTCGCAGGTCGCGGGCGCCGCGGCGAACGAGCGCACCGATCGCCGCCATCGCGGCGCCGTCGATCTCGCGCGGCAAGGCCACAAGCGCGCCGTCCGGAATTGCCGCCGCGATCTCTTCCACCGTCGCGATGGGGCCCCTCATCATCGTGGATCGCACACTATAGAGGGCGGTCAGGGTCGGCAAACGCACCTTATGGGCGATTGCCGACTGCTTTAGGCCCTCCGAATCGCAGTCCGTGTGACCCCCGTCACAGGGTACTTTTGAATCGCGGGCTAGCTTTGATCCACGGTCACTAGCGGAGTGATCTAATGGCACTAATCGAAGATATCCAGAAACGTTTCGAGCGCGCGGGTGCGCCGATGCTCAAGAGAGTTCAGCGGTCCGAGGTCGCCGCCGCGAGCCGCCCACTTCGCCTCTTTGTCGACATTCTCCATCCCACCGACGCGCACTTCTTGCATCATTTCGTCGTCGAGGTGCGTCGGCATGGCCCTCAATTCCTGGGCGCCTCGCGCAAGAACGGAGTGCCCGCTCGACCTCTTGGATCGATTCGATATTCCTCATGTCGAGGGGGCGTCATGCGCGGGGAGCGGTAGGACTGTTGGCGGAGTTCGGACGACGCTTCGCCTTCACGGCGAAAGCGGCCCGACAGTTCGATACCGACTATATGCTTGGGCTGTGGCGACCCGTGATCGCGCCCGCATCGCACCTGATGCGCGGCCACTCGGTTGTATTCTATGACAACGAAGACGCGCGCAAGCCAACCCTGCGGTGTAGCGGACTTGTAACGTGTTCTGTTTGCTGCCCTGTTATCACGACGACGCCGGATCGCTTTCAGCCCGATCAGACGCGACTGAAGCAGTATGGGCTGGGCGGCGACGAGCCGTTATTCATGGTGCGGTTCGCGTCATGGGACGTGGCTCACGACTTCGGGCAGAGCAGCTTATCCGCCGCCGGCAAGCGTGAGTTGGTGGAAAAGCTAGGCCGCAAGGGTCGGGCCCTAATTTAGTCCGAGGGCGCGTTACCGCCCGATCTAGGGCGGTACTCTCGGTGCACCCCGGTCGAGGCGGTATTCGATGTTCTGTCGGCCGCCGACCTCATCGTTGAGGAAAGTACCAGCATGAGCGCCGAAGCGGCCGTGCTCGGCACTCCCGCGGTGTTCGTACCCTCGACCCGACGTTGATTCTGCGATGATGTCGAGGCTCACTATGGCCTCGTCCACACGTTCACGCAGCGCGAGGCGTTGGCGCGCATGGACGCGCTCCTGAGGGTGCGGCACCTTAAAAGGCCGACGTGCTGGCTCGCCAGCGGCCGCTCCTGGCCGAGCATGAGGACACCACCGCCCCCCTCGCCCAACCTATGCACCGCGCGGCGAACTCGCACGGGTAATTGACCGCCACGCGAGCCCTGCGGACGCACATTATCAAAGGTAGCCGGCGAACTCCTTCTCGACGGACTTGGGGTCAGCAGCCAGGCCGGCCGCGACGCTGCTTGCCATGTCGCCGGGGTAGATATCCTCGACGCCATCCCGGATCGCCTTTAAGGCGGCCTCGGCCACCTCGGCGGGCCGCAACTTGGGAATATCGAGACCCGTGGTCATCCGGGTATCGACCGCGCCTGGCATGACTGCGACGATGAGCGTGCCCTGTTTGGCGAGTTCGGCACGCACCGCCTGGGTTAGCGAGAGGCCTGCCGCCTTGGTCGCGCAGTACGAGCCCATGAGCGGGAAGTTCACGCGCGCAAGGATCGTCAGCATGTTGACGATCGCGCCGCCGCCGTTCGCCTTCAGGACCGGCGCGAAAGCCCGGCACATCGCCAGTGTCCCGAGGTAGTTGGTCTCTATCTCCTCGCGGGCGATGTCCATCGACGGCGCGGCCAGGGCGGGCGTGTTGAAGTTGATGCCGGCGTTGTTAATCAAGAGGTTGACGTCGGCACCCGATAGAGTCGCGCCTGCTACCTGCGCCTCGCTGCAGATGTCCAGACCGAAGGAAACCACCCGTAGATCATCCGAAAGGGTAGCGAGTTGGGCCGGGTTGCGCGCAGTTGCGTAAACCTTAGCGGCGCCGGCGGTCAGAAGTGCTTCCACACAAGCGGCGCCGATGCCGCGGTTGGCGCCGGTGACCAGCGCAATCGCCCCCTCGATGTCCATGCTCACATCCTCAGCCCGTCTCTGCGCTGCCCGGCGCGCTTTCGGCCCAGCGCGCCATCAGGGTGTTGGAGGGGCGTTGCTCGTCGACCAGTTTCCGCGCCGTCTCGACGCCGGCTACGGGCAGGCCAGCAGGGTCAAGCAACCCTAGTTGCACCAGCACAGAGGCCTGATCCCAATAGATATGCTCGTGGTAGAGCTTGTCGCCGCGGAAGTTGATGATGGCGACCACTGCGATCTCAACGTATTTGCCGGTCGGCGGGATACCCGGCAGCATCCAGTCGATCTCGATATCGTGCGTGAAGCAGAACAGCATCTCGTCGACCACGCGATCCGCGCCGACGGTGCGCGAGACCGGCACCAGTTTGGTATCCTGCGGCGTCTTGGGTATGAAATGGTTCTTGTAGAAGCGATGCAACTCAGCGTGGCCGACCCCGCCGGTCATCGTTGGGATGTGGTTGACATAGGGCTCGGCCACCATCGTCGCCATCGTCGCGTCAACATCTCGGGTGGCGAATTCATACTCGGTGTGCCTATCCCAGAGCGCGTTGAGGTCGTAACGCGGGCCGAGGGCTCGGCGCAGCACTGCCATCGTACGTGAATGCGCCATCCACGCCGCCGGCTTGTCGTAGGACTCGCGACCGGGGTTGTAGAAGGCGTGATCGACGCCGGGATAGACGTGAATGTCGATATGTTCCCGTCTGCCGCAAGCCGCGCGGATTTGTTCCACCGCGCTCTGTGGCACGAACTGGTCATCGCCCGCGAAGTGCATCACGGTTGGACAGGAGATTTGGCCCACCTCATCAAGGCTCTGTTCGATGCCGACGCCATAGAAGCAGACTGCCGCGTCAACCGTTTCGCGAGCAGCGGTCAGATAGGCGAGCCTGCCGCCGAGGCAGAAGCCGATCACCCCCGCCTTATCCCCGCACTCCGGTCGCGCCCGCATGGCGGCGAGCACCGCACCGATGTCGTCGATGCCGCGCGCGATGTCGAATTGCTCATACAGCGCGAACGCCTTGGCCAGTTCGGCTTCGGTGTGACCCAGTTGTACGCCCGGTTCGAGCCGCCAGAAAAGGTCTGGAACGAGCACGACGTAACCTTCCTCCGCGAAATAATCGGCGGTGGCCCGCATCGACTTGTTAACACCGAAGATTTCTTGGGCGACGATCAGACCTGGACCCGCCCCGCCCGGAGGCAGCGCCAAATAGGCACCGAAGGTGCCGCCATCGCGGGCGGTGATTTCAATATCGCTGCCGCTCATGCTCTTGCCTCCTCACTCAAGTCACGACGCCAAGGAAGCGTTCGTTGAGTTCTTGCTCGTAATAGAAGATGCCCTTGCCCAGTTGATCGGGTGTCCAGACTCGGGTCGGGTGGTCCGGGAAATAGGTGTAGCCGCCGCAGAGTACCTCGTTGCGATTGCCCGAAGGGTCGAAGAAATAAATTGTCTGGCCACGTGTGATCCGTGCCGGGTCGGACCGATGTCGCGCTCAATCTGGTAGCGCGCGATCAGGTCGGCGGCGTGTCCGACATCGTGCCAGGAATCTAGCCTGAACGGTGCGTGGTGGAACTTGTCGGACTCTTCGTGCTGGACGAAGGCCACCTCGTGCGCCTTGTTGCTCGAGGTCAGAAACGCGGCGATCGGGCCCTCCGGCGTTTGCACCGCCTCGGCTAGGGAAAAATCGAGGACGTCGGTAAAAAAGCGCGTGACGGCCGGAATCTCGGGGCCGTATAGGAGGCAGTGATCAAAGCTGAGGGCGCGCATGCCACGCGGCTCGTCGCGCCACACGTCGGGGTTTTCGGTGTAGGGAACCGCCGCCGCCTGCGCCATTTCGGCGTAGAGCTCGATTCGGTGCCCGCTCGGGATGGTGAAGTCGAGGCACCGTCCCAGCCCCGGCTGCGGGCCAGCAGCGATTCGGCGGACCCTGAGACCGAAGGCCCTAATGCGTTTCTCGTAGGCGGCGAGGTCGGTTTTGGCCGCGACTTTGAAGCCCATCACATCCATGCCCGCATCATCGGCCTCGCGCAGGACGATGCTGTGGTGGTCGAATTCCTCACAGCCCTTGAGATAGACCCGACCGTCCGGTTCCTTGCCGACCAGATCCAGGCCGATGCGGTCGACGTAGTGAGTTAGCGCCTCCGCCATATCGAGCACGCGGATTTGCACGAAGCCCGCTCGCAGCACCCCGGTCAGCGCCATTGTCGTCCCCTCCCCTCGTCGGCCGCCGTTTCGGCGCGACTCGCGGTCATGTTGACACAGCCGAGGGGGGCGTCGCGAGTCTCTCGACACGCGATCAACCGTGGCTAGGGTGGGGGCTCGGCCGCTTTGGTGCGTTTGCGCAGCGCCTGGGCGCGACGCGCAATGACCAAAACCTCATCGGCTCGACTCGCGTTCTTGAGAATCAATACGTAAATATCGAGCGCCCCGGCGAGTTCTTGTTCCGGCACATCGAACAACGGTTTCATCAGTGCCGTTGCTTCCGTCTCCTCGCCGGGCAGGCTTTCGTCCTCGGACAGATAAGCAAACGCGCTGAGGACATCGTCCATTGACGCATTGTCCCAGTCGACCTCGGCGCCGCCATCGGCGGCGTCGGCGATTGCCTTGACCACCATGACGGGGCGCTGAGCCGAGGCCGCCCGAGCCGCTTTGGCGTTGGCACGTTGCGCGGCGCCAAGCGAGTCGGAGAAGACATTGGACGAGCTTGGACCGCCACCCAACTGCATGATTCCTACGACGACATCCATCGCCTGGATCGCCACACGAGGTTGCGCTTGATCTGACATTGATGTCCCACTCCCTTCCGGTGACGTTCCTGCGGCGCAATGCAGCCTAATTATACCCAGGGTATATTCCCATTTAGTAAGCCCCTGGCGTGCCCGAGGACATGCGTTGGGTTTTGCGGCGCGGCGCCGCGGTAGAGTTGTCGAGAAGGAGACCATGATGGGCGCTCAAGATGTCGTGGGTCACTATTCCAGTAAGGGCATTATCGATCGCGTTCTGGGGGCATTGCGCAGAGCTGGGGTTGACCTCGAGCGGCTGACGCCGACGGAACTGGCGCCCGTCGATCACCTTCATGCGCGCGGCGTCGAAGCGACCAAGGCGCTTCTAACAGCCCTCGGCCCCGCGCCTGGCGAGCGTGTATTGGATATCGGCTGTGGCGTCGGCGGTCCGGCGCGTTGGATCGCCTCACAGGTCGATGATTGCCACGTCACCGGCATCGATCTCACGCCCGCGTTCTGCACTGTCGCCGAACGCCTCACTGAGCTTACCGGCCTCGGCGACCGGGTCCGCATCGATTGCGCCGACGCGCTCGACCTGCCGTTCGGGGGCGCCGCCTTCGCCGTCGCCTACTCGCAGTACGTCATCATGAACGTCGCCGACAAACGCGCGTTCGTGCGCGAGGCGGCGCGGGTGCTCAAGCCGGGCGGGCGCTACATGATCTCAGCTGTGACCTGCGGCCCAGGGTCCGAGCCCGTCTTTCCGCTGCCCTGGGCCGGCCGCCCCGACATCAGCTATCTGGCGTCGGGCGACGACCTGCGCGCCGACCTCGAAGGCGCGGGTTTCGAGATCGTCGATTTCCGCGATTGCACCGCCGAGAACGGCGCCGGCCACCAGTCGGTGCTGGAACGAATCGCGCGCGAGGGGCCGCCAGCCCTAAGCCCTCGTCTGGTCATGGGCGAGGGCTTAGGGCAAGCCCAACGCAACTCCGCCACCGGTTACGCCAGCGGCGCGCTAATCGCCGTCGAGGTGCTGTGCCGCAAACGTTGAGGTCGTGAGGCGGGCGGCCATCGATCCTACGAGACGAAACCCTTCGGGCTCTCCTCAAGATTAAGGCGTTTCCATACGAATTAACTAGCCGCGGAGCGCCGTCTCGAAGCACGTCAACGGTCTACGTCGGCTCAATGACGATTAAGACCTGGGCAAACTCGACGGCGTCGCCGTCGCCGACGGCGATGTGGGCGATTCGGCCCCCACGACCCGCCTTGATCGGGTTCATGACCTTCATCACCTCGATGATGCAAACGGTGGTGTCGGCCTCAACCACGCTTCCCACTTCGACGAATGGTGGCTCGCCGGGGGCGGGCGCGCGATAGAAGGTGCCGACCATCGGCGCCGTAATGGCGGCGCCGCCTTCCGGCACGGTTGGCGCGACAATTTGCGTGGCCTTGGCGTCGGCTTTCGCGCTGGCCGAGGCCGCCACGACCGGCGGGGCGTCCACGACCGTTGGGCCGCCGCCGCGTCGCGGCTGGCGAAAGGTTAGCTTGAACTCGCCCATCTCTATGTGCAGCTCTTCGCACGACGAGTTCTGCGCCAGCGTGAGGATCGAGACGATATCGTCAACTGTAACGGTCATCGGGGGTATCCGGCTATCGGGTCACGGAAAGATGCAGGCCCTGGTGGCTGATGTCGAGGGTTTCGGCCTCTGGTGCGGCCGCCATGTAGGCCGCCGCTGTCCTAACGTCGCGATAGCTGAGCGCCCGTTCACCCTCACCCTCACCATCGGTCCGCACGGTGAGGCCGCGCGCGTCACGGCGCACGAGCGCTTCCTTGACCAACTCCGAGAGCGGTGACTTCGCCACTAGGGCCGGGTCGATGTCGCGCGGTTCGCGTTCGTAGGTATCAATGGTGGACGCCCCAAAAAACAAGCGCAGCAACAGGTCCTGATCGGACAGTTCGGGGCGCTCAGCGCGGAGCTTGGCGAGGTCCGGATCGGGGACGGTGAAGTCAGGGGCCCCGCTGGTGTCGTCAGGCACGATCCGGGCGAAAATGTCGGGGTCTACCTCACCCGGCACCTCCCCATAATAGCCACGCGCGTATCGCGGGAGTTCGTTCGGCACGCTCCCGTAGCGCTCGCCGCTCATGACGTTGAGGACTGCCTGGACTCCAACCATTTGCGAATAAGGCGTAATCATCAGCGGATAGCCCATCTCCCCGCGCACCCGCGCCACTTCCTCCAGGATCAGCGGCATGCGTTCGACAATTCCGGCCTCCGTCAGCTGGCGCTCAAAGTTGGACATCATGCCACCGGGAATTTGATGAGTGACGTAGCGCTCGTAGGCCTCGTCATCGAACACCACCGTCTTGGGAACCATGTGGCCGTGACGCGCCGCCGCCCATTGGAAATAGTCGTCGATGCGCGCCACCAGCGCCTCGTCGACAGCGCTGCGCGCACCGACCTCGCGAACCGCCGCGAGGGTATCGGCCGTGGCCGGGATCGAGGCGCCGCGCGCGAGTGCGTCGCTGGCCGTGCAGACGGCGTCGACGCCGAGGCGGATGCCTTCGCGACAGCACGCCAGAGCCTGGCCGGTGGAGTCGTGGACATTGAGCTGGAGCGGCACATGGTCGCCAGTGATTCGCTGCATCGCAGGGACTAGTGCGCCCGTGCGCTCGGGCGTGAGCAAGCCGCTGGCGTCGTAGAGAGTCACCGCATCGACGCCGAGGTCCATCAGGTCACGTGTTTTCCGTAGGAACAGCTCGTCGGAATGAACCGGGCTGATGGTGTAGCAGAGCGCTCCGTCCACTTTGAGCCCATGGCGATGGGCGCTCGCTATGTGATAGGCGACCTTGGAGAAATCGTTGAGGCCGTCAATCTGCAAGACCCACTCGAACCCGACCTCGGCCAGGCATTTCATCAGCAGCTCGACCACATCGTCGGGGAACTGACGCCAGCCGAACAGGTTGCGACCGCGCACAAGACACATCAGCGGCGTGTTCGGCATCTCCGCCTTGACCCGGCGACAGCGCTCCCAGGGGTTCTCGTGGAGGAAATTGACGGCAGTATCGAAGGCTGCGCCGCTCGACGTGCAGGCGCGGATGAAGCCGGCTTGATCGACCACGCGCGCGATCGAGAGCATGTCCTCGGTGCTCATGCGCGTGGCCCATAGCGACAACTGGCCGTCGCGCATCGTCTCCTCGATAATCCCGACCTCTCGCGGCATCGGCGCAATTCCCTCAATCAGTGACGAACGAACGTGGTGTAGCACAGGCCTCCGCCTGGCGGCGCTACAAGCTTAGTGCGAAGCACTCGCCAATTCCTTCAGGCCGACGGCCAGGTCAGCGAGGCGCGCCGGATCGACCGGCACGCAGTTCTCGATCAGACGCCGCGCCCAACGGACATCGCGGCCGATGGCGACCCCGATTCCGAGCCCAACGACACCACGCACAATGTTATCCTTGATGAAGAATTGGAGCACCTTGTCACCATCTGGCGGGCCGCGCTCGACAACGCGCTCATCGGCGTCTTGGACCCCGGCGACCTGAAGGCTCGTGTCGTACTGATCCGACCATAGCCACGGCACCTCAACGTAGGGCGCACGCGCGCCGCACATGACGCCCGCCACCGCGGCCGGCTGTTTTTCCGCATGCAGCCACGATTCGAGTCGTAGGCGTCGATCGAACAGCGGATGATAAAAGCGCGCCACATCGCCCGCGGCGTAAATCCCCGGTTCCGAGGTCTCTCCGAACTCGTTGACCAGAATGCCGTCATTGACGGCGAGACCCGCGCGTTTGGCGACGGCGGTCTCTGGCGCTACGCCAATCCCAATCACCACGAGATCCGCCGCGAGAGGCGCCTCGCCCTCGCAGATTACGGTCTCGACGCGGTCGTGTCCCGAGATCGCCGTGACCGTCGCCCCGAGCCGCACATGCACGCCCCGGGTCTCGTGCAGAGCCATAAGACGCGCGCCAATGGCCGGCGGAACAGCGCGCCCGATCAGGCGATCGGCTGCCTCCACCACCGTGACCTCGCAGCCGCGCTCGCGGGCGGCTGCGGCCACCTCAAGGCCGATGAACCCACCGCCAATGACGACAACGCGCGACCGCTCGCCGAAGGCCGCGGCGATGGCGGATGAGTCTTCGATGCTGCGCAGGTAGTGGACGCCCGGCAGGTCGGCGCCGGGCACCCCTAGCCGGCGCGGCGTGGCCCCCGTGGTGAAGAGCAGCTTGTCATAGCGGAATATTTGCCCATCACCGAGACTGAGGGTCGCGGCCGCGCAATCGACCGCCGCGACGCCCGCCCCGAGACTCAGCTCGATGGCCTGCTCGTCGTAGAACGCTCGCTGATGCAGGAGGCAACTCTCGTAGTCCTGGGTTCCGAGCAGCGCGCCTTTGGAGAGTGGCGGCCGCTCATGGGGCAGATGGGGCTCCGCCCCGATCAGGATCACGCGACCGTCGAAGCCGTGCTTGCGCATCGCCTCGGCGGCGCGGCCACCGGCATGTCCGGCGCCGACGATGACGAACGTGGGCACCGCCGCTGGCCGCGTGTGGTCTCTAGCCGTCGGTTTGAGTGTAGTACGTCCGCACCGGATCCGTGGCCGACAGCGCCAAGACCGCGTCCATCCCACCGGCCGCCGTCAGCGCCGCGAGTTGCGCCTTATGCGTCGCGACCGTGGTCCACCACTCGATGATTGTCATCTGGTCAGAGTCGCCGGCGTCGATGAGAAGTTCCAGGCCGGAACAGCCCTCGATGCCGCTGCCATCGCCCATGTGCGGCAGAATCAAGTCCTTCATCGCGCCGCCCTGCCCCGGCTTCGCGACCAGACGCACCAACAACAAAACACTCATGCCGATCTCCCTGACAGACCCATGTACATCTGCGAACGCGGCCGACTATAGCAAATCGCCATCAGGCCGACGATGCGCTGACCTTGGCCCATGGTGAGGTGACGAATGCCGCACCCGAATGGTGCTCGCCGTCGGCGGATCGACTGACGGCATTGGGACAGGCGAACATCGCCGGGAAAACTCCGTGCTGATCGCCTCGGATCGTGAAACTCTGGCGGAGGGCCGCGACGACACTCTCGCCGAGCCGATTGTCGAGACTCACGATATCGGTGCCGCTGACGTCGATCCGAGGCTGCGCAAACGCAGCGCCGACATCCATTCCATAGTCGCACAAAAACGATGTCAGCTGGAACACCGCCGGCATGATGCGCCGCCCGCCCGAGGCGCCGAGTGCGATCCGCACCCCGTCCGGGCGTGAGATGATGGCCGGGCACATGTTGGACAACGGCCGCCTTCCAGCCGCGATCGAGTTGGCCCGGCCCGGCCTGGGGTCGAACCACATGATGCCATTGTTCATAAGAATCCCGGTCTCTGGCAGCATCGTCTTGGAGCCGAATAGCGAGAGCAGCGTCTGTGTCAGCGCCACGAAGTTGCCATCTCGGTCAACTACACTTACGTGTGTGGTGCAGGATGGAGCCCTGGCCTCATTGCTGTCGCCCATCGTCGCCAACCGTTCGCGATAGGCATTCTGCAGGCTTTTGGCGTAGGCGAGATAGGCGCTCGCGCTCGGTGAATCGCCGGTGGCGCGATCGCCGAGCCCGGCCAGCGCCGCCAGCAACGTCGGTCCGGCGGTGAGCCCTGGTGCCACATCGATCGTGGCACCACGATGGACGGCGCGCTCGGTAGGCAGGACCCGAGCCTGGTAGCCGGCGAGATCGGCGGCGGCGAGTGTGCTGCCCCCGGCCTGGCAGTCGGCGATAAGGGCGCGGGCAACCTGACCTTCGTAGAAGTCACGCGGACCTGCGTCGCGCAGCCGGCGCAGCGTCGTCGCCAGGTTTCCGAGCTTGAGGCGGGGCGGTGGGGCGCCCCATTCCCCGACTGGCGGAAAACCATCGGGCAGATAGACGCGTGCGCTCTCGGCGAACCCGGAGAGCTGGCGAGCCGCCGTCGCGATCAACAACGTCGCGTACCAATCAGCAATCATCCCTTCCTCGGCCAGCTCCACCGCTGGCGCGATCATGGCCTCCCAGCCCCGGGTGCCAAAGCGTTCTAGCGCCAGCGCGATGCCGGCGACGTAGCCCGGCGCCGCCATCGATGGAAAGCCGAGGAGGTTGCGATCGTCGACCACAGCCGGCCAGCCGAACAGGTCCGAGGCCGTGCCGCCGGTCAGCGGATAGGAGGCGGGATCGAGGCCGAGCGGGGCGCGCATGCCGAAGTCGACTGCGTCCACCCGGTCCTCATGGGCCCGGTAGATGAGCATGAAGCCGCCGCCACCAAGCCCGCTCATCCATGGTTCGACGGTGCCGATGGCGAGGCTGGTCGCGACCGCCGCGTCGATCGCGTTGCCACCCCGCTCCAAAACCTCGGCGCCAATGTCCGAGGCGACGTGGTGCTGGCTAGCGACTAGGCCGTGCGCCGACTCGACCGCCGGTTTGGTGATGGTCCAGGTCTCACTGGCACGGGCATTGGTCATGGGGCCCTCCCAAAGGCGAGAGAAGCGCCATGTTGGGCCCCCGCCCTGGGCATGACAAGCGACGGGCTGCGCGCGGCATTGGCGTCGCGGCCTGGCTTCTGGCAACCTCTCCCGCACCCCCCATTAACTCCGCAAGAGCACACCATGGCCCTACCCGCCCCCGCCGAAGTTCAACGCGTAGCCTTGCTTGGAACCGGTACGATCGGCGCCAGCTGGGCGGCGCATTTCCTCTCGCGCGGCCTTGAGGTGATCGCCTGGGACCCGGCAGCGGGCGCCGAGGCCAAGGCGCGTGATCTGATCGAGCGCTCCTGGCCAGCGATCGAAGCGCTTGGCATGCCAGCGGCGGCCGATCCCGATCGCATCCGATTTGTGGCCGACCCCGCCAAATGCGTCGCCGAGGCCCAGTTCATTCAGGAGAATGGGCCCGAGAATCTGGCGGTCAAGGTGGCGCTGTTTGAGCGCATCGACGACGCCATGCCGGCCGACGCGGTGCTGGCTTCGAGCACCTCGGGACTGTTGATGAGCGAACTACAGGCCGGCCGCGCCGGCGCCGCGCGCTATGTGCTCGGGCACCCGTTCAATCCTCCCCACATTCTGCCTCTAGTCGAGGTCCTGGGCGGGCGCGCGACCGAACCGGGCGTCGTCGACTGGGCCATCGACTTCTATCGTGCGCAGGGCAAGCACGCTATCAAACTTGATCGTGAAGTGCCGGGCCACGTAGTGGACCGGCTCCAAGTCGCCATGTACCGGGAGGCCGTGCATCTGGTGAACGAGGGCGTGGCGAGTGCCAAGGTGGTAGATGAGGCGATCGCCCACGGGCCGGGCCTGCGCTGGGCGTTGATGGGGCCGTTGATGGTTTCCCACCTGGCTGGCGGCGAAGGCGGCGTGCGCCACTTCCTCGAACACATTGGCCCCGGAATCGAGCAATGGTGGGCCGATCTCGGCACCCCCAGCCTGACGCCCGAGGTGATCGACCGAGTCTCAACCAGCGTCGAGGCGGAGGCCGCGGGCCGCCCCATCGCGGAACTTGAGGCCGAACGCGACGTTCAGTTAATCGCGATCCTCAAGGCGCTCCGCGCGAGCTAAGAGGGGTAGAATTAGGCCCGAGTTTGGCGCGAGCGACTCTACCCACACCATGACTAACCAAGCTCCTTCCGCCAAACAAATATTGTTTATATTCCATTACTTGGACTATGATTCTTGGCTCACGAACCTAGGTAATGGTGCCCCTGGAGGTGGGCCGCACCAGGTATGTGCGCGACATGGTCGCGAGGATGACCGGACGCTTCGTCGCCGATTGGTGCCCCGACAACCGCTACGGATGCGGCTTACCCTGCATTCGAATCACCCGCCATGTAATCGTCGGCGAGCTTGCAAACCAGCGCGATCGCCGCAGGCTCTATCACTTGCGCCGTGCGGGTCTCGTGGCGCGTGTGGACCCAGCCGAGATAGGTGAAGCCACGCACCAGGTTGAACAGCGGCATCGCCTCGAGCTGCTCGTCTGACAAGGGCCGCTCGCGACGGTAGCCATCGATTACAGACCGTCGAACCAGATCGAATTCCGCCTTGCCGCGAAGAAAGAACGAGACCGTGGCGAGGTCGAACAGGTGCCAGCCAAAGCCCGCATCATCGAAATCGACCAACCTGACCTCGGCCCCGTCGATCAGGATATTGTCCAGGTTGAAATCGGCATGGATCAGCCCGTAGGTCTGGGGCCGTTGGCCATAAGCGATCAGATCGCGCTGCGTACGGTCCCGTGCCGCTTCGATCAGCGTTCTTTGCGAGGTGCTGAGGCCGCCGAGTTCCCAGAATCGCCCCCAAAAGGGCTCCTCGCCCGTCAATCCGTCTACGTCCCACGCATGGCGGGTGAAGCCCGCCGGCAGCGGCCACGCGACCGCGTGATTGTGCAAACGCGCCGCCAGGGTGCCGAACTTGGTGAAAGTATCGGCGACATCAGTGACGGCACTGCTCAAGCCCTCTTCGACCGAGCCTAGAGACTGACCCTCGAACCATTCCAGCAAGTCAACCTGGCGCGGCTCGGGCACACTTTCATGCTTGACGGTCTCGAATAGGGCGCCCGAACGCGACCGCAGGATGCCCGGTACGCCGATTCCAGCCTCGCGCAGCGCCGCCATCCATGCGAGTTCGGACGTCAGCTCCGCATCGGTATGGTAGCCATGGCGATGAACCCGGAGCGCGGCTGGCGCGCCGTCGGGTCCTTGCACTTTGAAGACGGCGTTCTCGCGCAGCTTGACTATTTCGGGTTCCTGTTCGGCTGTGCCCCATCGCTTGAGAGCCTCGATAGCGAGCGCCCGCATGCACGTGGTGCGCTCACCTACGGAGAGGCGATAGAAGTTCACAGCCCGGCGATGACCTCGTCGAGCGTCGCAAGCAGTAAATCGGCATTCTCGATGGAGAACGGCATCGGCGGGCGGATCTTGAGCACGCTGTCATCGCGGCCGGTGGTGCCGATTAGAACGCCGTGCTCGCGCATGCCGTTGAGGATCGCACGCGTCGCCTGGGTGGCGGGTGCCTTGCTCGCACGGTCCTCGACCATTTCCACGCCCCAAAAAAGCCCACGTCCGCGCACATCGCCGATCATCGTGTGCTGTTGCGACAACGCGCCCAACCCGACACGCAGATGCTCGCCAACCATGTGCGCCTTCTCCACCAAGCCTTCCTGTTCAATAACCTCCAGCACGGCAAGGCCCACGGCGCAGGCGACTGGGTTGCCGCCGAAGGTGTTGAAATACATGCCCCGGCCGCCGAATCCATTGATCAGCTCGGCGCGGCCGACGACGCCCGCGAGCGGATGGCCATTGCCCATGGGCTTGCCCATGGTGACGAGATCGGGCACGACATCGTAGTGCTGATAGCCCCACATGTGGTTGCCCATGCGGCCAAAGCCCGGCTGCACTTCATCAGCGATATAGAGCCCGCCGGCAGCGCGGACCTGCTCGACCGCCCCTGCCACACAATCAGGCGACAACCTGGGCAGCCCCTCGGTCGCAAACACCGTGTCGAACAGGATCGCCGCCGGCTTCATCTGCGCGTCAGCGAGCGATGCGATCGCCGCCGCGACGCCCTCGGCAAGAGCTTCGGCCGCTGTCGCCGGATCGACGCCCGGCCCCAAACGGTAGGAATCCGGAATGGTGATGGTGCGCACTGTCTTGCCCAGGCCCTCGGGTCCCAAGTACGCACTCGAGAGCTCAATGATCGCCTTGGAATTCCCGTGATAGGCGAAATCCGTGACGATGACTCCGGCATTGCCTGTGCACGCCCTGGCGATGCGCAGGGCAAGTTCGTTCGCCTCGGTGCCCGAGCAGCATAGATGGACCATCGACAGCGCCGCTTCGAAATTCGCGACCAGGCGCTCGTCATAATCGAGGATCGTTTCGTGCAGATAGCGCGTGTGCGTGTTGAGCGTAGCGGCCTGGCGGCATAGGGCGTCCACCACATGGGGGTGGCAATGTCCAACATGGGGAACGTTGTTGTAGGCATCGAGATAGCGCCGCCCGTCGGCATCGAACAACCACACGCCCTCGCCCCGCACGAGATGCAAGGGCCGCTGGTAGAAAAGCGGTGCGGCAGCGCCGAGCAGGCTACGCCGACGGTCGAGAAGGGCGTCTGCCTCCATGGCGATAATGTACCCTAAATCCCCGGTCCGGCGCAGCCCAGGAGCGTGTCGCCACTTGCCGATGCGCCGCGCCGTTACGAGCTTCCAGACGGAGAATTAACTGATGCGAAGACGGCATCGATGGCAGACCTCGTAGGGCCCGGCTCGGCGACCGTGCCCCCGTCGCGCCAAACGTAAATGGTGTTGTGGTTCGGCTGGCCATTAACACCCTATCGCCGGCGCCCGTCTCGCCCTCGGGAACCACATACGCAAAGCTGTGGCGGTCGTAATCGCCCTGTAGTTGGTTGCCCCCGTGCGTGGCGATCCGCGGGCCTTAATTGGTGAGATTGCTGCCGTCCCTGGAGCACCAATCTCCGTCGATCTGATCCGCATGCACGGGGCCAGAACTCAACGTCAGCCCTGCGATCGATGCGAGGAAGAGGCGAGCAAGTATCTTGCGACAATACATTCCAATGATCACAGAGCTACCCGCTAGATCGTGGGCTCATAATGGCGCATCCACAGTGTGATGGACGCTAGGGTTACGGTGGCGAGATAGTTCCTGGCGAGTTTGTCGAAGCGTGTAGCGATACGGCGGAAATGCTTGAGTTTGTTGAAGAAACGCTCGGCTAGGTTGCGGTGGCAATAGATTTTCAGGTCAACGATGCGGCGGGCCCGGACTCTGGCTCGGGATATGGGCGGTCGCGCCGTGGGCGTCGACGACGGCGTGGGTCTTGGTGCTCAATCCTCCGCGAGAACGGCCGATGGCGTTATCGGCGCCCCCTTTTTACCGTCAGCGGCATGCTGGTAGGCGCGGACAATCGAGGTGTCAATCAGATACAGCGAAGCCGGAGATTGTTCCGCCAGTGCCTCGAATATCCTCAGC
>Ga0315339_1001424_pt1 | contig 21266 bp, 19 predicted proteins | sample ASW17metaG_FD_204514 | JGI IMG/M metagenome (GOLD analysis project Ga0315339, IMG submission 204514) | Ammonia-oxidizing marine archaeal communities from Pacific Ocean, United States - ASW #17 | ecosystem: Environmental > Aquatic > Marine > Oceanic | place: USA: California | collected 2016-12-05
CTTTGTCCAAAGATAACGGCGCGCGGGCGACAAGGGATAGCAGAGTTAACGCATTTTTAGCTGAACATGGCGTTAGTAAGGGCAACCCGGACAGTTATTGTCGCCTTGGGGTGGAAGAAATCGAGAAAAAATCGCTGACGGGCTGGCTTTTGCGCGCGAATTAGGGGAAACCATCGCAAACGCATGAACGGCCCGGAAAAGCAGGACGAGACATGAGCGATTTGCGCAAAATCATCATCGACGGAAACGAGGTTGAGGTGGACGGGGCGATGACCCTGATCCAGGCTTGCGAGCAGGCCGGGATCGAGGTTCCGCGCTTTTGCTACCACGAACGGCTTAGCATCGCTGGCAACTGCCGGATGTGCCTGGTTGAGGTTGTCGGCGGGCCGCCGAAACCCGCCGCAAGCTGTGCCATGCAGGTGCGTGATCTGCGCCCCGGCCCCGAAGGCGCGCCGCCTGTGGTGAAAACCAACTCGCCCATGGTCAAAAAGGCCCGCGAGGGCGTGATGGAATTCCTGCTGATCAACCACCCGCTGGATTGCCCGATCTGCGATCAGGGTGGCGAATGTGATTTGCAGGATCAGGCAATGGCCTACGGTGTCGACTTTTCGCGGTTCCGCGAGCCTAAGCGCGCGACCGAGGATATGGACCTTGGCCCGCTGGTCGAAACCAACATGACGCGCTGCATTTCCTGCACGCGTTGCGTGCGGTTCACGACTGAGGTGGCGGGAATCACCACGATGGGCCAGACCGGCCGTGGCGAAGATAGCGAAATCACCGCCTATCTGGGCGAAACGCTGGATAGCAACCTGCAGGGCAACATCATTGACCTGTGTCCGGTTGGGGCGCTGACGTCCAAGCCTTACGCGTTCACTGCCCGCCCGTGGGAACTGCGCAAGACCGAATCGATTGATGTGATGGATGCGCTTGGCGCGAACATTCGCATTGACGCGAAAGGCCGCGAAGTGATGCGGTTTTTGCCGCGCAACCATGATGGCGTGAATGAGGAATGGATTTCCGACAAAACGCGTTTTGTCTGGGACGGTTTGCGCCGCCAGCGGCTTGATACGCCATACATTCGGGTGAACGGCAAGCTGCGTAAGGCTGGCTGGGACGAGGCACTTGGTGCTGCTGCCGCTGCAATGAAGGGCAAGAAAATCGCCGGTCTGGTCGGGGACCTGGCCCCGGTAGAGGCCGCATTTGCGCTGAAACAGCTGGTGCAGGGGCAGGGCGGGTCTGTTGAATGCCGCACGGATCACGCGAAACTGCCTGTGGGCAACCGGTCTGCCTATGTGGGCACGGGTTGTATCGAAGACATTGACGACGCAGAAATGATTCTGCTGATCGGCACCAATCCACGCGATGAGGCCCCGGTGCTGAACGCGCGTATTCGTCGGGCCTGGACGCGCGGTGCCAAAGTGGCGCTGATCGGACAGCCTGTTGATCTGACCTATGAATATAGCCACTTGGGTAGCGACCGTCAGGCCTTGGTTGATCTGGCGAAGGCGGATCATTCTGACAAAGAGGGCACCAAAGGTGTCGTGATTGTTGGTCAAGGCGCGTTGACTGAGGCGGATGGCGAAGCGGTGCTGAGCCAGGCGATGAAGGCCGCCGAGGCTGCTGGTGCTAAGCTGCTGATTCTGCACAGTGCGGCGGGCCGCGTTGGCGCGATGGACGCGGGTTGTGTCACCGAGGGCGGCGTTGATGCGGCGCTTGATGGTGCAGAGGTGGTCTATAACCTTGGCGCGGATGAGATTGAAATCGGGGATGGCCCGGTGGTGATTTATCAGGGTAGCCATGGGGATCGGGGGGCGCATCGCGCCGATATCATCCTGCCCGGTGCTGCCTACACCGAAGAACAAGGCCTGTTCGTGAACACCGAAGGACGACCGCAATTGGCGTTACGGGCTGGCTTTGCGCCGGGCGAGGCCAAGGAAAACTGGGCGATTCTACGGGCGCTGTCGGCTGAAATGGGCGCGACTTTGCCGTTTGATTCCCTCGCCGCGCTGCGTCGTGCGCTGATTTCTGAGGTGCCGCATCTGGGCAAGATCGACGAAATCGCGACCAACGAGTGGGATCGCTTGCCGTTGCAGAAACCGGCCACGGCCGAATTCCGCAATGTGATTGCCGATTTCTACCTGACAAACCCCATCGCGCGGGCCTCCGGCCTGATGGCAGAGCTTTCGGCAAATGCGAAGGCCCGAACAGACACGGCGATTGCGGCGGAATAAGCCGATGAACTGGGCGATCATGAATTCGAGCGCGCGCTGCGGGGCGGCAACGCTGGTGCTGGGCGTGCTGGCGGGGTGTGAAACGCAAGAGGGTCCGACGCGGGCTGAATTCTCGCCGGTTTACAAGGGTATAGAAACCCGGCTTTTGGATGGTGATTTGGTAAGCTTTTTGGTTCAAATGGATGGTGCCCGCAGTAACGCGGACGTGGCGGACTATGCAGAATGCGCGGCTGCGCAATATGCTTTGATCCGTGGATATGGTTTTGCGCGACATGTGCGCACAAAAGTAGTGGAAGAGGGTGGCCTTTGGCGTGCAGATGCGGTTTACACCATCTCACCGGCGCTGCCGCGCGGGCTGAGTACGATCGACGCCGAAGTCACCGTCTCGAACTGCGCGGAAACAGGCATACCGACGGTGTGAGGACGCATGGCTGACTTCTTATCTTCTGGATTGGGCATTGTCCTGATCATCGTGGCGCAAAGCCTTTTGGTGATCGGCTTTGTCATGATCTCTTTGTTGTTTCTGGTCTATGGTGACCGCAAAATCTGGGCCGCAGTCCAGATGCGACGCGGGCCAAACGTTGTTGGGGTCTTTGGCATCCTGCAATCGGTGGCCGACGCGCTGAAATACATCGTCAAAGAGGTGGTGATCCCGTCGGGGTCGGACCGCGTTGTATTCATGCTGGCCCCGCTGACGTCATTCGTGCTGGCTGTGATCGCCTGGGCGGTGATCCCGTTCAATGACACATGGGTCTTGGCCGACATCAACGTCGCCATTCTCTATGTCTTCGCCATGTCTTCGCTAGAGGTTTACGGCGTGATCATGGGCGGCTGGGCGTCGAACTCTAAATACCCGTTTTTGGGGTCTTTGCGGTCGGCAGCGCAGATGATTTCCTATGAGGTTTCATTGGGCCTGATCATCGTCGGCGTCGTGATTTCGACCGGGTCGCTGAATTTCGGGGCGATTGTGAACGCGCAGGACGGCAGTTACGGCCTGTTCAGCTGGTATTGGCTGCCGCATTTCCCGATGGTCTTCCTGTTCTTTATCAGCTCGTTGGCGGAAACAAACCGCCCACCGTTTGACCTGCCAGAGGCAGAATCAGAACTGGTGGCGGGCTATCAGGTGGAATATTCATCGACCCCGTTCCTGCTGTTCATGGCTGGCGAATACATCGCGATCTTCCTGATGTGCGCGCTGATTTCGCTGTTGTTCTTTGGCGGTTGGCTGTCGCCCATTCCAGGCATCGGGGACAGCCCGCTGTGGATGGTTGCCAAGATGGGGTTCTTCTTTTTCCTCTTTGCCATGGTGAAGGCCATCGTGCCGCGCTACCGCTATGACCAGCTGATGCGGTTGGGTTGGAAAGTGTTCTTGCCGTTCAGCCTTGCATGGGTGGTTTTCGTGTCCTTCGCGGCGCAATTTGAATGGTTCGGCGGCGCGTATGTCCGCTGGGCTGTGGGGGGATGAACATGACGCAGATCGACTATACCCGCGCGGCTAAGTACTTCTTGCTGATGGACTTTTTCAAAGGCTTCAAACTGGGCCTGCGGTATTTCTTTGCGCCCAAGGCGACGCTGAACTACCCGCATGAAAAGGGGCCGCTGAGCCCGCGGTTCCGGGGTGAGCACGCGCTGCGTCGCTATGCCAATGGCGAGGAACGCTGCATCGCCTGTAAATTGTGCGAGGCGATTTGCCCGGCGCAGGCGATCACCATCGACGCGGAACCCCGCGATGATGGCAGCCGCCGCACCACGCGCTATGACATCGACATGACGAAATGCATCTACTGCGGCTTCTGCCAAGAGGCTTGCCCGGTGGATGCCATCGTCGAGGGGCCGAATTTCGAATTCGCCACCGAAACCCGCGAAGAGCTGTTTTATGACAAGGCAAAGCTGCTGGAGAACGGCGACCGCTGGGAAGCAGAGATTGCCCGCAACCTTGAAATGGACGCGCCGTACCGATGAGCGACCCGAAGAACCCCTTTGAAGACCTGATGAAAATGGGTCAGGACTGGGCCAAATCCATGGGCCAGGGTGTCGAGGCGTTCGCGCCCGAGGGGCTGGAAAAGATGTGGCCGACTATGCCCAAGGACCTGATGGAGGCCTTTATGGGTAAGGGGGCCAACCCGGAAGGGCTGGACGCCAAGACGAAATTATTGCTGACTTTGCAAGGCCTTGTCATTCAGGGTGCCATTGCAGAGCCGCAGATCCGTCTGACCCTGCGCCACGCCGCAGAGGCCGGGGCGACGGATCAGGAAATCAACGACACAATCGCGCTGGCCGGCATGTTCGGCGGCGTCCCCGCGATGACCAAGGCGACAGAACTTGCCGAGGCCGTGCGCGCCGCGACAAAAGAGGGATAGCCCATGGGTTTTGCCGATTTCACCTTTTACCTCTTTGCGATTTCGGTCGTTACTGGGGGCCTGTTCACGGTGATCAGCCGCAACCCGGTGCATTCCGTGCTGTGGTTGATCCTGTCGTTTTTGTCCTCGGCCGGGCTGTTCGTGCTGTTGGGCGCAGAGTTCGTCGCGATGTTGCTGATCATCGTCTATGTCGGTGCGGTCGCGGTGTTGTTCCTGTTCGTGGTGATGATGCTGGACGTAGATTTCGCCGAATTGAAGGCCGAGATGGCCAAATACATTCCGCTGGCGCTGTTGATCGGTGTGATCCTGTTGATGGAACTGGGGCTTGTGTTCGGATCCTGGACCGTTTCCGAGCATGCCGAAGAGTTGCGCACGGCTGTGGCCCCCACCGATGTGCATAACACCGCCGCCTTGGGTCAGTTGTTATATGACGACTATATTCTGGTGTTTCAGCTGGCTGGGTTGATCCTACTGGTGGCGATGATCGGCGCGATTGTGCTGACCCTGCGCCATCGCACGGACATCAAACGTCAGGATGTGATTGCGCAGATGATGCGTGACCCGGCCAAGGCGATGGATGTTGTTGATGTGAAGCCGGGGCAGGGGCTGTGAACCAACTGGCCCCACTTTTGCCCCTGATCGGGCTGGTGGCGCTGGGTGTGACTGCCGTGCGTCGGCGGCGAGAGAAAAAGAAAAGACTTGAGGGACGACATGGTCGGACTTGAACATTATCTAAGCGTGGCGGCGGCCCTGTTCGTCATCGGGATTTTCGGGATATTCCTGAACCGCAAGAACGTCATCATCCTGTTGATGTCGATCGAGCTGATCCTGCTGGCGGTCAACATAAACCTGGTGGCGTTTTCCAGCTTTGCGGGAGATTTGGTCGGGCAGATTTTCACGCTGTTCGTGCTGACGGTCGCGGCTGCAGAGGCCGCGATTGGCCTTGCCATTCTGGTCTGTTTCTTCCGCAACCGTGGCACGATCGCGGTTGAAGATGTCAACGTGATGAAGGGCTGAGAACATGGAAACCACCATCCTCTTTGCCCCCCTGATCGGTGCGGTCATCTGCGGCTTTGGCTGGCGTATTCTGGGCGAGGCCGCGGCCACTTGGGTATCGACTGGCCTGTTGTTTCTGGCCTGTCTGTTGTCCTGGGTCGTGTTCCTGGGCTTTGACGGCGAAACCCGGCAGATTGAGATTTTGCGCTTTATTGAAAGCGGCAGCCTTAGCACAAGCTGGTCAATCCGGCTGGACCGTTTGACCGCGATCATGCTGATTGTTGTCACCACGGTTTCGGCGCTGGTGCACCTGTATTCACAGGGCTACATGGAAAATGACAGCCAGTTCAAAGAGGGCGAGACTTATAAGCCGCGCTTCTTTGCCTATTTGTCGTTTTTTACCTTTGCGATGTTGGCGTTGGTGACGTCGGATAACCTTGTGCAGATGTTCTTTGGTTGGGAGGGCGTCGGCGTCGCGTCATACTTGCTGATCGGGTTCTACTATAAGAAACCCAGCGCCAATGCGGCCGCGATCAAGGCGTTTGTGGTGAACCGCGTCGGTGATTTCGGCTTTGCCTTGGGTATTTTTGCGCTGTTTTACCTGACAGACAGCATCGACTTTGACATCGTGTTCGAGAAGTCGCCCGAACTTGCGCAAACGCAGCTTAGCTTTTTGTGGGCCGACTGGAATGCGGCCAATCTGATCGCGGTGCTGCTGTTTATCGGCGCGATGGGTAAATCGGCGCAGTTGTTCCTGCACACCTGGTTGCCCGACGCGATGGAGGGCCCGACACCGGTGTCGGCGCTGATCCACGCGGCAACCATGGTGACGGCGGGTGTCTTTCTTGTCTGCCGCATGTCGCCGCTGATGGAATTCGCGCCCGAGGCAAAGACTTTCATCGTCATTATCGGGGCCACGACGGCATTTTTTGCCGCCACCGTGGGTCTGGTTCAGAACGACATCAAGCGCGTGATCGCCTATTCGACCTGTTCGCAGCTGGGCTATATGTTTGTTGCGGCTGGCGTCGGTGTTTACTCGGCGGCGATGTTCCACCTGCTGACACATGCGTTCTTCAAGGCGATGCTGTTTCTTGCCGCCGGGTCGGTCATTCACGCGATGCACCACGAGCAGGACATGCGCAACTACGGCGCGCTGCGCAAACGCATCCCTTATACCTTCTGGGCGATGATGATTGGCACGCTGGCTATCACCGGCGTTGGCATCCCGCTGACGACGCTTGGTTTTGCGGGCTTCCTGTCAAAAGACGCGATCATAGAATCGGCCTTCGGGGCGGGCACTGGCCCGGGCATGTATGCCTTTTGGGCGCTGGTCATCGCGGCCTGTTTCACCAGTTTTTATAGCTGGCGGCTGATGTTCATGACCTTTTATGGCGAGCAAAAGGGTGACAAACACACGCACGAACATGCGCATGAATCGCCGGTGACCATGCTGATCCCGCTGGGTGTTCTGGCGATGGGCGCGATCTTTGCCGGTATGCTTTGGTTGCAACCGTTCTTTGGCGACCATGACCGGGTTAATGCTTTTTACGGTGTGCCAAGCCATGCGGCGGCGGACGCCGGGCACGGTGACGAGGCTGCGCAGGGTGACGACACTCATGCAGAACCCGCTGCACATGGCGAGGCGACCGACGATCATGCGGCCATGCAGGAAGAGCATCCCACCGTTGCCGCAGGCTGGACACCAGGGCAGGGTGCCGTGTTCACCCACCCGGATAATCATGTGATGGACAACGCCCACCACGCCCCCAAGTGGGTCAAGGTCTCGCCGTTCATCGCCATGTTGCTTGGCCTGGGAATGGCCTGGCTGTTCTACATCAAACGCCCGGATCTGCCGGGGCGTCTGGCCGAGAATCAGCGACCGTTGTACTTGTTCTTGCTGAACAAATGGTACTTTGACGAGATCTACGATTTTCTGTTCGTGCGTCCGGCGAAATGGCTGGGGAACTTCCTGTGGAAGCGCGGTGACGGCAATGTCATCGACGGCGGCATCAACGGTCTTGCCATGGGGATCGTGCCCTTTTTCACCCGCCTCGCGGGGCGGGCACAGTCCGGCTATATCTTTACCTATGCATTCGCCATGGTCATCGGGATCGTGGTGCTCGTCACCTGGATGGCGATGACCGGGGGGTCGCACTGATGAATAACATCCTCTCGATCATCACATTCCTGCCGCTGGTCGCTGCTGCCATCCTGGCGCTGTTCCTGCGTGGAAACGATGCCGCCGCGCAAAAGAACGCGAAAATGCTGGCGTTGATCGCCACCAGCATGACCTTTGTCGTGTCGCTGTTCCTGATCGCGCAGTTTGATCCCGCCGACACCGGGTTTCAGTTCGTCGAAGAACGTGACTGGCTGGTCGGTCTGAAATACAAGATGGGCGTCGACGGCATATCGATCCTGTTCGTCATGCTGACCACTTTCCTGATGCCGCTGACCATCCTGGCCTGCTGGGGCGTCGATCATCGCGTCAAGGAATACATGATCGCCCTCCTGGCGTTGGAAACCCTGATGCTGGGCGTGTTCTGCGCGCTTGATCTGGTGCTGTTCTACCTGTTCTTTGAGGGTGGCCTGATCCCGATGTTCCTGATCATCGGCATCTGGGGCGGCAAGGAACGTATCTACGCAGCGTTCAAGTTCTTCCTCTATACCTTCCTTGGCTCGGTGCTGATGCTGGTGGCGATGGTGGCGATGTATGTCGATGCGGGTAACACCGATATCCCGACCCTGCTGGCGCATAATTTCGGCTCTGAAAGCTTTAGCGTGTTGGGAATTCATGTCGTCGGTGGCATGCAAACCCTGATGTGGCTTGCGTTTTTCGCCAGTTTCGCGGTGAAAATGCCGATGTGGCCGGTGCACACATGGTTGCCGGATGCCCACGTGCAGGCCCCGACGGCGGGGTCGGTTGTGCTGGCGGCGATTTTGCTGAAAATGGGCGGCTACGGCTTTTTGCGGTTCAGCCTGCCGATGTTCCCGATTGCCTCGGACATTCTGGCCCCGCTGGTCTTGTGGATGTCGGCGATTGCCATCGTTTACACGTCGTTGGTGGCGTTGGCGCAGCACGACATGAAAAAGCTGATCGCCTATTCGTCGGTCGCCCATATGGGTTACGTGACGGCGGGCATTTTTGCGGCCAACCAACAGGGTCTTGATGGCGCGATCTTTCAGATGATCAGCCACGGCTTTATCTCTGGGGCGTTGTTCCTCTGTGTTGGCGTGATCTATGATCGGATGCACACCCGCGAAATCGACGCCTATGGCGGTCTGGTCAACCGGATGCCGGCCTATGCGCTGATCTTCCTGTTCTTCACCATGGCCAATGTCGGCTTGCCGGGGACATCGGGCTTTATCGGCGAATTCCTGGTGCTGATGGGCCTCTTCCAGGTCAACACCTGGGTCGCCGCGATTGCCACCACTGGTGTGATCCTGTCGGCGGCTTACGCGCTGTGGCTGTATCGCCGGGTGGTCTTGGGCGATCTGATCAAGGAGAGCCTGAAGACCATCAAGGACATGACCCAGCGCGAACGCTTTATCTTTGCGCCGCTGGTGGTGATGACCTTGCTGCTGGGCGTCTATCCCAGCCTGGTCACCGATATCATCGGTCCGTCTGTGGCCGCCCTGATCACCGATCATCAGACCGCGCTGGCCGATTGGCCCGGCGCAACCCAAATTGCCGACAGCGCAATGCAAACGACGGGTCACTGACATGACAAACGCTGATTTCTCGACCGTTCTGCCAGAGGTTATTCTGGCCCTCTACGCCATGCTGGCGCTGTTGTTCGGGGTTTACACCGGCAAGGACAAAGTCGCGCCGCTGTTGACCTGGCTGACCTCTGCGTTGTTTGCTGTGCTGGCGTTCTACATCGGCCTGACCGGCGAGGGCGCGACGGCTGCGTTCGGCGGCATGTTCACCGACGACGGGTTTTCGCGCTTTGCCAAGGTCGTGATCCTGCTGGCCGCAGCCGCCATCCTGTTGATGTCCGAAGGGTATATGGCCAAGCGCAACCTGCTGCGCTTTGAGTATCCGCTGCTGATCGCGCTGGCGACAGTGGGCATGATGGTGATGGTGTCGGCGGGCGATCTGATCGTGCTTTATATGGGGCTAGAGCTACAGTCGCTGTCGCTATACGTCGTCGCCTCGTTGCGCCGCGACCATGTGAAATCGACGGAAGCGGGTCTGAAATATTTCGTACTGGGCGCGTTGTCGTCCGGCCTGCTGCTGTATGGCGCGTCGCTGACCTATGGGTTCGCGGGCACAACGCTGTTTTCCGGTATCATTCAGGCGGCGGATCATGACATTCCGCTGGGTCTGCTGTTCGGTCTGGTGTTCATCGTCTCGGGCCTGGCGTTCAAAGTGTCGGCCGCACCGTTTCACATGTGGACGCCTGACGTATACGAAGGCTCGCCCACGCCGGTCACTGCGTTCTTTGCCACCGCGCCGAAGATGGCCGCGATGGGGCTGTTTGCCCGCGTCGTGCATGATGCCTTTGGTGGTATAACAGCAGACTGGGGCCAGGTGGTTGCCCTGCTGTCCGTATTGTCGATGTTTCTGGGGGCGATTGCCGCCATCGGCCAGCGCAATATCAAACGCCTGATGGCCTATTCGTCGATCGCCCATATGGGGTTCGCGTTGATGGGGCTGGCCAGCGGCACGGCTTTTGGTGTGCAGGCGATGCTGATTTACATGACGATTTATGTGACGATGAATATCGGCACCTTCGCCTTTATCATGTCGATGGAGCGGGACGGCCACGTGGTGACGGATATCACCGCGCTGAACAACTATTCCAAACATGAACCGCTAAAGGCATTTGCTCTGCTGATCCTGATGTTCAGCCTTGCGGGCGTGCCGCCGATGGTTGGGTTCTTCGGCAAATTCTATGTGCTGCAAGCGGCGGTTCAGGCGAATATGGCCTGGTTGGCTATCGCGGGCGTGATCGCGTCAGTCATTGGCGCATTCTATTACTTGCGCATCGTGTTTTACATGTATTTCGGCGCAGAGACTGAGCCGTTGGACAAATCCATGGGGCCTGCACAGTGGGTGTTCCTGATGGCCTCGGCGGCGATCATGGTGCTGGGCGTTGTGAACCTGTTTGGCATCGAAGGCCCGGCGACGGCGGCGGCGGCGGCTTTGGTGAACTAGGCTTTGTCTGAAACTTTGTCCAAGTGGCCTGCGGGCTATGCGCGGGTCGTTCTGGATACGGTAGATAGCACGCTGGATGAGGCGATGCGCCGTCTGCCTGACCTGACCGGCCCGACCTGGATCATGGCCCATCGCCAAACGGCGGCGCGCGGGCGGCGCGGGCGGGCTTGGCAAATGCCAGCGGGCAATTTCGCCGCTACTTTGGTCTTGCTGGATCGTAGCAATACCATCCACGCCGCGTTGCGGTCTTTTGTAATTGCGCTGGCTTTGTTTGATACGTTCCAAACGCTGACAGGCCGGACGGCCCCCTTTACGTTGAAATGGCCCAATGATGTCTTGCTGAATGGCGGCAAGGTGGCGGGCATCCTGCTGGAATCATTGCGTCAAAAGCAAGAGACGGCCGGATTGGCGATTGGCATCGGCGTGAATCTGGTAACAGCTCCGGATGCCGGGCAGGTTGAATCCCAGGCCCTGCGGCCTGTATCGCTGGCGGGCGAAACCGGCATCACCGTCAGCCCCGACGAATTCCTGGATGTGCTGGCCCCGACCTACCACCGCTATGAAGCCCAACACATCAACTGTGGCTTTGCCCCGATCCGAGAGGCTTGGCTGGCCCGGGCGACAAAGCTGGGCGAGGTTATCACCGCCCGCCTGCCGAATGAGGAAATCACCGGCGTGTTTGAGACGATTGACGAGGCTGGCTATCTGATTATGCGAACGCCAAAGGGCCAGCGCAGGCTGGCTGCGGCGGATATCTTTTTCTAGAAAAGGACGGGCAGAATGCTCCTCTGTATCGACTGCGGTAATACCAACACAGTCTTCGCCGTCTGGGACGACAACACCTTCCGCGCGACCTTCCGCACCACAACGGAACATCAGCGCACGGCTGATCAGTATTATGTCTGGTTCGCGACCTTGATGGGCCACAAGGGCATCGATCTGGACATTGACGGCGTCATCATTTCGTCGACCGTGCCGCGCGTGGTGTTCAACCTGCGGCTGCTCTGTGCCAACTATTTTGACACGCGCCCGGTGGTGGTCGGCAAGCCGGATTGCCTGTTGCCGATACAGCCACGCGTTGACCCGGCAACCGGGGTGGGCCCGGACCGGCTGGCCAATGCGGCGGGCGCGTTTGACCGCCACGGCGGCGATGTTGCCGTGGTGGATTTCGGCACTGCGACCAATATCGATGTGGTAGCAGAGGACGGTGCCTATGTTGGCGGCGTGATCGCCCCCGGCGTGAATCTTAGCCTAGAGGCGCTGCACCAGGGGGCCGCCGCGCTGCCGCATGTGGACATCACCAAACCCGCTAAGGTCATTGGCACAAATACTGTCGCCTGCATCCAATCTGGTGTGTTCTGGGGCTATGTCGGGCTGATTCAGGGGCTGACCGAGCGGGTGCGTGCCGAATACGGCAAACCGATGAAAGTAATCGGCACAGGCGGGCTTGCGCCATTGTTTGCGACGGGCGATGTGCTATTTGACCTGATCGAAGATGATCTGACGATGCACGGGCTGACCGTGATCTACCGTCACAACAAGGATACGTTATAAACCATGAGTAGTGATCGGCTGATCTACCTTCCCCTCGGCGGCGCGGGGGAGATTGGGATGAATTGTTATGTATACGGCTATGGGCCGGTTGATCAGGAACGCCTGATCGTTGTCGATCTTGGCGTGACCTTCCCGGACATGGATACCACGCCGGGCGTTGATCTGATTTTGCCTGATATTGCCTGGCTGGAAGCGCGCAGAAACCGCATCGAGGCTATTTTCATCACCCACGCCCATGAAGATCACATCGGTGCCATCGGGCATCTGTGGCGGCGTCTTGGCGCGCCGATTTATGCGCGGGCCTTCACGGCCCATTTGGGTCGGCTTAAACTGTCGGATTATGGCATTAACCCCGACACGATCCAGACCTGTTCTGCCTGGCCAGAAGTCACCGAGACGGGCCCGTTCAAGGTGGGTTTCCTGCCGGTATCGCATTCGATCCCCGAAAGTTCGGCCCTAGTGATCGACAGCCCTGCCGGGCGCGTTGTGCATACCGGCGACTTTAAGCTGGATGAAAACCCCGTGGTGGGCGAGGCGTTTGACCCGAAACTATGGGCAGAGGTGGCGAAGCCCGGCGTGCGTGCGCTGGTGTGTGATTCTACCAATGTGTTCTCCAAAAGCCCGGGTCGGTCGGAATCCAGCGTTGGTGGTGATATTGAACGGATGATTAGCTCCGCCACCGGTATGGTCGCGGCGACCACTTTTGCGTCCAATATTGCGCGGCTGAAAACCCTTGCCGGGGCAGGGCAGCGTGCAGGCCGGTCGGTTGTTTTGCTGGGCCGTGCCATGCGTCGCATGGTCGAGGCCGGGATCGAAACTGGCGTACTGACGGATTTCCCAAAGGTTGTCAGCCCCGAAGACGCCCAGCAGATGCCACGCGAAAACGTCATGCTGCTGACCACCGGCAGCCAGGGCGAACGCCGCGCGGCGACCGCGCAGCTGAGCCGTGGCAAGTATCTGGGTTTGCAGCTGAAAGAGGGTGATACGTTTTTGTTTTCGTCAAAGACGATTCCAGGTAACGAGCGGTCTGTCCTGAAAATAGTTAACAATTTCAGTGAGAAGGGCGTCGAGGTCGTCGATGACTCGTCTGATTTGTATCACGTTTCGGGGCACGCCAACCGGCCGGATCTGCTGGCGATGCATGAGATTACAAAGCCGCAGATGGTTATCCCGATGCACGGCGAACACCGCCATTTACGTGCCCATGCCAAGCTGGCGCAAGATAATGGCCGCGCGGCGATTATTGCCCCGAATGGCATGATGCTGGAACTGACTGGCAATGCACCCAAAGTGGTTGAATACGTCGAAACCGGGCGCACCTATGTGGATGGATCGGTGCAGATCGGGGCGCTGGACGGTGTTGTGCGCGACCGGATTCGCATGGGGCTGAACGGTCATGTCCTGGCCACGGTCATCATTGACGAAGACGGCGAAATGCTGGGCGATCCGTGGTGCGAGACGATGGGGCTTGCGGTTAATGGTAAGTCCAACGCACCGCTGGTCGACGTACTGGAGCATGACCTGGGGCAGGCGATGGGCCGTGCCAAGGGCAAAACGCTGGCGGATGACGTCGCGCTAGAGGATCTGGCCCGTAAAACAATCCGCAAGTCGGCTCAGGATGAGATTGGCAAAAAGCCAGAGGTAACCGTGGTGATCAGCCGGCTGGCCTAAACGTCTGACCCTGACCTGGGCCAATTGTTTCTGTACCCAATACAGACTGTCTCAACCGTTTTGTTGACAGTCTGAAACAGTGTTGTTTACCATAACGGCGTTTTCGGCCGGTTGTCCGGCCGAACATAATTCTTTTAGTTCGTATACAAATTTGGGTGCTTGAAACATGAAATATTCTTTGATTTCGGCTTGCGTGATGGCAACAATTTCTTTGACAACTGCAGCAACGGCCAAGCCACACTGCGGTATTAATCGCGATGTTGGCGCGACCACAAAGACCACCTTGGTGGTGACTTATGACGTCTCTCAATGCCCGACTCTATCGGATCCTGCCGGGGCCAAAGCGCGTATTTGCCTTGAAAAAGAGGGCACAGGCAGCTGGGTCTGTAACGCGCTGCAGCGCAGTAACGCCCCGACGGTTGGAACCAACACAGGGACCATGCGGTTCATTGGGTTAAGTGCGGGTTCCAAATATCGGGCCGTCGGCTGGTATGCAAAAAAGGAAGGCAAGGAGATCATTTGGCGGATGACCAATTCGGTGATCTTGCGGACAAAGAAATAGCCCTGCGCATATTGCCCGACATCTATGATCGGGTGATCCGGGCTTAAGTTGACCCCTCTGTCAAAGGTTGAATCCAAGGCTGCGTCGTGGCCTTGGACTTGAACGCTACGCCCAACCGGCGGTCATCTTTCCAGCGGAGCAGCGCTTCAAATACGCCCAGTCTATCTGAGCGGTGCGTCGGTAGACCAACGCATCCATTCTGTCACCAATCACTATGCCCGCCCGCCCGGTGACAGGTCTGTCAAAGTTGCTGGCAGACAAATGTCGGCTGACATGACCTGGCACGGAATCCTGATCCGTGCAGGCGTATTTGCGTTGGCATCGTTGGGCTCGTTGAGGGTATGGGGCATATGCAACCACGGTCAAAAAGCATCACAGGGTCGGTCTAGCGGGTGAACGGAAACATTCCGCAACCACGGTTTTTGGGCTGCATTGCCGCATCTGAGCCTCATCTTTGCCCGGTTTTATTGCGATCTTTTGGGTCTGACGAGTTGAGAGAGGTCCGTCATGCGGTTTGGATGGTTCCGAAAGTTTCTGCAATCTTTGCTGATCAGCGTCGCGATCTACCCGATTGTCTTGCTGGGCGTCTGGCTGTTGGTGTTAGTCGGCGCGGTTGCCGCCGATCTGCATATGCCGACCGATTCCATGCCGTTGGTCTATGGGTTGGTCTTCGCCGGCCTGACCGTTGCGTTGATTGATTTGTTAGGCGTGGCCAGTGTGGTCATGGCCTTGATATCTGCCGCGAATCTTATTGAATATGCACAGCTTTTGGTGCCGGGGCGCACGGCGTCAGCGGTTGATTTCATTGCAGGTCTGGCGGGCGTTATCGTTGCCGCTGTTCTGGTCTGGGCCGCGCGCAGTTTGATACAACGCGCGGATCCCGTCGAAGAAATTCTCGAGCCAGAATTGCTATTGACCAAGGCCTGATGCCTGCCGGTCAACCGAAGCAAACCGGCAGCAACGCCCTAGTTGGCGCTGCGTTCCTCAAAGCTTTTGGCGATAAAGCTGGGCAGATGATCGCCCATCCCCACGACACCTTCGTCGCGACCGCCACGACCGTGACCGCGTCCGCCTTGACGGTCCCGGCGCGGACGTTCTTCGCGGGCGGGCTTTGGGGCAGCGCTTTGCTCCGCCTCTTCCTGCGGGGCTTTAACAGCCTCTGCCGGAGCCCCCGCACTGACCTCTGTGTTGGCCTCGGCAACCGGCGTTGCCTGCGTTTCGCGCGGGGCATCGCTTGATTTGCTGCGGCGTGTGCGGGTCCGCTTTTTCGGCGCGGCGTCCTCGGTGGCGGCTTCGGCCACTGTTGTTGGTTCTGCGGATTTAAGCGGGTTCTCAGCGCGCGGAATTTCCCGGTCGAGCAGCTTTTCCACGTCGGCCAGGTTCTTTTCATCGCGTGGCTCGCAAATCATCACGGCCTTGCCGTCACGACCGGCACGACCGGTGCGCCCGATACGGTGCACGTAATCCTCGGCATGGCCGGGAACGTCAAAATTGAACACATGGCTGACGCTTGGCACGTCCAGCCCTCGCGCGGCCACATCCGACGCGACCAGCAGTTTCAGCTTGCCTTCGCGGAACGCATCCAGCGTGGCGGTGCGGCGCGACTGTTCCAGATCGCCATGAATCGGCTCGGCATCAAAACCGTGCTTTTTCAGGGACTTGGAAACAATATCCACATCAACTTTGCGATTGCAAAAAATGATGGCGTTGGTGCATTTCTCGCCCTCAAGCTCGATCAACGCGCGCAAAGTGTTACGCTTTTCCGAGGCCGCGCGTTCCCGGCGAGAGCCTTTGAACATCACCACGGTCTGGGTGATGGTTTCGGACGCGGTCGCTTGACGGGCGACTTCGATCTTGGCGGGATTGCTGAGGAACGTATTGGTGATCCGCTCAATCTCCGGTGCCATCGTGGCGCTGAAGAACAGAGTCTGACGGGTGAACGGCGTCAGGCCAAAAATGCGTTCGATATCGGGGATGAACCCCATGTCGAGCATCCGGTCAGCCTCATCCACCACCATCACCTTGACGTCGGACAAGATCAGCTTGCCACGTTCAAAATGATCCAGCAAACGGCCCGGTGTGGCGATCAGCACGTCGACGCCTTTGTCGATCAGCGTATCCTGTTCCTTGAACGAAACGCCACCGATCAGCAGCGCCTTGGTCAGCTTGACGTGCTTTGAATAAGTGTCGAAATTCTCTGCCACCTGCGCGGCCAGTTCACGCGTCGGGCACAACACCAATGACCGTGGCATGCGCGCACGGGCGCGGCCACGGGCCAGCATGGTGATCATCGGCAGCACAAAACCGGCGGTCTTGCCTGTGCCGGTCTGGGCAATGCCCAACACGTCGCGGCCTTCGAGTGCCGGGGGAATGGCACCGGCTTGAATGGGGGTGGGGGTTTCATAACCGGCTTCGGTGATGGCGCGAAGAACTTTTGGGGCGAGCCCCAGTTCGGAAAAAGTCGTCATGTTTGCCTTTCGGATGGGCGCTAAAATGCGGCCGCAGTCCTGATGGCGGCCTGACAGACCAGATTGCCTGTCTTTCGACTGGGCACCTGCTACGCGATATGGGGGTGAAGGTCAAGTTTGGCCCAAGTTTCTTTGGATGTTGTGCCTGCCTGTCTCCGTAGCGGGCGGCCAAAGCGTGGATTGCGCCCGTTTTTAGGCAATACCCTTGCTGCTGCCGTAGAAATCGCGTGGTTTGGTCATACGATCAGCACAGGCTTACATCTTTATGAGATGGCACAAAAGAGGAGTCGCACCTATGGATGTTGTTCCATATTTGATCCCGGGAGCCGCCACCATGGCTGTTCTTGGGATGGTCTATCTGCTGTTCGTTTTCTGGGTGCGCCGTCCCGGTCGCCAGCAGGAACTTGCGGAACGTCGGGCACAGGATGTCATCGACGTTTAGGTCTTTGCTGGCCTGACAACAACACCCGTCGCAGGTTTCCCCTGCGGCGGGTGTTTTCGTGTTTTGGTCTAGACCATCATTTCCTTGGTGGCCGTCAACGTCAGCTCTGGGTAATCGCGTACGATCCGGTCGATATCCCATTGCAGGCGCGTCAGATACACCACGTCGCCATCATTGTCGGTGGCAATATGTTGCTTGTTGGCGGCCTCGAATTTCTCGACCGCGGCCTTGGGGCCGCTGACCCAGCGCGCGCTGGTAAATTGCGACGCCTCAAACCGAACGGGCAGGCCGTATTCCATTTCGATCCGGCTGGCGAGCACCTCGAATTGCAACGCGCCGACAACGCCGACGATAAAGCCTGATCCGATCGCAGGCTTGAATACCTTCGCCGCGCCTTCCTCGGCGAATTGCATCAGCGCCTTGTCCAGATGCTTCGCCTTTAGCGGGTCCATCGCCCGGACGCTTTGCAAAAGCTCTGGTGCGAAGGACGGAATGCCGGTGACGCGGATCGCCTCGCCTTCGGTCAGGGTGTCGCCGATGCGCAGCTGGCCGTGGTTGGGGATGCCGATGATGTCGCCGGCCCAGGCCTCTTCCGCCAATTCGCGGTCGGATGCCAGAAACAGTACCGGGCTGGAGATTGCCATCTGTTTCTTGCTGCGCACATGGGTCAGTTTCATGCCGCGAATGAAATGCCCTGACGCCAGCCGCACGAAGGCGACGCGGTCGCGGTGTTTCGGGTCCATATTGGCCTGCACCTTAAAGACAAACCCGGTAACCTTGGTTTCCTCTGGGCTGACCGCGCGCGGCGTGGCCGATTGCGGCTGTGGCACTGGGCCGTATTGGGCGATGCCGTCCATCAATTCGCGCACACCAAAGCTGTTGATCGCGCTGCCAAACCAGATCGGCGTCAGCGTACCGTCCAAGAAGGCCTGCGCATCAAACGGCGGCAGCAGTTCCTTGGCCATCTCCAGGTCTTCGCGCAGTTGGTCCAGCAGGTTGGCAGGCACGTGGTCGGCCAGGGCCGGGTCATCCAGGCCCTCAATCGAGATACTTTCGGCGACCTTGTTACGGTCGGCGCGGTCCATCAGTTCCAACCGGTCGTTCAGCACGTCATAACAGCCGATGAATTCACGCCCCACACCGATGGGCCAACTGGCGGGTGTGACATCGATTGCCAGATTTTCCTGAATTTCGTCGATGATTTCAAAAACCTCACGGCTTTCGCGGTCCATCTTGTTACAGAAGGTCAGGATCGGCAGATCGCGCAGGCGGCACACCTCAAACAGCTTTTGCGTCTGGCTTTCCACGCCCTTCGCGCCGTCAATCACCATGATCGCGGCATCGACAGCGGTCAGCGTGCGATACGTATCTTCGGAAAAGTCGCTGTGACCGGGCGTATCCACCAGATTAAAGCGGAACTTGCCAAAATCAAACGACATGGCAGAGGCGCTCACCGAAATTCCGCGGTCCTTTTCCATCTGCATAAAGTCCGACCGCGTGCGCCGCGCTTCACCCTTGGCACGCACCTGCCCAGCCATCTGGATCGCACCACCATAGAGCAGGAATTTTTCCGTCAACGTCGTCTTACCGGCGTCCGGGTGCGAGATAATAGCAAAGGTCCGCCGCCGAGCAATCTCGGCAGGCAAATCAGGGGCGTTATGGCTGCGGTCTAACATGGGGGCGATATAAGCGAGCGTAGGGCCAAGGGCAATCACCTGCAAAAATCGCCAATGCCCGGGCCAACTAAAGCCCATTATCGGGGCAGGGGCATTTGGCCTGACGTAATAGGGGGATTGTGAATTGGGGAATGAAAATGGGTAGTTTCACGTCGTAGCCGAGCGCGGCTTTTGCAAATTTTGCGGCCAAATACCGGCAGGTTTAAACCAATGACGCGGATCAGACCGTGCAAGACGACGGAGGCGATTCTGTTTTCATCTTCGGCGAGACCATGTTTGTCGGCTTGTCAAATGTCGGAACTTTCGCTGGTTATTATAGCAGCGGGGGACCAATTTCATCGCGATTGATGCCAGCGAAATAATCATTCTTCATGCCGATACAAAGTTTGGCTCTACCTTCTTCCCTGCGGCGCTGGCGACCACCCTGTCAGAGTTTACGCCGCCGCCCTTGCCGGTTTGTTTCGGTGCCGGAACCATTATTCTGACGCAGCAGGGCGAACAGCCGGTCGAGACGCTAAGCGCGGGGGACATGCTCAAAACTCTGGATGGATCGTTGGTTGCTGTTAAGTGGGTCGGCCGTCAGACAATCTCGCAACGCAATACCGGGGAACGTGCCCAACCTGTCGCGGGTGCCCTGGGGGGTGGCCTGCCACATGGCGACCTTACCGTCACCGGCGATCAAGGCGCGGCTGGGAATACCGGAACTGGACATTCGCGTCAGCCAAGTCACATGATCTGACGCGCCACCGGCCCACGTCCAAACTGCCGGGCTGCTGCCGCACTGCTACAGTCTGACGACAACAGCAATTGGCCCCATTCCGGGGCTACTTGGTGTCCTTATTCCCTTTCTACGCCAGCCCGGTCATGATCCTTTAAATTCCTGACAGCCGGGGTTTTTGGTTGCCAATTCAAAATCATACTAATCTACCTGTCCGATATTATTTCAATATATCGGCGCATTCACGATGCCGTTTCAATCAGTAGACTTGGAGAACAATAACTATGGCAACAGTATTTAGCTTTGGCGCGCACTATGCCGGCAACAACGCCGGCGCGAGCGTTTTCAGTGGCTCTTTGGACGTCACTGCGGTGGTCGATGACGGGGATATTGCCGTTGGGGACCAAGTCACTTTTGGGACCATGTCCGCTGCGATGGAAACCACATCGGGCCTTACGTCTGGCGGAACTGGCTTTTACCTGGGCACGACCACGATCAATGGTCACGTGACCTATATTTTCGGTGCCGCCAACACAGTCGGCGGCAATACTGAGTTCCTGGGGGTGGCCGACAGTGTCGCGGCTGCCAACTCGACAACATCCGGGGCGTTCGCGACTTGGGCGCAAAGCCCGACGGCGTTGACCTCTACCAACGCCTGTTTCGCGGTGGGCACCCAGATTTCCACGCCGGACGGTGCCTGCGCTGTCGAGACTCTGGCAATTGGGGACATGATCACAACCGCCAGCGGCGACGTCGTGCCGGTTAAATGGGTCGGTGCCCAGACGTTTAGCACTCGCTTTGCGGCTCTGGGGCGTGACCTTGTCCGCAATTCCGCCGGTGCACTTGGGGATGGCCTGCCAAAGATCGACCTGACGCTGACCGCCGATCACGGCATGATCCTTGACGGGCTGGTGATCAACGCCAGCGCGCTGGTCAACGGCACCACGATTGATTTCGTGCCGATGTCCGATCTGCCCGACAGCGTTACCGTTTACCACATCGAGACAGAGGCGCATGACGTGATCCTCGCCAATGGCGCGGCGTCTGAAACCTTTCTTGATTCCGCAGGCCGGGCGATGTTCAACAACCATGCCGAATATCTTGGCCTTTATGGGGTCGAACGCATCATCCCCGAAATGCCCGCCCCCCGGATCAACGCGCAGCGCCTGCTGCCAGAGACGATCAAGGCGCGGCTTGGGATCAACGACAAGGCTGACCTGCAAAGCATGATTGCCTGAATATCTGGACCGCGCAGCGCGCGCTGTTTACCACGCGCGCGGGCGTAATTTCTGTCCGATGGAAGTCATATGGAATTCATATGAAAGTCCGATAGCCGCAATTGCCGTGAAATCAGGGCGTTAACCCCGATTCGCGGCAGTTGCGGTCGCAGCGTTTGCTGACAGTGATTTTTGGGTGGTGTCTTCGGGGGG
>Ga0315339_1001425_pt1 | contig 21226 bp, 23 predicted proteins | sample ASW17metaG_FD_204514 | JGI IMG/M metagenome (GOLD analysis project Ga0315339, IMG submission 204514) | Ammonia-oxidizing marine archaeal communities from Pacific Ocean, United States - ASW #17 | ecosystem: Environmental > Aquatic > Marine > Oceanic | place: USA: California | collected 2016-12-05
TGCATTTACTAAAAATTGATCTATTTGGAGATGAAATATTTGTATTTACGCCAAAAGGGGATTTAGTACAATTGCCCGTAAAAGCATCTCCGTTGGACTTTGCATATAATGTGCATTCAGAAGTGGGTCATTCTTGCCTTGGGGCGAAAGTCAATCATAAGGTAGTGCCCCTGAATAGTGAATTGCACAATGGAGATATAGTTGAAATTATTACCAGTAGTACCCAGAGTCCCAATTATGGGTGGCTTAAATTTGCAATTACATCCAAAGCACGAAACCATATTAAACGATATTTAAATAAAAAAGAGCGTGAAGAAAGTGTGAAAATTGGCGAAGAAATAATCACCAAAAGTCTCCGTCGTTTGAAATTATTAAACCTGAAAGATGATGTTAAAAATGCATTCTCAAAATTTGGATTCGGAGGAAAAACACAGTTAATAGAAGCTGTGGGTAAAGGGAATATTTCCATTCGGGATATTTTGAATAAGATTTCGACACAGGAAAAACAAGACGAAAAGGACGAATCTGAAGCATCTTCAAGCTTTTTCAGTTTCGCACGTAAAGAAAGCAGAAGCATTAAATTGGAAGGGATTAGCAACATTATGGCCAATTTTGGTAAATGCTGCAACCCTATTCCTGGGGACGATATGGTTGGCTTTATCACGAGAGGGCGGGGCGTGACCGTTCACATGTCATCCTGTTCCAGTTTACCCCTTTTAGGCGAGGAGTCGGATCGTTTGGTTCCGGTGGAATGGGAGGTGGCCCGAAACGATATTTTTAACGTACGCATTAAAGTGGTTGGACAAGATCGAAAGGGATTGTTAAAGGATTTGACTGAATCTATTTCAAAACTCAATATCAATTTGACATCTGTTGATATTAAAGTGAAAGAAGCGGTCGCCACGGCTATTTTCATCCTTCAGGTTAATAATTTAAAACAGCTGGATCGGGTGGTTCGTATCATGAGTAAGATTAAAAATATCGATTCCGCCGAACGATCACAGCACTGATCGTATTCTATTAAAGGGTTCAGATAATATGGGACGAATTTTGGGTATTGATCACGGGAATGTACGGGTTGGCCTTGCCTTATCAGACCCCTTAAAAATCATTGCAAAACCCTATAAAACAATTACATATAATAATGGGAATGATTTTTTCCGACAATTAAATGTCATAATAGCGGATAAATGTGTGGAGCATATAGTTGTGGGTTTTCCAAAGGGAATGAAGGGGCAAACCACCAAACAGACCGAAATTGTCACACAATTCATTCAGCAGTTGAAAGAGGAAATTGATTTATCTGTGTCTTTAGAAGATGAAAGATTGAGCTCTGTCAGTGCAGAAAAAGCCCTGATTCTTCAGAATGTAAAAACGGGACATAATAAAGGCCGGATTGATGAAACGGCTGCTGCAATTGTACTTCAACAATATTTAGACCGATCTCGATGAAGCACAAGGTTTTTAACCGATCGCCATTTCAATTGGCCATTATTTCTGGTATTCTTATTGGAGGCGCTTTCCCCCCAATTCCGGGCGTTACCGCTTGGTTTGGTTTTTTACCAATCATTCATATCTGGCAAACACAATCGCCGAAGGAGTCTGCACGATGGTCTTTTTTTGCCGCTGTGATTGCCAACCTGATTTCATTTTACTGGATTGGATTAAACTCCGGTGCCAGTATTTCCATCGTTTTGGTATCGATGATTGCAGCCATTTTATATTTGGGAATTTTCTGGGCATTTGTTGGATGGCTGGTTGCCTGGGTAGAAAAAAAGACTTACTATAGTTTAAGTTTGATACCCTTTTTATGGGTGTCGATGGAATGGATTCGCAGTTTTGGTCCCTTGGGTTTCCCCTGGGCAAATTTAGCCACCACCCAAACCGTATTTTTACCTGTGATTCAAATGGTTGAGTTTACTGGTACAGAAGGGGTGGGGTTCTGGGTTCTATTAATCAATGTGGTTTTATACATTACATTTCGTGGACAAGCAAACAAACGTAACGTAATTATTTATTTGTCCATTATATTTTTAGTTCCTTGGATTTATGGCACCGTTCGGTTGGCCAAATATGAATTTGATGAAGATCAACCCTATCGGAACGTAGCGGTTTTACAGCCCAATGTAAATCCGAATAAAAAATGGGAAACGTCTTATCGGAATCAATTATATCAATTGATGGATTCATTACATACTAAAGCCATGGCCATGGAGCCGGATTTAGTTTTGTGGCCCGAAGCAGCATTGCCTGTGTACATGCGCGTCTCTTCCAAACGGCATCAATATGAACAACAGGTGATGGAAGCGGGCATCCCAATACTTATGGGAACGGCTGACTATATAAAAGATTCTAATGGACGGCGAACATTTAATGGTGCGATTTACATTGGAATTGATGGAAACGAAATGTACCATAAAATATTTCTGGTACCTTTCGCGGAATATATTCCTTTATCGCCAAGGTTTCCCAATTTAAAAAAGTTGAATTTTGGTCAAGCTAATTTTACGCCGGGATCAGCATTTACAACCTTTCCAATTGATTCGATTCAGTTTAGTAATTTGATTTGTTATGAATCGAGCTATCCTATGGCGGCGAGAGGATTTATTCAAAATGGTGCCCAATTTTTGACGATTGAAGCTAATGATGCTTGGTTGCAAAATTCATCTGGAGTCAGACAACATTTTGAACTGGCCCGGTTGCGGGCTGTGGAATCGAGAATTGGTATTGTACGCAGTGCCAATACGGGAATATCAGGAATCATATATCCTTCAGGTAAAGTGACGGAAAAGATACAATACGGTGAACAAACTGTTTTTATGGGTAAGGTTCCCTTGAATCAAGGCGTGACATTTTTCACCCGATACGGAAGTGTTTTCGCACACATGTGCTTTATTTTAACTTTGATACAAATCATATGGTTTATCAAACGATCAAACCCATCCTAATTAGCCTAATCCTATTCTCCGGCTTTTCCCAATCTCAGGAAAAATCCAAGAAGACTTTAAATCCAGTTATTCAATCAGCTCTGATTCCTGGATGGGGACAAAAATCACTACAGTACCCTGATAGGAGCCGATTGTTTACTTACGTGGAGACAGGTTTATTAATATCGATTTTAGGTTCCACAACATATGCAAATATATTAAAGAAAAATTATATCGCTTTTGCGGTGGAACATGCTGCAATCTCATCTGCGGGGAAAAATCATAAATATTGGGTGGATATAGGGAATTTTAAAACAATTGAAGATTATAACGACGAACATTTACGGAATCGTGAAATGAATGATATTTATGATGCAAACTTGCGATGGAGTTGGGATTGGGATGAGGATTCTAATCGGAATGCATTTGAACAAAAACGAATTTTGAGTGATCAAATGAAACAAGTTGCTACTTTTGGTGCGGGAGCCATCGTTCTGAATCATATTGTATCTGCCATTGATGCATTGTATTTAAAGCGGATTGATAGTAAAAAGGAACTGTCAGTCCAACCATGGGTGCCATCAGAAATGGTTGGAGTTGGATATTCTCTTACCGTTCACTTTTAATTAAAGCATAAAATGTTTACACATCCTTTAGTCAATCTATGGTTTTTTCTGGGCTTTTCATTCTCCTTGCTTACGTCAATCACTTATGGAGAATGGGAAATTCATTTATTCATTATTTTCGGCATTGCATGGATAAATAAAGCACATATTCCTCAAGTGGGTATTCGCTTAAAACCATTCCTATTCTATTTTCCCGTTATGATATTATTGTATGTCCTTTTTTCATTTTTATTAACAAATAATTCCCTTAGTATCATTCTTATTGAGGCAATTATAGGATTTTTAAAATTGACGATGATGGCGGGAGCGATGATGTTCTTTTTAGAATCAACGCCCAGCCAGAATATTGTAACGCTTTTTAGAAGTATATGGTTAAAATGGAACACATCCTGGAGAGGTGTAGAAAATTTCTTTATATTTTTGAGCATGACTTTACGATTTTACCCCACATTTCAATCAAACTGGCAATCCTTACGAAATAGTAGAAGAGCATTAGGATTGGAATCTGGCTTTACACGATGGAAACAAGTTCAGATTGTGGCAAAGGAAATGCCTGGATTGCTTGTTCATCAACTACGACGGGCAGATGAAGTTGCTCTGGCCATGAAACTTCGGGGGTACGGGGAACAGTTTCCAAGGGGGGTGACTTTTCCCATCCCATTCGAAGGAAACCATCTATTTCAAATGGTGATTATTTCTTTATTTTACTGGGGAATCCATTCCATTGGCGCGGTTTAAAATTACCCTTCAATATGACGGTACTAGATTTCGTGGGTGGCAGTTACAAAATAAAGAACGAACAGTTCAAGGTGAAATTGAGGACGCTCTTCAAATTCTGAATAAGAAAAAGTTGATTAGAGTACATGGTGCTGGACGGACAGATACAGGTGTTCATGCTATGGGTCAGGTTGCCCATTTTGATTTTAATACTGACTTGGATACATATGCATTGAAGGATGCGCTTAATGGGAATTTAGCCCGGGATGTACGGGTAATGGACTGTTTAGTTGTTTCACCGGAATTCCATGCGCGATTTTCGGCACTTCGGCGATACTACCAGTATCGATGTCGAACAAATATTTTTTTACTGGATCGTAACTATACGTGGCTAACTGGATCTGTGGACTTGACCCTTTTAAATGAAGCTGCAAGTGTCATTATTGGTAATCATGATTTTACATCATTTAGTAAGAATTCAGAAGATTTAGATCATCGTCGGTGCATTATCTATGATTCAGTATGGAAAGAAAATGGTGATGTGGTAAATTATCATGTTTCGGGAAATCGCTTTTTACATCATATGGTTCGCTATTTGGTGGGCACTATGTTAGAAATATCCCGGGGAAAAATTAAAATGGAACAGTTTAAAGAATTGATAAACCATCCAATTGAAAATGTGAATATTTTTAAAGCACCTCCCCAAGGTCTTGTATTAACTCAGGTTGATTATGATGATTAATAAATACGCGTTAATTTTTGTCGTTCTATTGGCGTGGGTTGAGATCCAAGGGCAGTCCAATGTTGACAAAAGTCGGGAAAATGCTATTACAGCCGCAATAGAAATGGCCAGTCCTTCTGTGGCCAGTATCAATGTAACTCAGGTGCGCCGCTACTCAGTGAATCCCTTTCAACGGGATCCCTGGTTTGAATATTTTTTTCCGCCCCAGATGCGCCAGAGAGAGGTGAAAGGGTCCGGTTCCGGAGTCGTGATCAGTCCTGATGGCTATGTATTAACCAACAATCATGTGGTTGAAAATGCAACAACTATCATTGTAAAACTTCCTGGAGGTGACGAATTCAGTGCAGATGTTGTAGGTGTGGATATGATTACAGATTTGGCCTTATTGAAGCTGGATGGATATGATTTCCCTTTTGTTAATATGGGGAATTCCGATGATCTTGTCATCGGTGAATGGGCTATTGCTTTGGGAAACCCATTTGGTTTGTTTGACGTGAACCAACAGCCTACTGCGACAGTGGGTATTATCAGCGGAAAGGATCTTGATTTTGGATTACAGAGCGGTAAAGTTTTTCAGGATATGATTCAGACAGATGCAGCCATTAATCCTGGGAATAGCGGTGGCCCTTTGGTTAACTCCAATGGAGAACTCATTGGTATTAATACGTTTATTTTTACGGGATCGAATGTGGGAGAAGGATCCATCGGTATTGGATTTGCAATCCCCATCAATCGGGCCCGACGGATTGCGGAAGAATTGAAAACTAAGGGTCGAATTGAACGTGATTTTTCTACAGGTTTACGTGCCCAGCCTTTAGATCGTAAAACAGCCCTTTATTTGGATATTCCCATTACGGAGGGTGTGATTGTGACACATATTATGAAAAACAGCCCTGCCGAAAAAGCACAATTAGAATATGGTGATGTAATCATTGCGGTTGAGAATGAAAAGGTATTAAGTCTGGAAGATATATTGGAAATTATAGAAATCAATGATTTGAGGCCGGGAGACAAAGTAAAATTACGTATATGGCGGGATGGTAGATACTTTAATAAAACGTTAAAATTAGGAAGACTTTAAGATGATTGCAAAAGAAGGTAGAATCATATTAATTCCACTTTTTTTGGTGACATTTACATTAGGTATTTTTGCCCATGGATGGGAGAGTACCTCCTTATCCATTCTTTATGGAGTCATTGGATTCTTCTTTTTATTCTCACTCAATTTTTTTCGAGACCCCCAACGGGTTATTCCCATGGATAAAAAATTGATTATTTCCCCTGCAGATGGAAAGGTGGTAAGGGTAGAAGATATCCATGATCCTAATGTAGGTGAGTCTTCAAAAATAGTATCCATTTTCCTGAATGTGTTTAACGTGCATGCAAATCGTGTGCCCATAGAAGGAATAGTGGAATCTGTGGAAAGAAAATCCGGTAAATTTTTAGCGGCATTTGACCATAAGGCATCAGATGAAAATGAACAGATAATTACGGTGTTGGTTAATGATTCGGGAAAATATATAATTAAGCAAATTGCTGGTTTGATAGCCCGGAGAATATTATGTTATGCAGAAGTGGGCACAAAAATGCATAAGGGAGGACGCCTTGGGTTTATTCGCTTTGGCAGTAGAACCGATTTAATTATGCCCTCCCATGTGGCCGTTCAAGTTGAATTGGGGCAAAAAGTAATTGGCGGGGAAACTATTATTGGAAAAATTAAATGAAAAGTAGAACGAATAAACCGAAACGATTGAAAAGATCGTTTATTCCAAATGTGGCTACCGTTTTTAATATGTTTTTGGGGTTCATGGCCATTACGCTTATTCTGAATGAGGAACCGATTAAAGCCGGTTGGGTAATGATGGTGGGTGGTTTATTCGATATTATTGATGGAAAACTGGCACGATTGTTGGGTCTATCTTCCCGATTTGGTACGGAATTTGATTCTCTGGCAGATACAATATCATTTTGCGCTGTACCTTCTATACTGATATATAGTGTTTATGTAGAGGGATTACCCTTTTTACTGGGTGCCGTCATCAGTTTTATGCCTTTATTATTCGGAACTATCCGATTAGCCAGGTTCAATATTGATACTGGAGAAAACCCAAAACCCTATTTTACTGGACTAACTACCCCATTGACAGCAATTACCATTATCAGTTTTATGCTATTTAATTACCAGTCGTATGGCGATATGGGCGATCCAAGACTGGCGCTGGTATTGGTGGCCATCTTAAGTTTTCTAATGATTAGTCCAGTCCGATTCTCGAAATTCCCCCTACTCAGTTTTAGGAAGGGCAGATCGAATAATATGCGTTTAGTCGGCCTCATCATTATTCTCTTGAGTATCATATTCTTTAGAGGCTTGGTTTTGTTTCCACTAATGGCCATTTATATATTCTGGTCTATTACGCAGTGGATGTTAGACCATGACCGTTTCGAAGAAGAAATTGATCCAGAAACACATCAAAGGGAATACAATGAATAAACGAGCTGTCAGCGTCATTTTAATGATTCTATTTTTTGGTACCCTATTTGGCACCTTGTTGGGGCAATTTTTTGGATGGATTCTGCCCGACAGTGTTGTGAGAGAATTTTTTCTTAAAAGTGTGGACTTTAATCTAGCGGGATTGGTAGGGAACGAGACAGGTGTGATTACCTTGGATTTAATCATGTTTACCTTTCAGTTTGGATTGGCACTTACTTTTAATTTTACCAGTATTATCGGTTTTGCAGTTGCATATTATTTTCTGCGGTATTTCCGGTAACCATTAGCAATATAATAGTCATAATGGAAATACCATCATTATTACTTATTTTTATGCCCCTTAATACTTACCTTAACATTAAATTAGATCTCGTTAAACGATATTTATTCTGGAGGAGTCATCATGTTACATCATGAAATAGTATTTGCTGGCATGCCAGGCGGATGGGAAATGGTCGTCATTGCCTTGGTCATCTTATTATTATTTGGTGCAAAAAAGCTACCGGAATTAGCCAAAGGATTGGGGCAAGGTATTCGAGAATTCAAAGGCGCTGTTGACGGGGCGAAGGATGAATTAAAAGATGCTCAAGATTCAGTGGAATCCGACAGTGACCCATCGGATAATAATCCGGGGTAATCTTCACTAATCAATTACTTTTATTTAAAGGGATCTTTATGGTCCCTTTTTCGTGCCAATTATGTAAAAATTTGAAACAAAAATCCAAATTAATCGTAGGTGAAGACATGAAAGCATTTTGGGAACAGAATTAATGATAATTTTTGAAAATCCATGGGCCTTTCTGGGGTTATTTATCATTCCCTTTATTCTTATTTGGCGGCATAAGTTCGGCGAAAAGAATGAAGGTACGCTTCGGTTTTCTTCATCGTCATTAATCTCTGAACGCATGAAACACGAGGGCCGCATGCGCATCCGAATATTACATCTGCTCCAATATGTAACCATTGCCCTGATAATCATTGGCCTGTCACGGCCAAGATTGCGCGATTCGATGCAAGAAACCAATGTCGATGTGGTTGATATTGTCCTTGTTATTGATATCAGTTCATCCATGCTGGCCACAGATTTCTCTCCCAATCGTCTGGAAGCAGTAAAGAAGACGGCCAAAGATTTCATTAATGCTAGAAGTGGGGATCGAATTGGCGTGTTGGTTTTCGCTGGTGAATCCTTCATTCAATGTCCCTTAACGGTGGATCAGAATGTGTTGCTGTCACTCATGGATGAGATTAATGTGGCAGAACAATCCTACGATGGGACAGCCATCGGAATGGCCATTGCCAGTGCCACAAATCGGCTGCGCCATAGTGATGCCAAAAGTAAGGTGATGATTTTACTATCGGATGGCAGTAATAATGCAGGTGAGTTAGATCCCCTCACTTCGGCAGATTTGGCATCCAATTTTAACATTAAAATCTACACCATTGGAGCGGGAACCAATCAAGATGTATCATTCATCCCAGGTCGAGGTTATATCCGGAACGAGATTGATGAAGCAACACTAAAGTCCATAGCCGAACGCACGGATGGAAAATATTTTAGAGCCACCAATGTTGCTGGTCTAGAACAAGTGTATGAAACGATAGATGCATTGGAACGGACAGAAATTGAAATAAAAGAGTACACTCGGTATAAAGAACTATTCGGATGGTTTTTGATACCTGCTTTAATATTTGGTATGGGCGGTCAAACCCTGGATCGCACATTATTTCGGCGGCGTTTATGATTGAATTTCGGTTTCCATTCGTTTTTTATTTTTACATTCCATTAATACTTTTGTGGATATTATGGACAGTACAAAACCGGAAGCATACTATTCTTCCGGAGACGGACAATCATCTTCGGGCTCGGTTACTCCATAAATTTGATGCTAACCGGTTTAACTGGAAAAAACGATTGATGTTTTTATCATTGATTGTTTTGGTATTTGCCGCATCCGGACCTCAGATTGGCGTTCGATTGGCACCGGTAGAACGCAAAGGGGTGGACCTGGTCTTTGCCATTGATGTATCCACCAGTATGAATGCGGAAGATGTGAAACCCAGCCGTCTAGAAAAATCCAAATTTGAAATTTCACAGATGATTCGCCAATTGAAGGGCGATCGAGTTGCTTTGATTGTTTTTGCCGGTTCGAGTCATATGTATTTACCCCTCACAACAGATTATGAAGCGGCCCGGTTGTTTTTAGATCAGATTGATACTCAAATGATTCCCACCCAGGGAACGGCCCTCAGTTCTGCACTACAAACTGGATTATCGGCATTTACGGAAGATGAATCCAAATATAAAGTATTGGTATTGATAAGCGATGGAGAAGATCATGAAGGGCAGGCCATTGATTTAGCACGAAAAGCAGCAGATCGAGGGATGGTTATTCATACGGTGGGTGTGGGTACATTATCCGGTTCCTTGATTCCCATTAAAGGCAAAAAAGGGATTCGAAGCTATAAACGGGATGGTAGCAGCAAACTAATTACATCTATTTTAAATGATGGCATTCTCCGGGAAATAGCGAATGCGGGGAAAGGTACTTATGTTCTTTTTGATAATAAACCGGCCAATTTTCGAACCATTATGGCAGCCATTGATTCTATGGAAAAACGTACCTTAAAATCCCATATTTATTCTGAATATGAAGATCGATATCAATCATTCGCAGTGTTATCAATGGGTCTCATGCTGGCAGGAATGCTTATGCCCACCAAAAATAAACAAGAAGAAAAATGGCGAGGTCGATTTGTACAATAAAGGACATATTGTAGGATTTTTTACTTTGGCAGTGTTGCTTGGTCAGGATAAAGGCATCATCCATTATCAAAGCCAGAAATATAAAGCCGCCCAGGAATATTATGAATCGGTGTTGATGGATAATGGAAATAATTCTCAGGCACAATTTGGCCGTGGGTCTTCTGCTTTTCAGCGAGGGGATATGGAAACGGCCAAGCATGGTTTTGAGCAATCCTTGAAATCTGATGATGTCCAATTGCAGTCGAAAGCCATGTATAATCTGGGTAATACCTTTTTCAAAAATGAAAAAAAAGAGGAAGCATTGGCTTTTTATCGAAAATCGCTGGAGTTGAATCCTGAAGATAAAGATGCGAAATACAATTATGAATTTTTAAAATATCATGAGAAGCCACCGGAAGATCAACAAAAAAAGGAACAGGAACAGAGTAAGGATAAAGAGGAGGATAAACAAGAAGAGGAAAAAGAGAAACAAGAACAAGAAGAAAAAAATCAAGATAAAAAGGACCAAGAGAAGCAAAAAGAAGAGGAAAAAGAAGAAGAACAACAACAGGAAAAACAAGAGCAGAATCCAGAGCAACAGGAGTCCCAGGAGCAAAAAGGTTCTGAGCAAGAAAAGGCTCAGGATTTGAAGCAGGCTGAGAGTATTTTAGATGCATTAAAACAGGATGAAAAAATAATGCAAAAGCAGCAAATTGCCCGGTCAAAATCCCGAAAACTGGCAAAAGATTGGTGATATTTTGAACAAGATAGCTATATACAGATCACTTCAATCTCTTTTATTGATTGGATATTTATGGAGTCAAGTGACGCTGACGGCATCTGTGGATGTTAATCGTATATCCAAAAATGAAACATTGGGATTTAAAATTGTGGCTGTAAATGCAGACGCTATCCCAAATGTGAATATTTCACCTATTTTAAAGGATTTTAAAATTGTAAGTGGACCAGCCCAGCAAACCAATATTCAATGGGTGAATGGTGCTATGACCAGTTCACGTAGTTTAAGTTGGACCTTATTGCCCATAAAAAATGGCAAACTTAATATTCCATCATTGGCTGTGACCATTGGAAAACAAACATATCAAACGAATCTCATCAGAATTCAAGTTCAGAAAGGTGTAGGGCGGTCTGAAATGGCCAATCTGTTTATTGAAGCAAAGCCAGATAAAGAACAAGCATATCTCGGTGAGCAGGTGACGGTAACCTACCGCTTGTTTACCCGCGTCAATTTATCCATCGAAAATATAGAATACCCCAAAAGTGTGGGATTCTGGAATGAAGATCTTCGCGTAACTCAAACGGTTCGATTCAGGGATACCCAGATTCAAGGAGTGGGGTATAAGGTTGCAACTTTATATAAAGCGGCCATGTTTCCCACCCAAACGGGACGATTAACCATTGCACCTATGACGGTTACGTGTAATATAGATAAGCCCAATAGAAAACGTCCTGGCGGTGTATTTAATGATCCTTTTTTCAATTCCATGTTTCGGGAAACTAAGCGCCAGTTTATTCTATCTGATTCATTATTTATCGACGTTTCGCCTTATTTGGAGGAACCACCTGCTGATTTCACCGGTGCAGTGGGGCAGTTTGAAATCGAATCCTGGGTGGATACACCAAATGTTAAAGTGAATGAAGCCATTACTTATAAAGTTCGGGTGAAGGGGACGGGCAATCCCAATCAATTTAATCTGGGTGAAATTTCATTTCCCCAAAATATGGAAGTATTTCCGCCCACATTATCCTTCAAACGGGACGAATTCAGGGATGATTTAACCGGTGTGCAGCAATCGGATTATATCTTAATTCCAAGATCAGCGGGCAATTTCCGTTTACATCCAGTCACATTAACCTATTTTAATCCTGAGATCGAAAAATTTATTAAGGCTCGGTCTAAATCTATACCCATTACCGTTTCTCCCGGGGATAAAAATATGATTGCATCCACCCGATTAAACCGAGAAAATGTTACCATGATTGGGGATGATATTCGTTATATCCGGAGGGAATCGCCCCAGTGGCGCCAAAAAGGGCAGCAGTTCATACCTATTTGGGTGTGGTCCACCTATGTGATAGCGGCGGCATTATTTGTTTTTCCCGGTATATTTTCTAAGATGAATGATAATCGGATTTCCACCGCTGATATTCGGAAATCTAAAGGTGCCTTAAAGTTGGCCATGAAAGATTTATCAAAGCCAAAAGAAGATATTTTTGCCCATACATCCATGATCATTTACCGATATTTTCAATCAAAATTATTTTTATCTTCGGAAAATTTGGATCCCTTAACACTTGAAATAGCGTTGGAAGGTCTGGTATCCCCAGAATGGATTGGGGAAATTGTGACAGTGACCCAATTATGTGACGCCGGAAGATTCGGTCCACATGCATCGGAGTCAGAGGATGCACTCCAATCTCAAGTGGAGGATATGTTAAAAAAGATTGATGGGGCATTGGCATGAGAGCATTCATGATACTTATGATTTTTTCGGCCTCTCTTTTTGCCCAATCACCAGATTCTTTATTTAATAGGGCCAATCGATATTTTGAGACGGAGCAATTTGAGGATGCAGCCAGAGTATACGAAAAATTATCCACACAGGTTTCCCATGAAGATTTATACTTAAATCTTGGGAATGCTTACTTTCGAATAGAGAATATTGGGCAGGCCATTTGGGCATACGAAAAGGGCCGTATTCTTTCTCCCAGAGATCAGGATATTCATTATAATTTGAGATATGTTCGGACCCAGGTCAGAGATAGAATACAGCCGCCGGACGACTTCTTCTTGGTTGCTTTTTATAGAGCCATCATGGAAAAATTAACCATTCTGGATTTGCTTACCATTGGCGGTATTCTATTTATGGTACTCGGGGTACTCTATATGGTCCGGAATAATGGGTTCATTTTTGAGAAAATTGATAGACTAATCCAAAGTGTTTTGATTATGGCTGTTATCGCTACTGGGTGGATTATGCTGGATAAATATTGGGCCGTGTCCGAAGATCAGGCCGCCATTATAATTTCATCGGTGGTGGATGTACGGTCTGCCCCCATCGCCCGGGGAGAAAATGTGGTATTTCGAATTCATGAAGGAACGAAAGTAGACATTTCTACATCCCAATCTGGTTGGATTGAAGTGATTCTGTTAGATGGAAAAAAAGGTTGGATTCCTTCAGAAGATGTTCGAATGCTATGAAATACTTTTTAGTTATTTGTGTCATGGGTATAGGTTTAGCTCAGGAAAATAAAATCGACTTTGATCCGGATAAACTCAATGATCCGGAGCCCAGGTGGCCTATGATTATTTCACCCTTGATGCCGAAAATAGAAAAGGAGAAATCAGAGAATAAAACTGACATAACGCAAATCATTGTTGAGGGGTTTCGTGTGCAGGTTTTGGCCACACGCACTCGAGAGAATGCGGATCAATTGCGACAGACATTAGCCGAAGGTTACGCCGAAGAAATTTATATTGTCTTTGAAGCACCCAATTATAAAGTACGCATGGGGAATTTTATAGACCGCCGTCAAGCGGAATCACTGCGTCAGACATTGGTGAAATCCGGATATCCATCTGCATGGATTATTCGAACCCGAATTGAGCCAAAGTTAAATTAAACCCCTAACTGGAAAAGGAAGCATCCTTCATCATTCACTATATTACTTCACTAAATCTTTATGCGGAAGAGCCTTCTCATATCAAGCTAAAGTTTAACTAAGCAAACGGGTCATCCACTTGGCCTAATAGCGCGTTCAATTTGGGGATGATTATTGGACGTATAAAATTTATCTAAAAATAATACTTTCTGTTGTCCACAATATTGGCGTTGTCTATCAAATCAGTCATCCAGCTTTGATAGATACGGTTTTGTTTTTGACGAACCAAATCAAGTCGAATCAAATCTTTCTGAATGTTCCATGCGGTGGAATCAAAGGAACTGATATTCTTGACTTGAATAATACCATATCCACGAAAGGTTTTAACCGGTCCAATTAAATCTCCTGCTTTGGCATTGAGTAATGCGCCTGTTACCTGGTCCGATTTTCCCAGAGAAATAAACGACCCGGATAATTTTTTCTGATCAGAAGGTATCAAATCGAGTTTATCATTATCTTTTTTCAAAGAGGAAAAAGATGCACCCCCATCCAAAAGATCCTTCAATTCAATGGCCAACTTTTCAGCTGCATTATTTTCCCTTTCCCTTGAAAGGAAAGCGCGTACTTGTATTTTTGATTCTTCAAATGGAGTTACACCAGCAGGCACAATAGAATCCAGAGAAAAAACAGCATAATAATCATTACTTTCTATGGGATCAGAAATAGCTCCTTCTTCAGCATTAAATGCCCAGCGGACTGCAGAACGAAATGGTCCGAGTGTGCCTAAAAATACATCTTTTTCACCAATGGATTTTGCAGACATGGGCTGAACCTTGTGTGAATCCAGAGCTGCGGAGAATCCATAATCCTGCGCATCATAACTGAAAAGGGTGGCTTTTCTACGATAGTTGGATTGTGTATTTTGTCCAATATTTACCTTCAGTAAAATATGTCTTGCTTTAACCTCTTTTTCTTCTGCCTTATTTCGGAAGTCTTCCACTTTGATTATATGATACCCAAATTGACTAAGAACCGGACCCACTACATCCCCTTTTTGAGCCGAGAAAGCGGCTGTTTCAAATGCGGGAACCATTTGACCTTTTCCAAACCATCCTAAATCACCACCGCGACCAGAATCTGGAGAAACCTGGTTGCCGGGATCCTCAGTGTGGATATTGGCTAATGTAACAAAATCCTGTTCATTCCTCGCTTGGGCCATAATGGTTTCAATCTCTCCCATTACGTTTAGTGTGTCTTCTGCATTAGGTGCTTTTGTCCAACTAACGTAGGATAGATGTCGTTTTTCATCCTGTGCAAAATCATCCAGACGTGATTTATAATTTTCTAGCATTTCATCATCGGTTGGGTCTTGAACCGCATCTTCGACCGCACCAGAGGTAATATGAAGGGCAGAAATGGTAAAATCGACATTCCGCTTGGTGAATTCATTCTTCACATCACCATCTGATACAATAGCGGACATATTAATAAACTGCTGAAGTTTAAATCGGGGAATATAGAAATGGCGCATCCATGATTCGATGGGCGCCCAGTCAATCATACCCGGCGTATTCAAAGCCTGATTGTATGTATCCCTGTCAAATGTGTTATTATCATAAAATAGCCGTTGAATTTCATTGGGCGGATTATGCTCCAACTGGTAAATAATTTCATCATCGGTGACAGTGATGCCTAAATCATCAATGGCTTGTTCCGTCAGTCGTTCTTCAATAAATGCGTTCCAAACTTCCTCACGTATTGCATCCATTTGCTGATCAGTGATTTGCGCACCGGAATTGCGAGTGGTTTCCATCCGTGCATTAACAGCCTGATTAAATTGATCCGGTGTGATTAATGATCCATTTACTGCACCAATAGCTTCAGACGGACTGACGCGGCCCAATAATTGGTCAATAATATTGGCGCCTCCCACCAGACCTCCCACAGTCATGCTTAATATAAAAAGCGCTAATAGTGCCCACAATACGACGTGCATTCGATTGCGAAGGGTTGTCATCATTCCCATAAAATAATATCCTTAAGTAAAAATAGTTTTTTCCCCTCAATTGAAGGGTTGCGAATTTATGTGTCTAACCAGCCCAAACGCAATGAACAATGGTACCTTTACTATTTTATATTTAATGATCTAATTTCTAGGACATCATTTAAGGAATTTCATTGGCGAATCTTCATCCCACACCTGACCAACATCCCCTAATTCAATCGGGACCATTATCCAGCTTGTATCAATCAGTTATCACCTGTGATCGTTGTCCTCGAATTGTGGATTTCCGAACTAAAGTGGCTCAAAAAAAAAGAAAACAGTTTAGGGATTGGACGTATTGGGGGAAACCCATCCCGGGATATGGCGATCCCAAGGGTGAACTATTATTGGTGGGGTTGGCACCGGCGGCCCACGGCGGCAATAGAACTGCCCGCGTTTTTACTGGCGATAAGTCCGCGGAATTTTTGGTAAACTGTCTCCACGCAGAAGGCTTATCTAACCAACCCAATTCTGATGCATTAGATGATGGTTTGGAGTTGAAGAATACATTCATGACACCCATATTGAAATGCGTGCCGCCTCAAGATAAACCAATGGCGGTGGAATTACAGAATTGTGCTCCATTTTTCCGAAAAGAAATGGAATTGTTGACACAAGTAAAAGTGATTTTGGCTTTAGGGAAAATAGGATTTGATGGTTGTCTAAAGTATTTTCGATATGATTTTGATTTTAAAATGAAGGATTATCCCTTTGGACATGATAAACAATATGTTTTACCAAATGGGATGATACTATGGGGATGCTACCATCCCAGCCCGAGAAATGTGAATACAGGACGAATGAATTTCAAAATGATGACTCAATTATTAAGGAAAATAAAAAAGACTTTAAAATAATGATTCGATTACTAATACCATTGTTATTGACTACATATCTTTTCGCGGAAGGAAAACGATTGTCTTTTGACCAGGTTCAAGGAAAATCACCATTTAAATATGCTCGTTTGGGAATGATGGTCTGGTTCCCCAATGAAAATGCATTTTTAGCTTGGGGAAAGGATACATTAACAGGGGATATGGTGAAAGTTACTTTTCCAGAACGGGATACGATAGAATTCGTAGATAGTACCGCTTTTTATCTTCATGGAAAAAAACTAAAAGTAAACAGTTTTCGTTTTGATAAATCGGGAAATAAACTCTTATTGCTTTCGGATCGAAAAAGAATCTGGCGACATTCTTATTATGGAACTTATCATGTATTGGATATTGAATCGAAAAAAATACAAAAAGTCAGTGAAAATAATGCTGAATTGCGCAATGTTAAGTTTTCACCGGATGGCCATAAAATTGCATATGTTCGCAAAGATCATAATCTTTACAGTTATGATTTGATAAAACATCGAGAAAAACAGCTTACATCCAATGGCTCGGATGTGATTTCAAATGGCCATTTTGGATGGGTTTACGAAGAGGAGTTTGGTTCATTTGATGCTTATCGCTGGTCGCCGGATAGCCGGTATATCGCCTATTGGGAAGAAGATCAATCTCAAGTACCCATATTCACGATGTTTGATGAAATGGAATTGTATCCAACCACGGAAAAAATACGCTATCCCAAAGCAGGGGAACCAAATCCTTCTATGAAGATATTCGTGGTGGATGTTAAAAAGGGTCGGAAAAAATCAATGAATATTGGCGATATAAAAAACACTTACTATCCTTGGATGGAATGGACGGCGGAGAAAAAGTTAACAGTTATGCGGATGAATCGTCTTCAAAAATACTGGGAATTTTTGACAGTGAACACAAAAAGCGGAAAATCGATTAGCGGTCTGAGTGAATCGGATGAAGCTGGTTGGGTCGAACTTCACCGAAATTATAAATTCTTAAAAAATGGTAATATTGTGTGGATGTCTGAACGTTCTGGATGGCACCATTTATACATACATACGGCCGCCGGTAAATTAGTGCAGCAAATCACAGATGGTGAATGGGAAGTAAAAAGGATTATACACTTAGATGAGGAAAATAAAATTGTTTATTTTACCGCCAATAAAGCATCAGTCTTTGAAACGCGGTTTTATTCCGTCAATTTTGATGGCACCAATCTTAAACTGTTAACCAAAGAAAAAGGCTCACATTCCATAAAAGTTTTACCAGAAGGCAATGCCTTTATTGACTCCTATTCAAGTATACAAACGCCAACAAAACATATTTTGAAAAACATGGATGGAAACGTACTAATGGTTCTGGATGAAACGGACAAATCACAGTTTGAGGTTTATGATTGGTCCTATCCCGAAATTATCCACTTCAACACGGCAGATAGTTCCACAGCATTGGATGGTATTTTGACCTATCCGCCGGACTATATAAAAGGGAAACGTTACCCGGTTATTGTTCATGGATATGGTATGCCCGGTACCCAGATCGTGAATAACCGATGGAGCGGTTTGTGGAACCAATATTTGGTCCAGCAGGGATTTATTATTTTCTCTATGGATGCCCGAGGAATGAGTGGCAGGGGAGAAGCATTCAAAAATTTAAGTTATGGAGATATGGCTCAGTACCTAGCGAAAGATACGGCTGCTGGGGTACGATATTTAGTAGAACAAGGGATCGCGGACCCCAATCGCATTGGTGCATGGGGATGGTCTGGCGGTGGATATTTTACCGGACTAATGCTCACCAAAAATGCCCATTTATTCGATGTGGGAGTATCGGTTGCGCCAGTGATGGATTTTCGATTATATGATTCTATTTATACCGAACGCTCCATGGGATTGCCTCAGGATAATGGTGCTGGGTATGACTCTACCTCGGTTTTGTCCTATGTGGATCGATTCAATGGGAAATTACTGGTTATCCATGGGACAGGTGATGATAATGTACATTCGCAAAATACGACCTGGCTGGTGGAAGAATTTGTGAAGCATGATAAACAATTGGATATTTTCTATTATCCAAATCGTCCCCATGGGATGTCCGGCGGTAATGCACGAAAAAATCTTTATAAAAAGATGATTACTTATTTTAAAGATAATCTTTTGGGAAAACCACTGGTAGAGCGGAAGAATTAATTGTTTGTTGTTGGAATAAAACTATAATTTTTCACAATGAATATGGGGCCATAGCTCAGTTGGGAGAGCGCTTGACTGGCAGCCAGAAGGTAGACGGTTCGATCCCGTCCAGCTCCACCATTTCAAGGCTTTCGGGCTTTGGAAGGGGACTCGCTTTAATACGTTTCATCTAAGATTGATGTTGTTCTGCTGACACTTAACAATTATTAACTACCCAAAGCCACACTTCATTTTATATATCTCATGGACACGTAATGGACACGCAGAAAGAAATTGAACATAAATCGTCTATAGCAGTAAGACTATTTTTAAATCCGATTATTTGTAAAGAGCCTCACCTAAGTGTGGGGCTTTTTTGTTTGTGGTGATGATTAGTAAATTCGGTTATGAATAAATTTATAGCAATCAACAGATTTAAGATTGCAATTGGAAGAGAATCTGATTTTGAAAATTGGAAAAAATCAAAAGCATTTAGAAGAGCACATAGTGTTGGTGGACAGTATCAAGGCATTTATTTAGGTCATCCTGAATTTGAAGGTTTTGAGGTTATTCTTTGATTCAAGCCACACACTCGTAGGGTTTTTTATTTGTGGTGATTTTGTGTAAATTTTAAAATGTACAATGAAAATTATAATTAAGAAAATTACTTTATGATTAGCTACAACTCACTTGATGATTTAACAAAACAAAACTTAAAAAAAGAGATTAATGATTGCGCTCTATCAATAGGCGGGAAAAATCATTTTCTTCATCTTATCGAGGAAATTCGTAAAAAGAGTCTCCATCCCTTAATCTCAAAAAAATTATCATTCCGTTTTAGTTATGGTACAGTAAAATGGGAAAAAATTATTTTCAAAGATAAAGTCGATTTACTAATTAATATGACTAAATATCAAGAAAATAATGAAAATATTATGCCTAAAAAAGGGGATAGGAAGTACAAAACTAATATGAATTTTCTACGAACTCTGGGGCCAATGATATTTGAAATTCGTCCTAAAAATAAAAAAGATGGGGATGGATTTAATTTGCATCCATTTAACATTATTGATGAAAATACTTCACATCTAAATTTTATGTTTGATGTCATCTTTTTTTTACCTATCCACATTGTTAAACAAGTATTTAACGGCCCAATAAATAAAAATAAATAACTACCAGCCCCATATTTTTGGGTGATTTCTGTGTAATTTCCAGTATGAAAGGCCTCGGGCTCAAATAAAAGAGGTTAGCCGATGTTTGAATGTCCTTTAATCGTCTAACTTTAATAATTAAAGGACAAAATTAAGGGATACTAAAATGAAAAAATCGATAATGTTATTTTTAGCGTTATTAATTACCACCAATTTGTTGTTTGCCAACGATAAATCTGAAGTGGTAGATGTAGTAAATAAACACTGGGAATATCAAGAAACAAAAGACTGGAAGAAATATGTAGGGACTTTGCATTCAGGAGGGACCATGAATGGTGATTCAAATGGTTCTTTCTGGTATTTGCGTGATGCAACCGTAGCAGCAGTTAAGGAAGGTCAGTATCCTGATGACGAATGGAATGTTGCACCAAGATATATTGAAGTAGATGTACTTGCAAAAGGTAAGGTAGCTGTCGCATATTACTATTTAGTAGGTTCATATACTATTAACGGTGTGCAAAAGAATGACTATCGAACTAGAGTAAGTCAAATTTTCGTCAAAGAAAAAGGAAATTGGAAAGTCAAAGCTGGCCACTATACACCGTTGTATAGCGGTAGTGGAATTCCAAATTAATAAACCCTTTAATTTTAAAAATAAGCCTCCTCACGGGGGCTTTTTTGTTTATAAAAGAGACACCCATATTGTTAAGTGATTATCTGTAATTTTTGTCAAATATTAACTTGTATAACTACTAATAGAGGAACTATAAAATGGAAACATTAGGAATAATGGGCTTTATTTTTGGGCTTGGTGCTCTTGGGAAAATTATTATACTGGAAAAACAACTCAAAGAATTGGGTGTCCTGAAAGAAAAAGCAGAATCTGGAAAGAACTAAATAAAATGCCTCTGGGTCAAATAAAGGAGAATAAAATGAAGAAAATGGTAATATTATTTTCATTACTATTAATATCTTCATGCGGAGATAAAAATAATGAAGATAGTTATGATAAAAAAGATTTAGGTGATTTTAGTGCTTATATAGATGCAAAAAATATGCGACTTTTTGCGAAAGAAGGCGTAAGTGATTTATTTTTGAAGAATGTAGGTAAGGCTTATGAAGCAATGTTTACTGATGGC
>Ga0315339_1001426_pt1 | contig 21223 bp, 19 predicted proteins | sample ASW17metaG_FD_204514 | JGI IMG/M metagenome (GOLD analysis project Ga0315339, IMG submission 204514) | Ammonia-oxidizing marine archaeal communities from Pacific Ocean, United States - ASW #17 | ecosystem: Environmental > Aquatic > Marine > Oceanic | place: USA: California | collected 2016-12-05
TGTCGGGTAGCTCGGTGATCGAGCTCTTCGTCGCCGGCATCATTCCTGGATTGATCGGCGCGGTATTGATGATGGGCATCGCCTACGCCATGGCAATCCGGCACGACTTCCCGGTCGAAGAAGCGTTCCAGCTCCGCCGCGTGGGGCGCACATTCCGACAGGCAATATGGGCGCTGCTGCTTCCGGTGATCATCCTCGGCGGCATATTCGGCGGCTTCGTGACCGCAACCGAGGGGGCCGGGATGGCGGTGGTGGCAGCAATCCTCATCGGCGGACTGGTCTATCGCGAGCTCGACTGGACGCACCTGCGTAGCGCCATGCTCGAGGGCGGTGTCCAGACGGCTGTCGTCATGCTGCTGGTGGGCACCTCGGCGCTGCTGGGCACCTTCCTGACCCAGGCGCAGGTGCCACAGCAACTCGCCGCCGGGATCACCGGGCTCACCGACAGCCCCTTGATGGTGCTGCTACTGCTCAACGTGCTGTTCCTGGTCATCGGGCTGTTCCTGCACTCGGCGGCAGCGATCATCCTGGTGGTGCCGATCGTCATGCCCCTGGTAAACGCTGTGGGGATCGACCCAATCCACTTCGGGCTCGTGGTGACACTCAATCTTGGGATCGGCCAGCAAACTCCACCGGTGGCGTCGGTGCTGGTCACGGCGTGCTCGGTGGCCAAGGCCGACATCTGGGAGGTCAGCAAGGTGAATGTCTTCTTTGTTGGCGCGCTGCTGGTAACACTGCTACTGGTCACGTACGTTCCGGCGATACCGCTCAGTCTGGTACGACTGCTCTTCGGGTCGTCCTGACGCACCGCACGAGACGCCGCATGGTTGACAAGATCCTGGTCGACACCAGGGCACCGCTAGCGACCGTAACCCTCAACCGCCCGGAGCGACTCAATGCGCTCGACGAGAAGTCGTGGCGCCTGCTCGGCGAGGCCTTTGAAACCCTCGATAAGAACGACGAACTACGCTGCATCGTGGTTCGCGGCGCCGGCGATCGAGCCTTTTGCGCCGGAGCCGACGTGGCCGAGTTCGCCGAGCGGCGCTCCGATATCGAACAGGCGACGGCCTACGGCAAGATCGAGCTCGCCGGAATCGAGGCGGCTGCCACCTGCCGGCATCCGACGATCGCCCAGATTCACGGCGTGTGCGTCGGCGGCGGCCTCGAGGTGGCGCTCGCCTGTGATCTGCGCGTGTGCGCCGAGTCGAGTCGATTCGGCGTGCCGGTAAACCAGCTAGGGCTGAGCATGTCGTACGGGGAGCTGACACTGCTGCAAAGGACGGTGGGCCCCGCCGCCGCTTCAGAGATCCTCCTGTCCGGCGAGGTGTTCGGTGCCGAGCGCGCCCTGCGGCTCGGCCTCGTAAGTCGCGTGGTTGCCGACGACGAGCTCACCAGCGAGGTCGCCGCCCTGACCGGACTCATCATCGAGCGCGCGCCGCTGGTCAACCGCTGGCACAAGAAGTTCATTCGCCGGCTCGAGGATCCGGCTCCGCTGACCGACACAGAGATCGCCGAAGGCTACGCTTGCTTCGGAACCGAGGACTACCGGACCGGTTTCGAGGCGTTTCTCGAAAAGCGCAAGCCGAAGTTCGAAGGGCGATGAACGACCTGCCCGACTCCACTGGCCCCCTGGACGGCGTTCGGGTGATCGAGCTGGCGCACGTCATGGCAGGCCCGGTGTGCGGCCTCATGCTTGCCGACCTCGGCGCCGACGTGATCAAGGTCGAGCGCCCGGCTGGTGACCCGACCCGCAAGTTCGTGCCGCCGGAGCAGGGCGGCGAAGCGGCGGCGTTTCTGATGCTCAACCGCAACAAGCGAGGCATCGCGCTCGACATCAAGAATCCTGACGGCCGCGGAGCGCTGCGGCGGCTGCTCGCTGAGGCCGATGTCTTGATCGAGAACTACCGCCCTGGCAGCTTGGCTCGGCTCGGCCTCGATTACGCATCGCTCGAACCCGAGCTCCCTCAGCTCGTCTACTGCAGCATCACCGGGTACGGCAGCAGCGGACCGCTAGCCGAAGAAGGCGGCCTCGATCTCGTCGCGCAGGGATACTCCGGCATCATGAGCATCACCGGGGAGGGCGGAGGACGGCCGCCGGTAAAGGTCGGCGTGCCGCTCACCGATATCGGCGCTGGCATTCTCGCCGCCCTAGGTGTGACATCAGCGCTACACCGCCGCAACCAGACGGGGCGCGGCCAGCTCGTCGAGACGTCGCTGTTCGAGGCCGGCCTGTTGACCACTTTCTGGCAGGCCGCCATCGCGCTCGCCTCCGGCGAATCCCCCGGCCCGATGGGCAGTGCGCATCCACTGTCGGCACCGTACGAGGCCTTTCGGACCACCGACGGCTGGATCACGCTGGGCACACCGACCCAGACAAACTGGGAACGCCTTCCCGACGTTCTCGGGATGCCAGAGTTGCTCGACGACGCGCGCTTCGCCGACAACGCCGGGCGACTCGAGCATCGCCAGGAGCTTGTTGCACTCGTGCAGAACCGGCTCGAACAGCAGAGCACCAAGGAGTGGCTCGCCGCTATGGGCGCCGCAGGCATACCCGCTGGCCCGGTGCTTTCGGTGGGAGAAGCCTTGCATCACGCCCAGAGCACTGCACGAAACATGCTCACCCATGTCGAGCACCCCACCGCCGGGCGCGTGCCTACCATCGGGCCGCCCATCAAGCTGAGCGAATCGCCCGCCTCCGTGCGCGGCCCGGCGCCACTGTTCGGGCAGCACACTCGAGAGGTACTGCGCGAGGCGCATTACGAGGAGGCCGAGATCGAAGCGATGCTGAGCTCGGGAGCCGCTATCGGATCTTGGCCCAGATGATCTGTTGACTGTTTACTCGACGCCACGTACGTTGCCGCGGTCCTACTCGCCTATTCGACCGGAGAGACACCATGCGTAGCGCTCTGTTGCTCATGCTTTTCGCCCTGCTGATCGCATTGCCCGCTGCGGCGGTGGCACAGGAGGTCGTTCACTTCGAGCCCACCGTCGGCTACCCGACCTTCGCGGTGCGCGAGCCGGTGCTGCGCATCCAACCGAACACCGAGCTGCACTCGCGTACCAACACCGGCCCATACTACGAGCCCGGCGGCGGCGCCTTCCCGGGCGAGGTAGGCCCGTTCTTCGTCGAGGGAGCGGAGCCGGGTGACACGTTGGTCGTCGAGATCATCGAGGTCGTGCCCAACATGGATACCGCCGGCGCGCAGATCAGCCCGGACTTCGGCGGGCTCGCCTCCGACTCCCGACTACGGCTGCTCAACGACCCGATTCCGTTCAAGCGCTACGAGTGGCGCCTCGATCGCGAGGCGATGACCGGCACCCTCGATCTGCCCGACAGTGAGAGCGGCAGCATCACCATCGATCTCAGGCCGATGCTCGGCCGGGTGGCGGTGGCGCCGCGTGGCGAAGAGGCGTTCGGCGGGCTCTGGCCGGGCGACTTCGGCGGAAATCTGGACGCTCAGGAGGTGTCACCGGGAACTACCGTCTACCTCCCGGTGTTCCACGAAGGCGCCTACTTCTATTTCGGCGATGGCCATGCCCGGCAGGGCGAGGGCGAGGTGAACGGCACCGGGCTCGAGACCGCGATGGACGTGGTGCTGCGCATCGACCTGATCAAGAACACAGGTATCGACTGGCCGCGCCTTGAGGACGACGACTACATCATGGTTGCCGGCAGCGCCCGCCCGCTGATCGACGCATTCCGGCTCGCTCACGTCGAGCTTATTGAGTGGCTCGAGGCCGACTACGGCTTCGACCGCTGGGACGCGTACCACCTCGTCGGCGAGCTCGGTGAGAGCTCGGTGGCCAACATCGTCGACCCGATCTATACGGTGGTAGCGAAGTTTCCCAAGCGATACTTGCCCGAGTAGCGTCGGAGGCGCTAGGGCAACAGCACCGTCGAGCCCGCCGTGCCGCGCGACTCCAGCAACCGATGCGCGTCAGCGGCCTCCGGCAAGGCGAATCGTTGGCCGATGCTCGGCGACACCGTGCCGTCGGCGACGACGCTGAAGAGCTCGGCGGCGGCATCACGTAGCCCGTCGCCCGGAACGATCTCGCTCGACATCGACGGGCGCGCCAGATAGAGGCCCTTGGGGAGCAACCGCAGGATACTGAACGGCTCGACAGCGCCCGAGGCGTTGCCGAAGCTCGCCATCAACCCGTTGTGCGCCAGACACTCGAGCGACTCGTCGAAGGTCGCCCTGCCAACGCCGTCATAGACGACGCGAACGCCATCTCCCTCGGTGATCTCCGCAACGCGCTCAGCAAAGCTCTCGCGCGTATAGACAATCGTATGGTCGCAGCCGTTCGCCGCCGCCATGGCGGCTTTCTCATTGGTGCCGGCAGTGCCGATGACGGTGGCTCCGAGCGACTTCGCCCAGGGGCAGAGAATGGTCCCGACGCCACCGGCGGCGGCGTGAACCAACACCGCATCGCCGGGCTCGACAGCGTACGTCTGGCGCAGCAGCATGCGCGCGGTCAGGCCCTTGAGCATGATCGCTGCCGCCTGCTCGTCGGTGATCTCGTCGGGCAACTTGACGAGATGCTCAGCCGCCAACACGCGGCGCTCACTGTACGCCCCCGACGCGGTTCCTTCCGCAACACGGTCGCCCACCGCGACGTGCTCGACGCCCGCGCCCACTGCTTCGACGACACCGGCGGCCTCGCAGCCAAGCACCGCCGGCAGCTCAGCAACCGGGTAGAGGCCGGACCGGTGATAGGTATCGATGTAGTTCAGCCCGATCGCAGTGTGGCGAATCAGCGCCTCGCCGGGCCCGACATCGGGGAGCTCAACCTCCTCCCAGGCAAGCACCTCGGGTCCACCGTACTCGTGGATCCGTATGGCATGGGTCGCGATCATCTGTCACCTCGCGCCGAATCTCTGTTACAGAACACTAGTGCTCCTGCTCGATAAACCAGTCGACGTGCTGCTCGAGCACTTGCAGCGGAAGGGCGCCAATGCTCAGGATGGCCTCGTGGAACCGGGCGAGATCGAAGTTGTCGCCCAGCGCTTCCTCGGCATGGCGCCGCAGGTCCCAGAAACGGCGCGCCCCCACCTTGTAGGCCAACGCCTGGCCGGGCATGTCGACCGAGTAGCGGAGCGTCTCGCTGGCGATCTGCGTCGCTGACTCGATTACGTTGTCGAGCATGTACCGGGTGGCGCGCGCCCGCGGCCAGCGAAGTTGGTTCATTCCTCAGCCAGCTATTCGTCATCGAGTCCATACCTGAGCACTCGAACTTTCGGGCATGCCCCAGTCGGCGCCGTTCCAGCCGTTGAAGCCGTCCATTCGAAAGGCCCAAAACCCGGTGGTCATGTCGCTGATGACGATGAGGCCGTCTTCGTTGCGCACATCGACGCCCCAGGCACCGTTGAACATTCCGAACGTACCGCCGCCGGGGTTGGGCGGCCCGAGGTAGGTGTCGTAGTAAGCCACCGTCACGGGGTTGGCCGGGTCCATCATGCTGAACACCTGTAGACCATCCAAGTAGCCGGAGACGAACACGTACGGCCAGCGCACCTCGTGGTTGTGAACCAGGTGTCGCCAGTCAGCTGTCCACGCGCCGATCGGCGTACGGATGTTCTGCACCTCGCCATCGAGCGCCGGTTGCAGGTCGAAGATGCGCAACGGCGCGTACTGGTACTCGGTCTCGGCGATCACGTAGCGGCCGTCCGGAGTGGGCGTGAAGGTGTGGCCGTACTCCACCCCGGAGATCCCGGTCAGCGATACCAGCAGCTGTGGCGCTTCCAGGTTGGTGACGTCGTAAATGTAGTACCCGCCGGTGCCACCACCGTAGAAGCGATCGGTTTGAGTGTCCTCGTGCCAGCCAACGTAGAAGTCGTGATAGCCACGGTATTCACCATCACCGGCGGAGCCGGTGCCGACGGGCACGTTCGCCACGCGCGCGTCGTCCATGGCTCCGTTGAGCACGTGCACCAGATCGTAGACCCCGGCGCCGGGCCCGCGCAGAGTGGTGAACAGTAGCGGCCGACCGTTGCTGTGCGAGTAGATGAAGATGTTGTGGAAGCCGCCGACGAGCTCCGGCTCGTAGATCCGCGCCACCTCGACGATCGTCTCGGGCAGATCGGTGACATCGAAGATGATCGCGCCAAGGTCGGGATTCGGCCCGCCTTGCGAAAACTGGACGGAGAGCACGACGTAGTAGCGGCCCTCCCACATGAAGTACTTGACGTCCTTGCCGCCGGCCCCGGCGTGGAGATCTTGATCCTCGATGCGCCACTCGTGAATCCGCTGGGGATCGGCCGGATCGGTCAGATCGATCACGTCCAGCCCCTTTTCGCCGAACTCACCGAACACCTCACGAGCAACGTACGCGTAGGGACGCGACATCTCCTGCTCAATCTCGATATCGGCCGTGCTGAGCGCCGGGCCCAGCGGCAGATGCGCCACCACTTCGATGTTGTCACTGCCGGGCTTGTCCGGGGTCCATTGCTGCGCAACGGCACCGGCCGAGGTCATGGCGATCAAGAAGCATGAAGCGACCAGGGTGGCGACTCGACGGGACATTCCGGACCTCCGCTGCGGGATAGGGATGGCTGAGAAGATACTCTCTCGACGCCACACAGTTCCAACGCGATAGGGATCGAGACCGGGATCACCACTGGCACGACAGTGACATGACAATGACCTACGGAGGGTTTGCTGACGATGAGGTTTTGCAACCACTGCATCGACCCGGCGTGCTCACCCCGCATATTCGTCATCACCTTGGCCGTGCTGCTGGCCGGCGCCGGCACGCTTCCCGCCGCCGCCGAGCCTCCGGCTCAAGATGATGAGTACCTGGCGCGGGCCCGTGAGCTCCTCTCCCGTGTGCCGTTGATCGATGGACACAACGACCTCGCCCACACGATCGTTCTCAACCACGACGCCGAGCCGGGGCGCGTCGACCTGAAAGAGCGCCAGCCGATGCTCGCAGCGGACATGCCGCGACTACGAGAGGGCATGGTCGGTGGCCAGTTCTGGGCGGCGTTCGCCGAATCAGACACCATGCGGACCGACACCGAGCTGGAGACCGCGCTGACGGCCATCGACGTCGTCAGGCAGTTCGTTTCTGCCTACGACGACCTCGAGCTCGCCGATACCGCCGACGACCTCGAACGCATCTTCGCCGCCGGGCGCATCGGCTCGATGATCGGTGTCGAGGGTGGTCACATGATCAACAACCAGCTCGCCGTGCTACGTCTGTTCTACGAGCTCGGGGCGCGCTACATGACCCTGACGCATTTCCGCAGCACCGACTGGGCCGATTCGGCCACCGACATGCCGCTGCACGGCGGCCTCACCGAGTTTGGCGAGCAGGTCGTGCGCGAGATGAACCGCATCGGCATGTTCGTCGACCTGTCGCACGTCAGCGACGACACCATGCGCGACGCCCTCAGGGTGACCCGGGCGCCGGTGCTCTACTCACACTCGAGCGCCCGCGGCGTGAACCCGCACCGACGCAATGTGCCGGACGACATCCTGCAGCTGGTCGCCGACAACGGTGGCGTGGTGATGGTCAACTTCATCGGCGGGTACGTGGCCCCGACGCGGGCGGAGTGGGAGCGCATCTACGGCACCGACGCGATGCGCGAGACGATGATCAGCATGCTGACCGGCTGGGAGCCGCTGTGGGCGGTTCGCAGTCACGACATGCTCGAGCGTCTGCGTGCCGAGCTCGACGACGACGCCGAGATCGCCCGCCGACACGAGCTATGGGCAGAGGCCAATCCGGTGCCGCGCGGAACCCTGTCGGACGTGGCCGATCACATCGAGCACATCGTCGACGTGGCCGGCGTCGACCACGTGGGTATCGGCTCGGATTTCTTCGACAGCGGCACACCGTCGATGGCCGAAGGGCTCGAGAACGTTACTCGCTATCCGTACCTGGTGGCCGAGCTACTGCGGCGCGGCCACAACGACGACGAAGTCAGCAAGATCATCGGCCTCAACGTGCTGCGCGCCTTGCGCCAGGTCGAGACCGTCGCCGACGAGATGAGCCAGTACTGAACGCTGCCGGGAGTGAGCGGCGCTAGCAGGCCGCGGTGGAAGTGTCCTGAGTCAGGCCACTAGTACGGAGCCAACTGCTCCGCCGTAGGCTCCGCTCAGCAGTACCACGGCTCGGTGAGATAGGGAATCGTGGCGCGCGCCGGCAGGTTCGGTAGATCCGGCAGGCTCGAAGCACCGGCGGCTGCCCAGGTCACCTCCCAGACCCGCTCGAAGATGCTGCCGCGGCTTTGGTTCTCGCGGGCGGAATCGGCGACCAACTGCTCGATCTGACGTTGCAACGCGTCGACGCGCGGATCGCGGTGCGCCCATGGGTAGACGAGAAGCGTCTCCTCGTAGGGACCTACTTCGGCCACCACCTCAGGCAACTCGAGCAACCTGGAACCTCGTGGGATCAGCAATCGGATGGCCAACTGGATCGGCGTCACCTGACCGACCAGATCGAGCTCGACCAGCGCGGCCAGCAGCTCTGCATAGCCCTCGAGGCCGGTCCACGGATTGAACGCCACGAAGGTCGGCTGGAGGTGTAGCCCAAGGTTCCTGCAAAGCTCCACCGCGCGCACGAAGTCGTCGCGAGTATGGCCTTTGTCGAGGAGTCTCAGGATATGGTCGTCGATCGACTCGACCGCACTGGTCACCAGGACACAGCCGGTGTCGCGCAGCGTCGGCAGACACTCCTGATTGTCGAGGATGTGCTCGATCTTGACGGTAACGTCGTAGGTAACTCCGGGGAACCGTTCCTGAAGCCCCTCTACAACGCGCATCGCGTGCCTGGGTCCGTTGAGAAAGTCGGGGTCCCCGAAGGTGATGTGCTGGGCGCCAGCTTCCACCTGTTGCGCCACGTCGGCTAACACGACCTCGGGCTGAACGACGCGAAACCTCCCGTTGTAGACCGGAACCACAGGACAGTGGCGGCACAGGTGCTTGCAGCCACGTGACGCCTCGGTGGCACCTACGATCCGTTCGGTACCGTCGGGCATGCAGAGGTGGGCGTAGTCTCGTAGGGGCGGCAGGCCGGTGCGGTCCGGTACCCGAAAGTCCAAACGCTCGTGGGAAATCCTGACAGTTCCGCCACACTTGTCGCCAAGGTGGTTCTGCAAGAAATCGAGAAGGTCGAGCTCGAACTCGCCACCGGCAAGAAAGTCGACTCCCTGACCCCGCAGCTCCGCCGCGCAGACGGGCGCGTACAACCCCCAGGCGAACAGCCTCGCACTGGAGTTCCAATCGCGTAGCTTTGGCAGCGCTGCTAGGGCGATCCGTGTCGCGGTGTGCATCGGCAGGTAGAAGCCCACCGCGTCGGCGCGGCGCACCGCATTCTCGTCGAGTTTCTCCAATGCCAGATCGAGGCATTCCACGTCAACGCCCGTCTGGCGAATCCACGCTGCCGGCGACGCCAGCCCGAACGGCTGTCGACCCAGCTCATAGGTAGAGATCAGCAGAACTCGCATCAGGGATCGTGGTCGTGGTCCTAGTCGCAATCGTGGACGCCGGCGCCAGGCGCCCATGGACAGGCGCGAGGCATGCCGCTAACGATATGCTGCACAGATCCATCAAACAGACCAGGGTATACCCGTATGTCGATCCGGCCCGTACAGAACCTTGTCAGCGCCGCACCGCACATCGAAGGTGCCGGCGTGCACTTGCGACGCGCATTCGGTTTCGGCAAGACCGACGACTTCGATCCGTTCCTGTTGTTGGATGACTTCCGCAACGACGTGCCAGAAGAGTACCTCGCGGGATTCCCATGGCATCCGCACCGCGGCATCGAGACGATTACGTACGTGCTGGCGGGCACGGTGGACCATGGCGACAGCCTCGGCAACGAAGGCGCGCGCGCCCCGGCGATGTTCAGTGGATGACCGCGGGTAGCGGCATCATTCACCGGGAGATGCCCAAGGGCGACGCCGACGGGCGCATGCACGGCTTCCAGCTATGGGCGACTTTGCCACGCGCCCTGAAAATGACGCCACCCCGCTATCAGGACATCAAGTCCGCCGATATTCCAGAGGTGATCGACGACGACGGCACCAAGGCGCGGGTGATCTGCGGCAACGTATGGGGAGCCACCGGGCCGGCAGACGGGATCGCCACCGACCCCCACTACGTAGACATATCGATTCCACCGAACACCAAGAAGCGCATCCCGGTGGAGACCGACCGCCACGCATTCGCTTATGTGTTTGCCGGCAGCGGACAGTTTCTCAACGCCTCGGAGCCGCTGGCGGCTCCGACCGAATGGGTGAACCCCGAACGTGGCGGAGTGATGCTCGAGGGCGAGCCCACCCGCCGACCCGCGATCCGCGCCGACAATCGCTCGCTGGTGCTCTTCGACCGCGGCGACGAGGTCGTTGTTCAGTCGGGCGAAGACGAACTGCGCTTCCTACTTGTGTCCGGCAGGCCCCTGCAGGAGCCGGTCGCCTGGCGCGGCCCGATCGTCATGAACACTCGAGCCGAGCTGGTCCAGGCATACAGCGACCTCAAAGACGGTACGTTCCTGAAGTAGACGCCGTAGTTGCAGCCTAGGCGAGATCAGGACGCATGTCCGGCGGCACCACCTCGTCCATGTACCACTTCACGAATCCGGCGGCTCCACCACCGCCGTCCTCGTAGATCGAGTAGCGGCCTGGACGATAGGCGGCCGACTTGATGCCGATGTGGTTGTTCTCGACGATCCAGAGATCCTCCAGGAACGTCACGTACCACAGCGCCTTGACGTTGTCGGGGTCGTAGTCGCGACCCTCGACCGCGTCGGGGTGCACCAGCCAGACGAACTCGCAGTCGGTGAGCTCAATGTCGCGCGGCGTGAAGCGGATCACCAGGACGTGGTCGTTGTAGGTCTGCCAATAACCCGATGACCAGTACGTATCGGTGCCGTCGTTGTTGTGATTCCACTCCTCGATGCCCGGCAGCAGCGGGGCGACCGGCTTGCCGTCGAGAGACCCGGTGAGGTACCCGGGGTTCAAGTAGCCGGTGCCGTTGATGTGCTCGGGAAAGTCCTCATCCTCGCGACTGTGGAACTTGCCTTTGTCGCCGACCCACTCCTTGACCCTGGCCGCCTGCTGCGCGTGCTGCTCGTTGCTCATCTCCTCGTTGTAATAGTGGGTGGTAACCAGCGAGGTGTGTGCCGGACCGCAGTGGTAGCACTCGGCCCAGTTCTCGATCACCAGCTTCCAATTGGCCTTGACGGGGATGAGCTCACGCGCCGCCACCTTCAGGTCCGGTAGGTTGTATATGTCGTTCGTTTGCCGGAACCAGGTGACCCTGGGCTCGAGCTCCGGCGGATCGTCGGCCAGGCTGACGAAGATCTGTCCCTCGACCACCTGCAGGTGGCACGGGATGAGGCCGTTGTCGGTCGGGTCGAAGTCGTCCTGCATGCCGTAGGCGTAGATCAGGCTGCCCTCGGTGTCGTATGTCCAGGCGTGATACGGACAGCGAAAGACCGGCGAGCTACCGGACTGCCCGAGCTGCTTGACCGACAGCCGCGGGTCGCCCGGAACTTCGTCGGCGTCGTGGCGGCAGAGCCGCGAGCCGCGGTGCCGGCAGACGTTGTGAAACCCTCTCACCTCGCCGTCCTGCCCACGCACGATCAGGATCGACTCGGAGCGGCCGAACTCGAAGACGAAGAAATCACCCGGATTCCGAATGCGGCTCGCCTGATCGACGAACTGCCAATAGTTCGCGGCGATGTAGCGCTCGTCGTTGAGGTAATGGTCGTCGTCAAGGTAGTACTCGGCCGGGATGGCCATGCCGTGCGTCCAGCTGCCTTCACCGGACGACTCGGCGCTGCGAAGCGGCCGTCCTTCGGCCCGCGCCGCGAGGTCCGACGCCAGCAACTTCCCAGGCAGCGCCAACGCGGCGGTGCCCGCCGCCACGGAGGTCTTGGCGAACTCTCGCCGGCTCACTCTCTTGGTATCGTCGCTACTGCGATCGTCGCCTGCGGCCTCGCGCATGAGACTCCCCGGCAGTGTCCGGAACGTAGCGGCGCCACTTCTAGCGCTGATCTCGCCTCGACGCCGACGGTCCCTGACGCATGGTCATTAGACGCATTGTGGCGGAGCAAGAGCAGGCCGTCCAGAGGTAGACACCGCTGAAACCCCAAGGCACTAGCGAGACAGTCGGAACACGTCGTCCGGCAACTCGTGGCCGATTGCGGTATTGCGGCGGATCACATCGGCCAGCGTGGTGCGCTTCATCTCCCGCAGCTCGCGCCCCCTGTACATCCTCTCGTAGTAGAAGCGGTCGCCGTCGCGCAGCCGTATGAACTGATCGCTGACTATGGTGTAGAAGGTCGGACCCAGCAGCGCTCCGTCGACGTGATCTTCGGCCAGGCCACCCACCCACAGGTCGATGTCGTCGACGTCTCCGGAGAGCCTCTCGAGGCGCTCGGCGAGATCCTCGTCGGAGGTGATCTCGTAGAACTCCCGGTACGGTCGCAGGCCGAAAAGCGCCCGCGTGCGATTGAACGACTCGAGGCCGTGGTCGCGGCCGCGCTGAATGTTCAACGACACCAAGTCGAGCCCACCAGCTCCGGGCGGGCCGAAGAGGAAGTTGCGCAGCTCGTCGATCACCATCAGGTCGACCTCGCTGGCTTGCTGCGCGGCCACTCCACGCAAGATCGAATCGATGCCGTGGGCGCTGATCTCGTGGGGCGCGAAGAACGCAGCCGCCAGCGTCAGGTGCCCGGCGGCAATCGGTGCTCCAGACGCATCCAAGCGCAGCAGCAGGGGCGAAACCATGCTGTGGCCGAATCGGTACGCGGCAGTGGAGAACTCCTGCGCGACGCTGCCGTCCACCTCCGCGTCCCAACCCCGATACTCGGGGATGCCGTGTCGCCCCAGCAGCACCGGAAGGAACTCGTTGTAGGTGATCGACTGCATCAAGCCACCTACCCAGGCACGTGCTCGCTCGTAGATCTCGTCGCCTGAGAGCCGCGGCTTGCGCGCTCGGATCTCGGCGGCAACCCGGTTGTGCTCCCGAACCCAGAGCGTGTGCATCGCCGTCAACCCGGCCTGTTCGTTGGCGCGCACGTCACCCGCCAAGAACAGCGACGGTCCGGGGCCACCAGCGTTGGCGAGGCCGTCGGTGTTGAACGGCAGCAGATCGCCCGCGCTGATTTTCAGTAACCCATCGCCACCGTGGCGACGCAGCGCGTCGGCGCGCGAGCGACTGGAGCCATAGACGTTGGAGGCGTCGATCCACGATGTGATCATGTTCTTCTGCCGACGCGGGTTGTTGCGCGCATGGCCTGTGGCAGTGTCGTAGACGGTGCGATTCAAACCGATCACCTGAGTGCCGGTTCCGGCGGGGTCGAAATGCGGGTCGCCTGCAGGAACCTCGATCGGGAACGGCTCCTTGGGGCTCATTTCTGGCGATAGATCGATGTCGTGGTCGAGAAACTGCCCCCACAGCCACACGAAGTCAGTACCGCGAGCGTGGTTCAGCGCCACCCGTGTCTGTTGCGCTGCCTCGTTCGAGATCTCACGGGCGCTGGGTCGGCCGGGGCCAGCCGGCTGCGATACGAGGTCAGCGTACGCATGGCCCGCGAGTCGCATCAAATGCGTCCCTGCGGCGCCGCGCTCAGGTTTCAGATAGCTGTTGCCGCTGCCGTTGATCGCCCGATACTCCTCCATGCTGCCGGCCGGCTCGGCGAGCGAACCGAGCAAGCCCACCGCCAATAGGCACGGCGCGGTCATCCGACTGACACTGCCCCATCGCTTGGCCACCTATCGGCTCCCGGCCGCGTTGAGCAGCGCCGTCACGTCGTCGTCGCCGGTGCTCCAGCCGCCCGGCTGGTTGAAGCTCGTGTCGACCTCCTCATCCGGGCCGGCCGAGTAACACACGACGGCGCTCGTGAACCCGTCGCCGTCTCGGCCCTGCGGTACGTGGAGGGCGAACACGTTGGCCATATAGCGGCTGCCCCAGGGATCGGGGTCGACGGCATCGCTGATGTACGGACCTCGCCAAGCGAACATGCTGTTGAAGCCCTGCCCGTCGGCTGAATCGAACAGCAGGCCCCCCTCGATCCCGGCGCTGGTGCCCCCCGAAACCAAATCGTACCACCGAAGCGTTCAAGTGAACGCAACTCACAGCGCTAGGCGTACCAAAAGCCACCAGGCCACTCCTGACCGCAGCTGACATGGCAATCAGGCCCCGGTGGTTGACGCCGAGGCACGATGCTCGACCGGATCGGGGTCCTCCACCACGCCGGCATGGCGTGAGAGACTGCCGGCGATGAGCAGAAAGCAACATTCGCATCTGGGCGCGTCGGCCACCCGTACGTCAGCGACGAGCACGAACGATCAACCCGACGCAGCCACACCGCTCGACCGCCGCAGCTTCGTCAGGGGGGCGGCGGCGGCCGCCGTGGCTGGCGCCGGGACCGGGCTGGCGTGCCGTTCCGAGCAGAGCGCGCCGGCGGTCCACACGCGCCAGCGGGTGCGCTGGCGCCTTACCTCTAGCTTCCCGCGCGGGCTCGATCTCCTCTACGGCATCAACGACCGGCTGGCGGAACGATTGGAGCAACTGTCGGGCGGTATGTTTCAACTCCGCGCCTACCCTGCCGGCGAGCTCGTGCCGGGGCTACAGGTGCTCGACGCGGTGCAGCAGAGCACCGTCGAGGTTGGCCACACGGCGAGCTACTACTACACCGGGAAGAATCCGGCATTCGCGTTCGAGATAGGCATGCCCTTCGGTCTCATGGCCTCCCAGCAGCTGGGGTGGCTCTATAGAGGCGGCGGGCTGGAGCTCATGCGCGAAGTGCTGGCCGACTTCAACGCCATCACGTTCCCGGCCGGAACTACCGGCTCGCAGATGGGTGGCTGGTTCAGGAGGGAGGTCAACAGCCTCGACGACTTGCAGGGTCTCAAGATGAGAATCCCGGGGCTCGGCGGCGAGGTGATGAGCCGCCTGGGGGTCACCGTTCAGGTGATTGCCGGCGGCGACGTCTACCCGGCGCTGGAGCGTGGCGCCATCGACGCCACTGAATGGGCGGGACCGTACGACGACGAGCAGCTCGGCTTTCACGAGATCGTCAAGAACTACTACTACCCGTGCTGGTGGGAGCCCGGCCCGGTGCTGTCGTTCTACGTCAACCGCGATCGTTGGGACGAGCTGTCGCCCGAGTACCAGGCGATGTTCGAGAGCGCCACCACCGAGGTAGCGGCTCGTATGACGTCCAGCTATGAGGCCCTCACCCCACCGGCACTACAACGCTTGCTCGCCACCGGCGTGCAGCTGAGGCCGTTCTCGATCGACGTGCTTGACGCGGCCTACGATCGCTCGTTTGAGCTGTTCGAGGAACACGCCGCGGCCGACGCTGGCTATCGCAAGATCTACCAGGCCTGGAGCGCCGCGTGCCAGGGATCGTTCCATTGGTACGGCAGCTCGGCCCGCGCCTATGCGGATTTCGTCCTGTCGCGGTCCGACACGGGCGAGGGCAACCGGTTCGCCGGATCAGCAGCCAGTTAGCCGGATCAACGGGGGAAGACATGAGTATCGCGAGCAGCTCACGGGCTCTGGTCGTTTGCGCGCTCTTGGCCGGCGGGTGTGGTCCGCCGACTGCGAACACCGCCGAATCGACGGCCGCTGACCCCACGGTGGCCATCGGCGATGAGCAGACCACCGCCGTCGACCCGATGTTGCATCGCACCCTCGAGCATGAAGGCATCGATCGCGAGTACTTCGTCTACCTCCCCGAAGCACAGGCGAGCGGGGAACCCCTACCCATGCTGATCGCGCTGCACGGCTACACCGGATCGGCCACCGGCCTCGAAGCAGCCTCGACCGGTGGCCTGAACCGGCATGCCGAGCGCAGGGGCTATATCGCCGTCTATCCGCAGGGCACCCACTTCGTCGGTGAGACGGAAGCGCGCGGCGAGGTCTTCGTGAGCTCGTGGAACACCATCGCCGGCCAGGCGGACGTCGGTCCGGAGGGGGCAATGTGCACCGAAGATCACTACGAAGTGCCCTGTCCGCCGGAGTGCAACGGCTCCTGCGGTGACTGCGGCTGGGTGTCGTGCTACGACGATGTCGGGTTCGTCGACAAGCTCATCGATGCGATCGTCACCGACTACTCGGCCGATGCCGATCGGATCTACATCACCGGGTTCAGCAACGGCGGCATGATGGCGTACCGGCTAGCCTGCGAGCTCAGCGAGCGCTTCGCCGCAGCAGCCGATATCCACGGCCTCACCGAGCTCGGCTTCACCTGTTCTCCAGGCAGCGACTTGCCGTTGCTCCTGATGGCGGGCGGTAAGGACACGGCTGTGCCGCCGGATGGCAGCGACGTTGCAGGCTGGCTCTACTCCAGGCCAGAGGTGATCTCGGAGGTCTGGGCCGCGGGTCTGTCCTGTAGCGCCGGGCCTGCGCCATGGATCCATCCCATCGCGGAAGAGCAAGGATTGCAGTGCACCGCGTACACCGGCTGTGGCTCCGCCGGCGATCGCGAAGTGGTCAGCTGCATCGACCCGGAGGCAACGCACCGTTGGCCGGGCCGCGCCAGCGCGCCGTCGGACACGCCACGCCAGCCCGGCCCGTGCGTCCGGCTCGAGCAGAGCGCCTCGCTCCCCGATCACGCGATCTGTGTGGACTCGTGGAGCTCCGAGGCCGAGTGGGGCTCGGATCTGATCTGGGACTTCTTGAGCCGATACAGCCGCTAAACTGATGGTGACAAACTGCCATGGCTAGCAGTTGCCAGTGTTCCATCGGGAACGGCTGAGCGACGCCCCCACCAGTTCTACCGTCGAGACAAGACATGGCCCAACGTGGCTTCCAGAGGCGCCCCAGCTTGCTCACCTTGTTGCTCCTGGGCGTGGCTGCGGTCGGCTGCAGCAAGCCGCTCCCGCGGCCGAACATCGTGATTCTGGATCTGGACACCCTGCGCGCTGACCACCTCGGCTCCTACGGTTACTCACGCGATACGACGCCCCACATCGACGCGTTGGCACGCCGCGGCAGTCTCTTCAAACGCAACTATGCCCAGGCCGGTTGGACCGGCCCTTCCCAGACGTCGATCCTCACGTCGATGTACGTCACCGTTCACCAGGTCAAACAGCAGGGGCAGGTTCTGGATCCGCGAGTCCCTCTGCTGGCAGAGGTGCTGCAGAACGACGGTTATGCGACGGCGGCGTTTTCCCAGCTCATGGGCGACAGTTTCCGCAGGGGATTCGACGAGTACGTCTGGCGTGACGGCGAATGGCTGACCGGGCCCCTCGATCCTGATCTCGAGCCGACGCTCGAGCAGATGCAGGATTGGGTCGCTGCACAGACTAGGCCGTTCTTCCTGTTCCTGCACACCTATCAGGTGCACTTCCCGTACGCGCCGCCCGACGAGTACAGGCGACGCTTCCTGCCGGACTACGAGGGCCCGCTACGCGACCTCAACATCACCCGAGAGGTGCTGGCGGAAAAGGCCTCGGGTCGGCGAGTTCCGTCCGACGGCGCCGATCTCGACTATATCGTCGCTATGTATGACGCCGAGCTGGCTCAGCTCGACGATGCCATCGGGCGGTTCTTGGCCTCCCTCGACATGCTGGGGCTGAGCGACAACACGCTCGTGGTCGTCGTGTCGGACCATGGCGATGAGTTCGGCGAGCGCGGCTGGGTGGGACGCCACGGAACCCTCTACAACGAAGTGCTGCACACGCCGCTGATCGTCGCGGGTCCGAACGTACCGGTGGGTCGCGTGTTCGATCAGCCGGTTCGTAACATCGATGTTGCACCAACCCTACTGAGCTTGGCGGGCGTGGAGATTCCAGAATCTTGGCAAGGTGCGTCCCTGGAGTCTATCTGGTCAGGCCGGGAACAGGAGGTCCGGGAGGTGCTCGCCGAGCAAGGGGACAACGCCATCCTGCTCGGCGACCGCTTCAAGATCTTCAGCAACGGTCATCTGATCGACCTTCAGCAAGATCCCGGCGAGCGCGTAAACGCCACGCCGGAGATGCCCGTTAGGGGCCGGCGGCTGCACAGCCGCCTGACTACGATCCAGGAAGCGCTGCGGCAGCAGTCGGGTCATGTCGCCGGCCCGGTGAAGCTGACCGATGCCGAGATCCGCCAGCTCAGGGCGCTGGGATACGTTCAGTAGGTAACTCGACAGAGCCGTGCTGGCGCCCGGCAAGTCCGAGACCCGGGTTGAGCCTCGCCTGACCCTAGGGCCTCACCCTTTGCGAAATCTCTATCTCAGGAGTATTGTGCGGGCCGGGATTTCGATCAATGTGAACCGAACACAGGAGCAGCCCATGCTGAGCTCGTTGAGAACTTCACGGATCCTGCCGCTTATCGCAGCAACCGGGCTCCTCGCCGCCGGTGCCACGACGCAGCTGGCGACGGCGCAGGACATGAGCGACCTCGAGCAGTCGGCGATCGCCCATGTCGAGTCGATGACCGACGCGTACCGTGCCAACGACGTTGACGGCTACCTGGGCCACTACGCCAAGGATCTGACCTGGTGGGGTGGGGGCGGCCGCGGCAGCTGGGACGCGTATCACTCATCGTGGACCGACTACGTGGCCAACAACGGCGGCGTAGCGTCGGCCGAGATCTCCGACGCGGTGGCACAGGTCTCGCCGTCGGGCGACGCGGCGGTGGTGTCGTACCTGTTGACCGCCGACTATCGCAGCTCCGATGGCTCGGTCTCCCGGTCCAACCTCCAGATGTCGACCAGCATGATGATGCGGGACGGTGGGTGGAAGATCGTCCACCTGCACTTCCAGAGCAGGCCGGACGAAGAATAGGCCAACCGCGCCGCGCCAGCGCCGGATTTTCGCCCGTCGCACCCGGCGGGCGGGCAGCCGACAGATCAGCTCCGCCGATAAAGCAGCCGCGACGTGCCCTGCGATGGCAGGCCATCGATCATCACCTCGATGATCAACGTCTGCCCGTCGGGACCCAGCGATATCACCTCACGTACGTCGATCACGGTGACGCCGCGCTGGTGCCTGCCTTCGTTCACCAGGCAACCGTCTTCCCATCGCGACGCGATCGTCATGGTGTTGGGCTCGCCGTCGTCGGCGAAGATCGGCACCGGGCTTTCGCCGCCGATGGCATAGGCGCGCGCCTGGGTGGGATTGTCCTCGCTCGACAACAGGAGCGTGCCGTTCGTTGCCTGAGTGACGAACAGCATCAGCGGCGCGCCGCCGTCGCCGAGGCCGGCGAGCGCCGCGATGGTACCGACCTGGCTAGCGTCGCGGTCGAGTCGCCAGATACCCGAGAAGTTCGGGTGTGTGTCCGCGGTCGGTGTCGGAGGCCTACGGGGCTCGTTCGACTGCGCCTGGCCAGGAGTCGACCTCCGGTCACTATCGACCGCCCGGCCCCCCGGCGACTCCGCCGCGCCCAGATCGAGCGCCACGATCTTCTCGCGATCGCGCGCATACAACGTCGTACCGACCAGCGTCGGCACGGTCCACGAAGTCGTATCGAAGAGTGGTGCCCTCGCTAGCACGGTCAGCCCTTCGGGTGTCATACGGGTAAGCGCCAGGTCGCCATCCTCGTCCATGACGATGAACTTGTCGTCGGCAAACAGGAGACTGGCGCGCTTGAAGCCGCGCTGCTGCCAGGCGGGCTCGCCGGTGCGCACGTCGAGCGCCGTCATGAAGGCCGGCCCGAAGGTGCCGCTGGTGCCGTAGACGTAACTGCCGCGCCGGATCGTGTTGAGGAACATGAACGGGATGCGGGAAGTGAACCAGAGCTCCTCGGTTCGGGTCAGATCACCGTCGAGCGTAAGCCGAATCGCACGGCTTCCCGCTCGGTACCCGGACGAAAAGAACAGGATGTTGTCGTCGCCCCATTGCGGCGAGATCATGTTGAGGTCGTTGCCGGGATCGTGCGGCACCGCCCACAGCACCTGACCGTCATTCGGATCGAGACCGACGACGCTGCCACCGGCGAAATAGACCAGCTGCGTTTGCCCGTCCAGGTCGATGAGAGTCGGAGAAGAGGGTGAAAAGAGGAAGTCGCCACCGCGCCACACCACCCCACCATCGCTCTGACGAAACGCCATCAACGACTGCCCCGGGCCGCCCACCGGAACGATCACCGTGTCTTTGTAGGCTATGGGACTGCTGCCATAGCCAGACTTGACGTTTGCTCGAATCAGGTTGGGCGGCGCCGCGAAGTCGGCGACCAGGTCGTGCGACCAGAGCACTTCGCCAGTGCGCTTGTCGAAGGCGAACAATTGCTTGTTGGTGCCGGCGGCGAAGAGCCGGTCGCCGACCAGCAGCGGCGTGGCATGCGGGCCTGCGCCGTATTCGAAGTTCTCGTGCGCCGACGGATAGGTGTGTTCCCAGAGGGTAGTGCCGCTAGCCGCGTCGAGGGCAACGACGATCTCCTCCTCGTCCCAGGGCCCACCGCGCTCCGCGCCGTTGCCGATGCGGTACTGGGTGAACAGGCGCCCGTCGTCGACCAGAATGGCCGAGTGGCCGGTGCCGAGTGGACGGCTCCAGAGGACCGGAGGCCCTTCTGGCGGCCAGCTGTCCGCCAGGCCGGTAGCGGCAGAGACGAAGTCACGACCTGGGCCACCCCACTGACGCCAGGCCTCCTCCTCTTGCGCCGTCGACGGAACGGTGGCCCACCCACTGAGCAGCGCACCGGCCACGGCGGCAACAACGAAGGTACGTCGCATCAGCTTTCCGTCGAATGGATCGGCGCGTTGCATATGGCCTGATATCCGGAAGTGGAGCCCCGCAACGCTAGCAGGCCATCGTGGAGCCTACCCCAGAGTCATCGCAAACCGTGGACGAGCAGAATAAAGAGTATCGTGTGCGCACTGCATGCCGCACAATAAATACATGGACAATGGGTCGCCCCGGTCCGTTGGTGGACGCCTGAACTGGAGGTCAGGGATGTCGTAGCGAGATGCCGGTCCCCGTCTGCGCGTCACTGAAAGCGCAGCAGCGCACGAGGTGTTCGAGGAATTGGCGCACCACGCCCCCGACCCATGGGTAAGGCTGCGGGGCGCGCAGGCCATGGTCGAGATAGACGCCGTTGCGGCGTCCAGCGCATTGATCGACCTGCTCGCCGCTGACGTGCCGCTGCTGATCAAGCTCGAGGCTTCGGGTACGCTGCGGGACTTCAGCGGCCAGCGCTTCGGCTTCGATCCGATGCGGACCCCCAACGAGCAACGTGAGGCAATCGCCAGCTGGCGTGCCTGGCTAAGGACCTCCTACCCAGGCGAACCCTAGTGTTACGCCAGTACAAATAGTGCCTGTAGAAGAGGTCGTTGCCGC
>Ga0315339_1001427_pt1 | contig 21221 bp, 21 predicted proteins | sample ASW17metaG_FD_204514 | JGI IMG/M metagenome (GOLD analysis project Ga0315339, IMG submission 204514) | Ammonia-oxidizing marine archaeal communities from Pacific Ocean, United States - ASW #17 | ecosystem: Environmental > Aquatic > Marine > Oceanic | place: USA: California | collected 2016-12-05
CTAGCTGAGTACATGGGATTCTTGCGGGACGTGCAGGCAGAAGTTTCCGCCGCGATCGCAGAAGGCCAATCGCTGGAGCAGGTCCAACGGTCCGTGCAGTTATCCGAGTATTCGGATTGGTTGGCCTTTGACGCTCGTAGAGAGGGTCTCATCGCTAATGCATATAGGATTCTGACTCGTACCCACTGATACGAAACAGCATATCGGACGCCCTATTTAGAGGAGGAAGGAGCAACATGGCAACTTACCAATGTGAAAAATGCGACATGAGTGTCAATGCCACTTGTGGTCATTGTGATGCGGCGCTCGAAAATGGCATGCTTGAATTGCCGGATGGAAAAGAGGTACAGATCTCGCAGTGCCCCAATGGTCATGGCAAGATCAAGTCGCCTTTGTGCTGTGGGCAGGATATGAGCTGTTCAACAGCCTAGTGTATTTGGTCGAGTCGCAGGCACTCTGCGTCGGGAGGTCAAAATGAAAAAACAGATTCGTGTTGCGATCCTAAGCGGGCTTTGTGCTGCGGTGGGAGTATCGTTCGTTCAGGCTCAGGACGAAGTTGAGCCTGAGCCCCTGTGGGCGTGGGCTTTTAGTACACAGCCTCAGCCCGGCGACCAGCCACGCGCGCAAGTTGCCCCGAGCAGGGGGCTGCGCCCAGGGGATGATCCCGTGGAAATTAATATGGTTAGATCCGTCGAGGGGAGTAGTGCGACGTATTCGCGCATGGACGTCCGCGACGGAAGCAACGTCATCGACTGGTTTCCCGGAGACCATCCGCCGATGACCGATATCATGAGACACGGCCCCGCGAGCATGAGGGACAATGGCGCTCGGGGTTGTGGCTCGTGCCACCTACCGAATGGTAAGGGGCGGCCAGAAAATGCCCCGCCGGCGGGGCAGCCGGTCGAATACACGATCCAACAGCTGCAGGATATGGCAAACGGTCTGCGGTACAGCGCTGACCCGAGGAAGCCAAATTCACCCACTATGAATATCCTCGCCGCCGCCATGACCGAAGAGGAAATGCGGGAGGCAGCCGAGTACTTCGCCGCGATCCCGTGGACACCTTGGATGACCGTGATGGAGGCGGACATGATTCCGGAGATGCACCTTGAGGAAGGCGGCATGCACATCACGGTCGGAACGGAGCCAACTGAGCCGCTTAACGGGCGAATCGTGGAGACCCCTAAGGATGAGCATCAGGCGAATTACCTCCGTAATCCACGTTCCGGTTGGAACGTGTACGTGCCGGTGGGCAGCCTTGCGAGGGGCGAGGAGTTGGTCACAACGGGAGCAGGCAAGACGATTCAGTGCGCCATATGCCATGGGGTAGACCTCATGGGTTTGGCCACGGTCCCGGGGATTGGCGGGCGGTCCCCCAGTTACATGATGCGCCAACTCTACGACATGAAGGTCGGTACCCGAAACGGTGTGGGCGCAGCGCTGATGATGCCGGTTATCGCCAACCTCACGGTCGACGATATGACGGATATCGTTGCGTACCTGGCCTCGGTAGAACCGCCGACACCGGCGCCGACCGACTCGCAGTAAGCACCCGGAAGGCACGCCGTCGTCTTCATTTAGAGATAGACGGCGTTCCGGCCTTGCGGGCTCTGTTTAACCGCACACGTTGATTGTCGGGTCTCGCTTTCTAGCGTCAGCCAGTAACGGGAAAACGTCGCTGGCTCGATCAGGTTGGTCGGATCTGTAATTCTCAATGGGAAAGCCCAGCCGGCTACCTCACGCCATGCGCTCGTGACATGACCCGCTTGGCCTATACTTTGGGCTGGCATCTGATGACGTTCACGTAAGAGGGGAGATGGATGAAAAGGATATCCTGGAACGGTAAGTTTGGGTTGGCAGGTCTGGTTTTGTTTACCCTTGGATTGGGCGTTCACATTGGCAGTCGGGCGCAGGGACCACGCTACGTCTCGCCGACGATCGATCCGTCTCCGTTGGTTTTGCCTGGGCACCGGTACGATTTTCCCGCCACCCTCATCACGGCGGCTCAAATCGAAGCGCACAAGCAGAACATGATTGCAGTCAGAGAGACTGATGTTGCGATGACCATGGTTAAGGCGGGTGGAGGCTCCGACGACCACCAGGCGGGGGTCAGTGTGGTCAACCGTTATGAGGGAATGGTTAATGCGAACTACGCGGTCCATGACGATGTGGCGGAGGTCTATTACGTGCTCGAGGGTAGAGGGCAGATGAAGTTGGGCGGCACGATCACTGACTGGAATCGGCGTCCCGTTAGTATAGAAAACGGACAGGGCAGCAGAGGTACGACGGCTGTCGGAGCTGAAGACATCACGATCCAGCAGGGCGATATGCTCATAATTCCGGCCGGGACTCCTCACAAGTGGGAATTTGCCGAGGAGTTCACGTCTTACGTGGTTGTGCGTCTCGATCCCGATGGCGTAGCGCCGCTGTTGGAACTGGGCAATGCTGAGTTTGTTCGCTGAACTCTAGACCGAGAGTAGCTTTCACTGCTTCCCGTTCCTACTTCTGAGAGGTAGGAGCGGTAATACGACATTGCATCACCGAGGAGAATCGTCGTGCGAAACGTTTTATTTTGTTTTGTCGGCGTTGGAATGAGCGGCGTCATTTCGGCACAGGAGGGCGTGCGCTCTCCCGGAGTATTCAAGCCCACGGCTCAGATCAGCGCGGAGCTGGAGAGCTCTACGCCGGAGCTCGGTATCGTTGCCGGACAACGAACTGAGGTGGTTGCGGCCCACGGCGGCCGTATCGTCGTCCGACGCCGACAGGCGGGCCCCAACAACGCCAGTGTTCACGATGACCTGACGGAGGTCTATCAGATCGTTAGCGGTGCGGGTACTTTTGTAACCGGCGGAACAATACCTGATCCAGAAAATCGTACAGCGGGGATCACAGGTGGTGTGGCGCAGCAGGTCCAGGAGGGCGACTTTATTGTTCTGCCGCCGGGCACGCCGCACTGGTTCAGCCAAATTGACGGCTCGATCACTTACGTGGAGACGCGTTTCCCCGTGACCGAGTAAACGAGGTTCGATCTGAGTCTTGTCAAAAACTTGACTCCGGGCCCCGGCCGTAACAGGCTGATGTTCGCCGAGCATTGAGGCGACAGAGATGTCAAAAAAAGAGCAAGACGTAGATTCGACTAGACGAACTTTGCTGGCAACCGGCGCCATGGTGGCGGCAGCTGCAGCTGCACCGCGTGCGTTTTCGCAGCAAGGAAGTGCCCAAGGAGGGACTTCTTCGGCGTTTTACGAAAGAGGTGACGTTCGCATCCACTATGAAGACACCGGCTCCGGATTCCCCCTATTAATTATCGCGGGCGGGGGCTTGAACTCGGTGATTTCGTACTTGTCCTCTAGGGCACCTTTCAACCCGATCGAGGAGTTCAAGGACGAGTTCCGCTGTATTTCGATGGATCTGCGTAACGCCAATGATGGCCAATCCTCCGGCCCACTGGAGATCGATCGGCCGTGGGATTCCCACACCGATGACCAACTGGGCCTCATGGATCATCTAGGCATCACGGAGTTTATGGTCCTCGGTTTTTGTATTGGTGGGCCCTTTATCTGGAATCTCTTGGAACGAGCGCCCGAGCGTGTTGCCGGGGCTGTGCTTGCGCAGCCCAGTGGATTTGATCCGGAGCTGCCCTACCTCTTTTACGAGAACAACATGGCCGGTTGGGGACCGGAGTTGAGTGCGCGGCGGCCCGACATCACGATGGAAATGGTCGATACTTTTCTCGACAACATGTACCGGGTCAATGGCGATTTCGTTTTCACCGTGACACGGGATTTCGTGAGTACCTGTGAAACGCCAATCCTGGTGCTCCCAGACGACATTCCTGCGCATCCCTACGCCGTCGCTATGGAGTCGGCGATGCTCGCACCGAATTCGGAAGTGAGTATTTATCCGTGGAAGGAGCCTAGGGAACGGGTTCCCTTGGCTGTGCGTCACATACGCTCGTTTATGAGAGCGCATCGGCCTGCTTAAGCCGAGGGTAGGTGTTTTTCGTTAGAGCGAGTCGTCCTTCCGTTCGGCCAGCTACCAAGGCACATACATGCTCAGTCCGTGGGAGCCCGTTTTAGCCATTTCCATCGCCCTTGAGAAAACGGCCACGACCACTAGACCGAGAATGACGAGGCTAATCGAAGATCTGCGGGTCGACGGTTTAGCTCCGCAGTAGCAGCAGGCTTCCTTAGTGGAAGCAACGCGCTCACCGCATGCCTTGCACTTTTCCGATGCCATGCCCCTTTAGCTACTGCATCTGAGCGAGCGGTGGGGCCGTGTCTGGGGACTTGCGGTGTTGAGTGGCCTGTTCAAAGGCGAAGGCGAGTTCGATCAGTCGGGGTTCGCTCCATTCCGGCCCCAGCAGCTCGATACCGATGGGCACTCCGAGCGACGCTGACGCAGTGGGGGGCGAGAAGCCTCCCGGCACGGTAATCGCGGGGAAGCCCGTTCCGTTCGAGAGGACTCCATTTCGTTCTAGCTGAGGTTCTCCGATGGACGCAACCAGCCGACGCTGATGAGGGTAGAGGATTGCATCCAACTGGTGCTCCGCCATCGCGGTCATGATTGCTTGTCGCAGGTTCTGGCGACGAACGAGTCGGTCCAGGTATTCGGGATCGTTCAGACCGTCTTCAATGCCCTGTGCCGTTTCCATCGCTTCACGGATAGACTCGTGGAACTCATCTGCCTCGAGAAATTCTTCAAGGCTTCTGACGGGTGCCGCTAGTCCGAGGTCTGTCAGATAGGCGTCGAATGCGATCTTCGCTTCGAAAGCGGCCACCGCGAGATCCCGGGTCAGTTCGTCGATACCGGGAATGCTAATTCGGATCATCGTGGCACCGAGCGATGCCATCTGCTCAATGGCGGCTTCAGTGACCTCGTTGACTTCCGTGTGCCTTGATTCAGCGCCGAAAAACTCGGCGAGTATGCCGATACGGGCACCGGCTAGCCCGTCAGGGTTTAGCGAATGTGTGTAGCTCTCGGGAATCTTGTCTCGGCTAAACGCCGTGATTGCGTCTTTTGGGTCGTAGCCCGCCATTACATCGAGCATGCGTGCGGCGTCCTCGACCGTGCGGGTGATCGGCCCAGCGGCGTCTTGCGTCGTGCCGAACGGAATAATGCCGTCGCGGCTAACGAGTCCGCGGGTCGGTCTGATGCCCACCAGGTTTCCCGCTGAGGCCGGTGAGCGGATGGATTGGCCAGTATCGCTACCCGTCCCGATCGTTCCGAAGTTGGCGGCGATCGCCGCGCCGGTGCCACCGCTCGAGCCACCGGGCGTGCGGGTGAGATCGTACGGGTTACGGGTCTGTCCGCCGAGCGAGCTTACGGTCGTACCGCCGCGTGCCAGCTCAGTTAGATTGGCCTTCGCCACGACCAGGGCGCCCGCCTCCCTCAGTCGCCAGACGGTGAAGGCGTCATCTAGCGGAACCGACTCGGCTAGCGTCACTGAAGCACCCGTCGTCGGCAGGTCGGCTGTATCGAAATTATCCTTTAAAATCAAAGGAATGCAGTGTAGCGGCCCAATCCCGGATCGGCCCAACGCATATCGGGCATCCATCTCCTCCGCGGTTTCCAGCGCACGCGGATTTACCATTAGGATAGCGTTCAGCGCGGGGCCTTCGTCGTCGTAGGCCTCGATTCGGGCGAGATAGTCCGTGACCAGCTGGTGGCACGTGAGCGTTCCAGATGCGAAGGCGTTGTGTATTCCGGCGATCGTCGCCTCTTCCAAGACGAAGGACACAGGCTGGGATCTAACCGGGTTGCACAAGCCGGCCGCAAGGGCACCGAGCGCTGGGAGAAGCCAGGAGAACAAGCCCGGCGTGATGCCTCCCGCCAGCGATGATTTAGAGAATGTCTGGTTCACTCTGGGGGCCACGCGTGACAGGTTGCACAAGCGGTAGCCGCCGCGTGGGTCTCGTGGCAGCCGATACAGCTTGCCATTGCCGTTACGCTTGTGGTCATTGCCATCGTGTCCTGTTGTGAGACGTCCCCATGACATGCACCGCATTGCACACCTGCCTCGATGTGTGGCTCGTGAGCCCAGGTGACTCCAGGAAGGACTTGGTAAACCCGTTCCCACTCGATGGCTTCGCCCGATGCTGCGCTCTGGGCCAGCTGCTGGATCGCGGGTCGGTCCCTGGCAATCTCGTTGTGGCAGACCATACAGGTATCCGTGGCGGGGAAACCCATCAAAGGGCTCGCGTTTGAGTTTCCGTGGCACATCTCGCAGGTAAGACCGAGCGAGAGATGGACCTGGTGGCTATAGGGAATAGGCTGTTCGGGGGGAGGCTGCATTGCGAAGTTGTCTGGCACTTCCTGTACAACCGTCGCCAGCTGAGCTCTGGTGAGCGTTAAGACCAGCAATGTCGCAACACCAGCAGTGCCCGATAAAAAAATGTGCTTTGCGCCAGCCCCACACTTCATCTCGACTCCTCAGCTTTTCGTCGGTGGCCGTTTCTAGTCCGTCTACGCCGGTTACCCGCGACGCGTTCGCCGCGCAGCTACTTCTTCCAGCGTTTTACCATCATCTTCGAGAATTACAGCAGCGGCCGCGCGGCCTGGGCGACCGGTCACCGATCCACCACCCTCGGTGCAGCTACCCGTTTGATAGAGGCCCGGAATCGGTAGGCGATATGGCGTGAAGTTGTCAAAGGTGCGCGAGCGGGCGTGGACGGATCCTTGCCACATAGCCGGATTCATCCGTTCGATATCGAGCGGGCTCATGAGAACTTTCGCGAGGACGTCTTCTTTGGACAGGTTGGCTGTGTGCGATAGGTAGCGCGTGAATAGCTGGTCGGCCACCTGCTCTTTGATTACATCCCAATGTTCTGGTCCTTCCTTCAACATATAGGGGATAGTCCCCTCCACCTTCACGGAGCCGAAGCCTTCTGGTGCGCGTGTCGGATCTACATTGGCGGCGTGCACGATCTGAAGTGGGTAGTCGTCGAGGTTCAACTCGCCGGTCGCTTGATCGACGTTAAGGGCAAAGATGCTCTCTGGTTGATCCAGGATCGCAGCCTCGCAGGGTTCGATTATCCCGCCTTCCGAAGACTCGTAGGCTGGTCTTGCCGATAACGCGTATGTGAACGCAAACATTGCGTGTTCTGGTTGCCAGATATCGACGATGTCCGTTAACTCTTCGCCCCACAATTCGCGCGGTGCCATCTGAAAAAGATGTTTTATATGTATCGTAGAGACTACGCCCTTACGGGCGCGGTATTGGCTGCCGTCACTACATTCCACTCCTGCACAGCGGCCTCTCTCGATAATGAGCTGTTCGACCGGCTTGTTCGTCAAAATGACACCATCGTGAGCTTCAATGAAGCGTCCAAGCGCCTCTGACAACATTCCGGATCCGCCTTTTGGAATTGGACGGCCTCCTAAGTAGTCGATCATCTGGACTGCTTGGTCGCCGGTGCCTAGATCGTTACCGGCAACGCCGAAAAAGTGTCCGGTCGCGAGATTCGCGGCTTGTACGTGCGGGCTTTCCCAGATCTGCCGTCCCGCGTCGAAGCCCGAGAGTTCTTCTAGTCGCTGCCAGAAGATTCCCTCCCGAGACTGCGAGCGCTCTGATGGCGATAAGCTTGAAACCCTCTCTCGCGAAGCCGCCAGTCGCCTGAACGTCTCCGCGTCCTTTCTGGAAACTTTGGCGATAGTCTCAGCGGTTCGATCGGCGTCTTCCCGAAAGACCGTGAGTGAAACACCATCTAGAAAGGGAATGTGAACGACGATCTCAGGATCTATGAGTTCGTATCCATAATCTCGTACATTGATCTCATTGTCTCGATACGCGGGATTCGAAGCGAATATGCCGTGTACCGTCGAGCATAGATCTTCTTTGAAACCCGGCAGCAGTACTTCGGCAGTCTTAACACCCCCGCCGATCATCGCTCGGCCTTCTAGTACTAGGACGCTGTTACCGGCTTTTGCAAGGTAGGCCGCACACAGAAGACTGTTGTGGCCAGCCCCGGCAATCACGTAGTCAAATTGATCACCCAAAGCTTGCGCAAGTCGCTGGCTTTTTCCAGTCGACGGCATCAACGCTAGTGGCATGATCGCGGCCGCGCCTGCACCCTTAACAAAGTTACGCCGAGTGGTTGAGCTCATTTGAGTTTCCCTTAGATACCGAAGATACCGAAATTAACACCGGTCTACGTGACAGAAAACCGTCCAGCTGCATTGAGTCTAATTCTACCGACTTGGGCTTCGTTAAGGTCTAAAAACTTCGCTTAGAACCAGTCTAAACTGTGATTCCGAGAATGACCGTTTTCGGCCCTTTCCCGCCGTTCGCGCTCCCATCCAGGGCGTCGATCTAAATAGGGTATAGCGGACGTTCAGTTCCCTCAGCGCACTTTGCCTGACCTGCCTTGGGTTCTCGGGGCTTTTGTAGCGCCGAACTGGGTAGAATTGGTCCTATTCTGGTTTTCGTTCCAGTACCGATCAGGCGTAAAGTCGTGGACTCAACTCGCATAACCTAGGAGGCTCAATGACACGCTTCATTCTGTCCGCCACGCTGGCTGTGGCGCTAGCGAGTCCAGTTACTGCCCAAATAATACCGACCCCCGGTCCCGAAGCGGAATGGTCTCTAGCGGCCGTTGGTGACGTCATCATGAACCGGCGCTTGGCTCCGTTCGACCAGCCGGGTGATCCTGCTTTCCACGGGCTGGCGAGCCTGATTCGTGACGCGGACGCGGCGTTCTTGAACCTAGAACAATCGGTCTTCCGCCACGCTGAGTTTGATGGCTGGCCCGCCGCAGAGAGAGGTGGAAACTACGAGGTTGGACCTCCCGAGACGCTTGTAGATCTCCAAGCCATGGGCTTTGATCTGTTTAACCAGGCGAACAATCACACTACTGACTATGGTGTAGCGGGTCTGCGGGCCACCATCAGGCTGCTCGACGAGATGGGGCTCGTGCATTCGGGCGCTGGCTACAATCTGGGGTGGGCGAGCCGTCCTGGGTATCTCGATACGGCGAAGGGGCGGATTGCCCTCATCGGTATGGCCTCGACGTTTCAACCGATGTCTCGTGCCGGTGCTACGTCGCTAGACGTGATGGGACGCCCCGGTTTGAACCCACTGAGGATTGATCGTCGCATTGAGGCCTCGCTGCAGACGCTCGAACTGGTGAGGGAGGTAGCCCGAGCATACGGCGAGTCAGTTGATGACAGCACACCCGATGAGGTTGGATTGCTCGGGACAACGATCTTCCCCGGAAATCGAGATCAGGTTATCGAAACGGTGAATCCGAACGACCACGCGCGTATTCTGCGCGAGGTGCGGAATGCGTCGGACCAGGCCGATCACATCGTTGTCAACAGCCATTCGCATGAGCCAAATGTTGATTCGTTAACGCCTCCGGACTGGTTGGTGAGCTTTTCCCATGACGTCATCGATGCTGGGGCCACGACCTTCGTTGTCCATGGCCCTCATCAGCTTAGGGGTGTCGAGATCTACAAAGGCCGCCCCATTTTCTACTCGCTTGGTAACTTCATTTTCCACATCGAAACGATCGACCCGATGCCGGCAGATATTCGCGAGCAGTACGAAATGGACATGGATGCGCTTGCTTCCGAGATCTACGACACCCGCTTTGAGGTCGACCAGAACGGTAACGCGACAACCGGCTACCCTGCCGGTCCGCAGTGGTATCGGAGTGTGCTGGCTGTGGCCGAATTTCGTGGAGCCGAGGCTGTTGAGATTCGCTTCCATCCGATCGAACTCGGGTGGAGGATGCCTCGTTCACAGCGAGGGACTCCGCGTCTCGCACCGGAACCGCTCGCCAGGGAGATCATCGAGCACCTGGCCGAACTGTCGGAGCCCTTCGGCACGGAAATCCGTTACGAGGGTGGAGTGGGGGTTTGGCGGGCAGATACGCAATGACTGTCTGGAGCTTGGGTTTGGGAAGCTGCGATCCCACCGGTAATCTTGCTTCTTAGTCAAAATACCGCTTAGGCCGTCTGCCTGCTGAAAACATTTTGGCCAGGCTGGTTGTTGATATGGTGCCGGGAGAGAGACTTGAACTCTCACACTGTTGCCAGTACCGGATTTTGAGTCCGGCGCGTCTACCAATTCCGCCATCCCGGCACACGGAACGTCGCGTTGACGGCCGACCGACCGCAGCGGAAGTGTGACATAGGAAGTACCGCCACGTCATCGGTGGCTAGTAACGGCAGGGGCGTGTAGAGCCCATTCTCAACTTTGTTTGGGTGATCGGTGATATCTGAATGAAGTATGCGGGTTAGAATCCCGGCGCCATGGATCGAAGCCTCTTTCACTACGATTTGCCCGCGGAACTCATAGCCCAAGCCCCTTTGGCGGATCGAACGGCTAGCCGCTTGCTCCTACTTCAAGGAAGTACGGTTTCGGATAGGCAGTTTTCCGATTTACCGAACTTGCTCCGACCGGGCGATCTTCTCGTAATGAACGACACGCGCGTGATTCCTGCCAGGCTTTACGGGCGCAAACGCACAGGCGGGCGTATCGAGGTTCTGCTCGAGAGAATTACAGGTCCCAGAACCGCGACGGCGCAGGTCCGTGCCAGCAAGAGCCCAAAGCCAGGGGCTGAACTTGAGCTTGCCGACGGAGTGATCGCCCGCGTCGAGGGACGTGCGCAGAGGTTATTCGACCTCAGCTTCGATACTGATCTTGGGCCCTTTCTTGCGGCGAACGGCGAGGTGCCACTACCTCCGTACATTGACCGTCCTGCGGGCCCGCAGGATGCTGAGCGCTATCAGACGGTTTACGCCCGTGAGGGCGGCGCGGTGGCTGCGCCCACCGCCGGATTACATTTCGACGTGTCTTTGTTGAGTACCTTGCGCGAGCGCGGTGTGGATTCTGTTTTTTTAACTCTGCATGTCGGGATCGGCACCTTTGCGCCGGTGCCCGAAAACCGTATCGAAGATCATCAGCTCCACAGTGAGTGGATTAGCGTTCCGCAAAATTTGTGCGAAGCTGTCGAGCTGACGCGAGAGCGGAATGGGCGGGTGATCGCGGTCGGCACAACCACTGTCCGGGCGCTTGAGAGCGCGTCAGACGACGGTGTTTTGAAACCCTTTGAGGGCGAGACCGAACTCTTCATACATCCGGGGTTTCAGTTTCGCGAGGTAGACATTCTGCTAACCAACTTTCACTTGCCCGAATCCTCGCTGTTGATGCTTGTGGCCGCCTTCGCAGGGCGCGAGCGGGTGCTCGACGCCTATCAGCACGCGGTCACACACGGTTACCGCTTCTTCAGCTATGGTGATGCCATGCTGGTGATGCCGTGAAATTCGAGTTACTCGACACTGATGCTGAGGCTCGGAGAGGGAGAATGACCTTTGCGCGAGGCGTCGTCGATACGCCCGCATTCATGCCAGTGGGCACCTACGGTACGGTCAAGGCGATGACGCCCGAGGAGCTTAGCTCCGTCGGTAGCCAAGTCATTCTGGGGAATACCTTTCACCTCATGCTGCGGCCCGGCGTGGATGTCATAGAGGCTCACGGTGGGCTCCACGAGTTCATGGGCTGGGATGGACCCCTGCTCACGGACTCAGGTGGGTATCAGGTGTGGAGTTTGGAGACGCTGCGCGTCGCTGAGAAGGGCGTTGAGTTTCGTTCCCCAGTTGACGGCGATATCGTCACCCTCACGCCGGAGAAATCTATCGAGGTCCAGCATCGGCTGGACGCCGACGTTGTGATGGCTCTCGATGAGTGCACCGCCTATCCAGTCGACGAGGCAGAGGCGAGACGTTCCATGGAGCTTTCGCTCAGATGGGCGGCGCGCAGTCGCAGAAGTTTCGACGAGTTGCACTCCGGGGTTGATACGGATGCTGCACTCTTCGGTATCGTTCAGGGTGGTGTCTTCGCTCCCTTACGAGAGGCCTCTCTGGCTGGACTTCTCACGCTCGACTTTGACGGTTACGCAGTCGGCGGTTTAGCCGTGGGTGAGACTGAGGCGGAACGATTGGCCGTTCTGGAAGGGATCGCCCCCCGTATGCCGGCGGAGCGACCCCGTTACCTGATGGGCGTGGGCACACCCGCCGACCTTATCAAGGCCGTTTCTAGGGGTATGGACATGTTCGACTGCGTGATGCCAACGCGTCACGCTCGTAACGGCCACCTTTTTACCAATGACGGTCCGATCAATATTCGCAACCAACGGTTTCGCGACGATACGGGTCCCATTGATCCCGAGTGCTCGTGCGCCACGTGCCAGCGTTTCAGTCGCGCCTATATCAGACACCTGCAGAAATGCAATGAGATCCTCGGATCGAGGCTCGCGACCCTTCATAACGTCCAGCACTATCAAACGCTCATGGCCGAGATGCGCGGTGCCATTGTCGATCAGCGGTTCGCCGCATTCGCGAATGAGCGCCTGAAACGCCTCGGTGCCTCAGAGGGTTCCAACTGAACCTGTGTCATAATAATCTGCTTTTCTAACTACGGCTCTTATACTTAGCGAACGGAACTATGGATTTTTTCATCAATACAGCCTGGGCTCAGGCAGGCGGCGGGGATCCGTTTACTCAATTTCTGCCCCTGATAGTTATCTTCGTGCTGTTTTATTTCCTGTTGATTCGTCCACAGAGCAAGCGGGCGAAAGAGCATAAGAAGATGGTAGAGGAGCTAGCCGCGGGCCAGGAAGTCGTTACGGGTGGCGGCGTGCTCGGTAAAGTCACGTCAGTGAGCGACGATTGGGTGACTGTGGAAGTCTCCGACGGCATATTTTTAAAGGTGCAACGCGGCACTATCTCGGTCGTGCTGCCGCCAGGAACCATCAAGAGCTCCTGAGTCAATCGCATGAATCGATATCCTCCTTGGGTAAATCTCCTCGTTGCGCTAGTCATCTTCGGTGGCGTGCTGTTTGCGTTGCCGAATGTCTTTGGCGATGACCCTGCGCTTCAGATCACGCGTGAGGATGGCAATCCGGTGACTGAGATCACCGTCTCCAGTATCTCAGCCACTTTGCAACAGCAGGAGATAGAGTACTTCGAGCCAAACATCGATGAACAGGCCATCGTTATTCGTTTTCCAGATGTTGGTACGCAGCTTCGTGCAAGCGAGGCGTTGGGTGAAGTGCTGCCGTTTCACGTTGTCGCATTGACGCTCGCTCCGCGCACGCCCGCATGGATGAGCTCCATTGGCCTCGAACCAATGAGCCTGGGCCTCGATTTGCGGGGTGGGGTGCACTTTCTCTATCAGGTAGATTTGGAGTCCGCCCTTGGTCAGTTGGTCCAGACGTATGCACAGGACCTGCGTACGCGTTTGCGAGAAGAGACCATTCGCAACACAGGCGTGGAGATCGTCGGCGACGACACAATCCAATTCGGCGTGCAGGACCCCACGAGGATGGACGACGCAGAGCTGGTCATACGCGTGCTCGATCCGTTGCTGGTCTTAAATAGAACGACGGTTGATGGACAGCCGGGTTTCCAGATTCAACTGGCGCCGATGCAGATTACCGAGCGCCAGAATTTCGCCATTCAGCAGAACACGATCACGTTGCGCAATCGCGTGAACGAGCTCGGGGTGGCTGAGCCAGTAGTGCAGAGGCAGGGATTGAACCGGATTGTCGTGCAGCTTCCGGGTGTGCAGGACCCGGCGCAAGCGGAACGCATTCTCGGTGCGACGGCGACGTTGGAATTTCGTCTCGTGGATTTCGAGAACGATGCATTCCAGGCGGCCCGCAATAATCGACCGCCGCTCGGTTCACTGCTGCGTTATCAGCGGAATGGCAACCCAGTGTTATTGCGACGCGATATTATCGTATCCGGTGATCAGCTCACCGATGCCTCTTTCAGTTATCAAGCAGGACAACCTGCTGTTTTCGTCCGATTGAACAGTCAGGGCGCGAGCCGAATGTTGGAAACGACGCAGGCCAACCTGAGGCGCTCTATGGCGGTTTTGTTTATCGAGGAGAAGCCGGAGCTCATAGAGCGAGATGGTGAGGAGATTCTCCGAAACACACGCGAAGAGACTGTCATCAGCGTCGCTACTATTCAGGGCGTTTTCTCCAGTAATTTTCAGATTACCGGCATATCACCTTTCGAAGGCCAGGACCTCGCACTGATGCTGCGCGCGGGCGCCCTCGCCACCCCGATCCTCAAGGTGGAAGAGCGGACCATCGGGCCGAGCTTAGGTCAAGACAATATCGAAAGGGGCCGTACGGCTGTATTGACGGGGTTCTTACTGGTCATTCTCTTCATGGCGCTCTACTACCGAGTTTTCGGAGTGATAGCCGACCTTGCGCTGTTCGCAAATCTTGTGTTGATCGTCGCGTTTTTGTCCATGCTTCAGGCCTCGCTCACCCTGCCGGGAATTGCCGGAATAGTCTTGACTGTAGGCATGGCGGTGGATGCGAACGTGCTGATATTCGAACGTATTCGTGAAGAGTTGCGTAACGGTAACTCGCCCCAGGCGAGCATCCAGGCAGGTTACGAGAAGGCCTTCTCGACAATCGCGGATGCCAACATCACCACGCTCATCGCGGCCTGCGTGTTGTGGGTTTTCGGCACCGGTCCGATTCGTGGGTTTGCCACGACGCTCGGGATCGGCATCGTGACGTCAATGTTCACGGCGATCATCGGTACGCGCGCCGTCGTCAATCTCATCTACGGAAGGCGGCAGGTCGAGCGGTTGGCCATCGGCGGTAGCAGGGCTTAGTCGTGCTCAGTTCGTCATTCAACATCGACTTCATGGGTGGGCGGCGCATCGCCCTGGGTTTCTCCGCTGTCCTTATCATTTTCTCTCTGGGGTCTTTGGTCACTCGCGGCTTGAATTTCGGATTGGAGTTCACTGGCGGAGACTTGCTGGAGATTTCTTACGCGGGCGAAGCCGATCTGGCGGATATTCGAACTACGCTCCTGGAGGAAGGGTTCGAGAATCCCCTCGTGCAGATCTTCGGTACGGTTTCGGATGTTCTCATCCGACTGGCGCCCCAGGAAGTGACTGAAGGTACGGCGACCCGGGACCGGATCACCGATGCTCTGCAGGCGCGCGATTCCTCCGCGCAGCTACAGCGTTTCGAGTTCGTTGAATCTCAAGTGGGCGAGGAGCTGACCGAGGACGGTTCGTACGCGATGCTTATCGCCTTGGTTCTGATTTTTATCTACGTGATGCTGCGCTTTCGGTGGAAGTTTGCCGCCGGCACGATTTCCGCGCTCGTTCATGACGTCATTATCGTGTTCGGCTTCTTCTCTATATTTCAAATTCCTTTCGATCTGACAATTGTTGCTGCAATCCTAGCCACGATCGGTTATTCGCTGAACGATACGATCGTGGTCTTTGACCGAATTCGTGAGAATTTCCGAGCAATTCGGCGCGGCACGGCGGAGGAGATCATTAACACCTCGATCAATCAGATTCTGGGCCGGACGATGATCACGAGTCTCACGACCTTGGTGGTGTTGGCCTGTCTTTTCCTGCTTGGCGGTGCAACCGTCTCGGGGTTCGCTCTCGCACTGATTGTCGGTGTCGTGATCGGGACCTATTCGTCGATCTATGTCGCGAGCGCTTCCGCGCTCGCGCTGAATATTTCTCCCAGCGACCTCATTCCGCAGAAGCGCGAAGAAATCGACGACATGCCCTAGTGGGGGCATTCCTCTTTTTGGATTTCTTGGCCCCTTTTCAGGTTTTTCAGGGGAGGTTGCGGGCGTAGGGGGCGAGCAGCTTTGATAGCGCTGCGTAGATTCTAGGGTTTCCGGCGACGACGTTGCCATTTTCGAGGTACTTGTCCGTCCCGCGATAATCGCTGATGCGCCCGCCTGCCTCTCGTATCATCAATGCGCCGGCAGCGATATCCCATACGTTCAGCCCGATCTCCCAGAACCCGTCCACGCGTCCGGCAGCGACATAGCACAGGTCGAGGGCGGCGGATCCCGGGCGGCGTACACCGGCGCTGTCTTCGATCACGGTTTTCAGCATCGCTAAATAATCGTCGATGAACTGTTTGTTCATACGATAGGGGAAGCCGGTAGCGATGAGGCTTTGGCTCATCCGTGTCCGTTTGCTCACACGAATCCTTCGGCCGTCCAGATGTGCCCCCTGTCCCCGACTAGCAGTGAACACCTCCTGTCGTAACGGGTCGTAGACGACACCGTGCTCGATCTGTCCCTCATGAGCGACGGCGATGGAAACGCAGAAAACCGGAAATCCGTGTAGATAGTTCGTCGTGCCGTCCAGAGGATCGATGATCCACTGATACTCGTGGTTGCCGGTTTCCCCACTCTCCTCCGCCAGGATTGAATGGTCGGGGTGATAGTCGCGGATGACTTCGATAATGGCATCCTCTGCCAGGCGATCCACCTGGCTCACGAACTCATTGCGCCCCTTCTCCACAACCTCCAGCATTTCGAGTTGATTAAGGTGACGTATGATGATTGAGCCGGCCTGGCGGGCTGCGCGCACTGCTATGTTTATCATTCCATGCATTGGGGTTCAGGAGATCGGTTTCAGCCGGTGTGCCGGCGGCAGAAGGTAGAATACTCGCCATAGCAGAACCGGATCCACCCTTTGCCATGCACATACCGGTGCGTATCGTACTCGTAGAGACCTCTCACCCGGGGAACGTCGGCGCCAGCGCGAGAGCCATGAAGACCATGGGGCTCGACGACCTGACGCTGGTTTCCCCGAAGGAATTCCCGAGTGCTGAGGCGACGGCCCGCGCCTCGGGGGCAGACGATCTGCTCGCCACTGCGCGGGTCGTCGACTCACTGGACGAGGCGATCGCGGACTGCGGTTTCGTCGTCGGTGCGAGCGCGCGTCTGCGCAGTCTCCCTTGGCCTGTCGTTGACCCGCGCGCCGTGGCTGAGACCATCTGGGCGGAGACTGAGCGGACGCAAGTCTCGGTCGTCCTTGGGCCAGAGCAATCCGGGCTGACAAACGAGGACATGGCGCGGTGTCAGCAGTTGGTTCATATTCCGGGGAATCCGCATTACACGTCGTTAAACATCGCCATGGCCGTGCAGATCTTGAGCTATGAGCTACGCATGGCGCATCCGGACCGTGTGCCTCTGGTCTTGGACGACGCGTCGGCGCGGGAAGCGCCTCTGGCAAATGCGGGTGAACTCGAGGGGTTCCATCGCCATTTGGAGACCGTGCTGAGTGATGCAGGTTTTCTAAACCTCGACCACCCTAGGCAACTCAAGCTCAGGCTGCGCCGGATTTTTCATCGCGCTCGGCTGGATCGCAACGAGATCAATATCCTGCGAGGCATGCTGGCGGCGCTTTCAGGGAAGACTGCACGGCCGTCGGATAAACCGCAGCCGAAATCGACGAAGGAGGGTTAAGCGAGGATCGTGGCCAGAGAGATCTACCTCGATTATGCAGCGACCACCCCGGTGGATCCCCGGGTTGTCGAAGTGATGGCTGAATGTCTGGGTCTAGATAGCGATTCGGCGAACCCCTCCTCAACCCATGCACCGGGCCGGCGAGCCTGGGCGCGGGTCCAGACCGCTCGGGCACAAATTGCAGAACGGATAGGTGCCTCGCCCGATACGGTGTGCTTCACCTCTGGCGCAACCGAGTCTGACAACATGGCTTTGGTTGGAGCAATGCGCGCGAACGAGCACCGCGGCCGGCACATGATTACATCGGCGCTGGAGCACAAAGCCATCCTGGACACGGCTAGAGCGCTCGAAGTGCAGGGGGTTGAGGTGACCTACATCGACCACGATTCCGACGGTGTCATCGATCCAGATCGCCTCGCGGAGGCGCTTCGAGACGACACCGTGCTGGTTTCGATCATGCACGTGAACAACGAAACCGGTGTTCTTCAGGACATCGAGGCGCTCGGTCAGCGCTGCCGAGAACGCGGCGTGTTGTTTCATGTCGATGCCGCTCAGAGCACGGGCAAGGTACCCTTGATGCTCAAGCAGTGGCCAGTGGATCTTCTCTCGTTGACCGCCCATAAGACCTGCGGCCCCATGGGGATAGGTGCCATTTACATCCGCAAGGGTGTGAGCTTACATCCCCTGATTCACGGGGGGGAACAGGAAAGGGGGGTTCGCCCCGGGACGTTGGCTACGCATCAAATCGCCGGCTTCGGCAAAGCATTCGAGCTGGCCGACCCGGAGCGGGATGGGCCTGCGATGGCGGCTATGCGCGATCGGCTCTGGGCGGGCTTGCGCGCCATCGAGGCCGTGTTCCTCAACGGGCATCCCACGCAGCGCTCCCCGCACGTGCTCAATGTGACGTTTCCCGGCGTCGAAGGCGACAGCTTGCAGCTTGCGCTCGCCGGCGTCGCCATCTCTGCGGGTTCCGCGTGCAACTCGGACGTGCCCGAGCCCTCCCACGTGTTACGCGGGATGGGGCTTAGCGACGCCCTCGCCGCAAGCACGCTGAGATTCAGTCTCGGGCGCTTCACGACCGAAGCTGAGATAGATTACGTCGTCGAGCGAATCCGGGAGGAAGTCCCTCGGCTCAGAGCCCTGGCGAGCGGAGCACCTGCCTGGACCGTAAGCTGATGCACTAGCTTCCTACTTTGGCTAAACTATTGAGCTCGCTATGGATTACGGCTCTGAGGTGGAACAGCGGTTTCTGTCGCCGAGCAGAGTCGGGGAGTTCGAAGAGGATACTCCGGGGCTGGTCTCAGGCGAGGCTCAAGATCGCACCTTGATCGTCTGGATTCGGTTCCAGGTTCAGGTACTCGATGGCACCATTCGCGCTGCCCGTTTCAACGTCTACGGTTGCCCGTACACGGTGGCCGCGGCCGATTGGGCGGCGGAATGGTTAGAAGGGCGCCCCAGTGAGGCGTTGACGAAGTTGGGAATGCGAGAGCGCCACCAGGCGCTCGGCGTGCCGGTAGAGAAGTTGGGAAACTTGCTAGTGCTCGAGGATGCTGCGGTGCAGTGCCGACTAGAGCTCGAGAGCGGGCAAGGGTGGAAGGGAAGCTGAAATATGACAATCTCACTCACCGAAAGCGCGGCGGAACGCGTGCAGGGTCACCTGGAACGCCGTGGTCATGGCGTAGGTCTTCGATTAGGAATCAAGAAGACCGGTTGCTCGGGTTACGCGTATGTCATCGATTACGCGGACTCCATCGATCCCGATGACGTGGTATTCGACGCCCTCGGCGTCAAGGTGGTTGTGGATAGCGAGAGCATCAAGCTTATCGATGGAACGCAGGTCGACTTCGTGAAGGAAGGTATCAACGAGGCGTTTAAATTCCGCAATCCAAACGTCAAGGGCGAGTGCGGTTGTGGGGAAAGCTTCAGTATCTAGTAAAAGGGTAAAGAATGACTGTTGAGCGAACTCTGTCCATAGTTAAGCCAGACGGCGTACAAAAGAATCTGATCGGCGAGGTCTATAGCCGTTTCGAGCAGGGCGGGCTACAGGTCGTCGCGGCAAAAATGCTTCACCTGACGCAGGAGCAGGCAGAGGGCTTCTACGTCGTCCACAAGGAACGCCCCTTTTACGCTGATCTGGTGAGTTACATGACCTCCGGTCCGGTTGTTGTTCAGGTACTTGAGGGCGGGAACGCGATTCAGAAGAACCGCGAGATCATGGGCGCAACGAACCCAGCGGAGGCCGCTCCGGGAACTATCAGGGCGGATTTCGCAGAGTCCATCGAGGAAAATATCGTGCACGGTTCCGATGGTCCAGACACAGCAGCTCAGGAAATCAGCTTCTTCTTCGGCGGGGAGGAGATTTGCGCGCGCACGCGCTGAGTTTGAGACCTGCCGCACCGGGCAAGCTCAACTTGATTGGACTGAGACCGGAGGTACTAGCTGAGTTCTTTGTGGGGCTCGGAGAGAAGCCATACCGCGCACGACAAATCATGCGTTGGGTGTACCAGCGCGGTGTGCTCGAATTCAGCGAGATGACGGATCTCAGTTTACGGTTGCGTCGTCAGCTCGATCTCGTCGCGACGCTCGCTCTGCCCACCGTGATCCGAACGCAGGATTCCCACGACGGCACACGGAAGTGGGTGCTGGACGTCGGTGCCGGACAGGCGGTAGAGACCGTCTACATTCCAGAGCCTAATCGGGCCACGCTGTGTATCTCGTCTCAAGCGGGGTGTGCCATGGACTGCTCGTTCTGTGCCACGGGTCGGCGCGGGTTCAACCGTAATCTCAGCGCAACCGAGATCCTCGGGCAGGTCGTTCTCGCCAACCAGGCCCTGGGCCCGGATTCGGCGGTCACGAACGTAGTGTTCATGGGGATGGGTGAACCGCTGGCGAACTATCGCGAAGTGGTGCCTGTCGCGAGGCTTCTCATCGACGACCTGGCCTTTGGCCTGTCGCGCAGGCGGGTCACCATCAGCACCGCCGGCCTCGTTCCACAGATCCGAAGGCTATCCGAGGACTGCAACGTCGCGCTTGCGGTGTCGTTACACGCGCCGACCGACCGCCTCAGAGACGAGCTGGTGCCCATCAACCGACGACATAGGATTCGTGAGCTCCTTGACGCCTGCTGGCAGTATGCGGAATGCTTGGCCTCTCGGCAGGTCACGTTTGAGTACGTCATGCTCGCCGGGATCAACGACAGCGTCCGGGATGCGGAGATCCTGGCGAAGTTGCTGCGGGACAGACCGGCGAAAGTTAACCTAATTCCGTTTAACTCCTTTCCTGACACCGATTACCGGTGTTCCCCGCACGACGTGATCGATCGATTCTGTACGAATCTGAGGTCTGCGGGGATTGTCGCTACAATACGGCGCACCCGCGGGGACGACATCGCTGCGGCTTGTGGGCAGCTAGCGGGTCAGGTCAAGGACCGCATGCGGGTGCGTTTAGGGGACAAACGAATCAGGGCAGCGAGCTAGAGTCGGCCGAGATGGCCCCGTAAGACCAGCTCGAGCGAAATGGATAACGATGACACTCAGACCCCGAAGGAGGATCGTCCTGAAGAGGGACCCTCGTCTCTTGGGGATATGCTCAAAGTGGCCCGGGAGGACAAGGGGCTCTCCCTAGAGCAGCTCGCCGCGGACTTGCGCGTTGAGCTTCGGTTTTTGGACGCTCTTGAGCGTGAGAATTTCGAGATCCTTCCGGCGCCCGTCTTCACGAAGGGATACCTCAGACAGTATGCACAGCGGGTAGGTCTAGATTACGCTGATCTGCTGGCTGAGTACTATCGCCATAGCGAGGTTCGCGATGCCCCGATGATGGCGGTTAAGCCGATACGGCTTCGCGATGAGCAGCAAATCTCCCGATGGACCGTCGCTGGGTTAGTCCTCATCGCGTTCGTCGTGGGATTTGGTGTCTGGTACCTGTCCTCGGATACGCCTCCACCCGCCGAGGTGACC
>Ga0315339_1001429_pt1 | contig 21186 bp, 20 predicted proteins | sample ASW17metaG_FD_204514 | JGI IMG/M metagenome (GOLD analysis project Ga0315339, IMG submission 204514) | Ammonia-oxidizing marine archaeal communities from Pacific Ocean, United States - ASW #17 | ecosystem: Environmental > Aquatic > Marine > Oceanic | place: USA: California | collected 2016-12-05
TATTTTTGGTCCTGCAATAGAAGAAGTAGAAGTAAACGCTAATGTAATTAAAGCGATCATTATTTTTTTCATGTCTTTCCTCTTTTTTATTAAATTAACTTTTTTTTAAAAATAATTATAGGTAGAAAGACTGGTAATTCATAATTAAAAAAAAATTTACAACTTTTAGTTGTTTTTTTATTTATGAAAAAATTTAACTATTTACAAAAAAATATACAAAAAAGAATTTTTTTAATTCAAGTATTGATTGTATTTTAATAAGTAGTTCGTCTACCTAGTCTTGCAGCACCTCTTACACCACTTGCATCACCGTATTTTGGTTTTAAAAAAACACCATCATACTCTTTTCCAATTACAAATTTTTTAACCATAGACTCAATTTCACTTAAAAAATCTATTTCATTTGAAACACCTCCACCAAAGACAAAGGCGTCAGGATCTAAAATATTTATAATTGCTGATAATGACATTGCTAAATTTAATTTAAATTCATCTATAAATCTTTCAGCATCCAAATCATGTTTTCTATTAAGCTCAAAAATTTCATTCGCTTTTAAATTTTTACCATACATTTTGTTAAATCTTTTTGCTATACCAAGACCAGAAATAAAGCTTTCAATTTCTGCTTCTCTTGCATTATTTGAATCGAAATTTTCTTTTTTAGCTGCAAAATATGGAATTTGATTATGACCCCATTCACCAGCCACTCCATTAGGACCACTTACAATTTGTTTATCTATTACAAGTCCTCCTCCAGCTCCTGAACCTAAAATAATTCCATAAACAATTTTATAATGTTTGCCGGATCCATCAATTGCTTCAGATAAAGCAAAACAATTTGCATCATTTTCACAAAAAACTTCTTTACCTAGTGCTTTACGTAAATCACCTTGAAAAGGTTTTTTTTCTAACCAATAGCAGTTAGGAGCATTTTTAACTAGACCAGTTTGTGGAGAATGAATTCCAGGATGACAAACACCAATTGGTAATTCTTTTTGAAATTCTTTCTCTAATTGATGATGAATATCTTTAATTGTATTAATAATTGTTAAATAATCTTTGGGGCATGTCGTTCTTGATCTGTGTTTTTCATTGCCATCTTCTTCTAATACAACACTTTCAATTTTTGTTGCACCTACGTCAATTCCTATTTGCATAACTAATAAGTGGCTCTACCACCGCTTAAATCAAATACAGCTGCTGTTGAAAATGAGTTTTCTTCACTTGATAGCCATGTAACTAAAGAAGCTAATTCTTCTACTTTTGCAAATTTGTTTCTAGGAATTTTAGAAAGCATATAATTTATGTGCTCTTCGGTCATCTGATCAAAAATTCTAGTCTTTGCAGCAGCTGGTGTAACGCAGTTAACTGCTATGTTTTTTTGAGCTAATTCTTTACCTAATGATTTTGTTAGACCAATTACTCCTGCTTTTGAGGTACTGTAAGCACTTGCGTTTGGATTTCCCTCTTTTCCAGCAATTGAAGCAATATTTACTATTCTTCCATAATCATTTTTAATCATAAAAGGTACAACAGCTTTACAACAATAAAATACAGAGTTTAAATTTAGATTAATTACTTTATTCCATTCATCCAGTGGGTATTCAGCAACTGTTGTGTTCATTCCTGCAATGCCCGCATTATTAATGAAAATATCTATTTTTCCATGTTTGCTTTCAATTTCATTTAGGCTTTTAGTGATATTTTCAAAATTACTAACATCAACAATTTGATAACTTAAATTTTCAGAATTAACTTTATCTAATGCTTTTTTAACTGCATATTCATCAATGTCCCAAATAATTACTGTTGCTCCAGCTTCTATAAATCTCTCTGTTACAGCTAAACCGAAACCTTGTGCTCCACCTGTAACAACAGCAACTCTTTTATCTAAATCGTATTTAATCATATTATTTTTTTTTCTTTTTTGATCTTAATAAAGGAAAAGCTAGAGCAATTAAAGATAAAATAAAGAATGTTAAAGCAATAGGTCTTGTTAAAAACATTAACCAATTCCCGTCAAATATTACTAATGATTGTCTTAGAGTTCCCTCAACTAATTCTCCTAATATCAATCCTATAATAACCGGAACAACTGAAAAGCCATATCTTCTCATAAAAAATCCAAGTACTCCAAAAAATATCATTATCCAAACATCTAAAATTGATTGACTTAATGAATAAGTTCCACAAACAGAAACTGCAAAAATCATTGGCCATAAAATTTTATTAGGGACTAATGTTATTCTTGCAAAAAGTTTAGCACCAAAGAATCCAAATATGAAAAAAAGTATATTGGCTATTAACATTGCACCAAAAATCCCATACAAAAATTCAGGTTGCTCTCTAAACAAGTCGGGACCAGGTCTAACTCCATGAATGATCAAACCTGTTAAAATTACAGCTGTAGTTGCGCTACCAGGAATACCTAGCGCAAGTGTTGGCACCATCGCTCCACCAGTCGCTGCATTGTTAGCAGCTTCAGCACCCGCAATTCCTTCAATTGATCCTTTACCAAACTCTTCAGGTTTTTTTGAAAATCTTTTTGCTTCAGAATAACCAATTAAAGATGCGACAGTACCTCCTTCAGCTGGAAGGACTCCAATAAACGAACCTATGCCTGAAGATCTTAGAATAGTTTTCCACGTTTGTTTATAATCATTAATAGACGGCAGTTTTACTGCTTTTAAAGCTACTCTTTTAAAAACTTGGTCTAGTAAAGTCGATTGAGTTAACATTTCACTGATAGCGAAAAGACCAACAACAACTGGAATAAAGCCAATACCTTCAGACAATTCATTAATCCCATAAGTAAATCTATCTATTGATGTCATAAAATCTTTTCCAATTGTTGAAATTAAAATTCCAAAAGCGCCAGCAATTAAATTCTTGATTGGGCTACCATCACCAATAGATGCAAGCATAGTTAAGCCAAAAATTGCTAATGCGAAATATTCTGGTTGTCCAAATTCGTAAGCAAGTTTTGCTAACAATGGTGCAAAAAATACTAAGATTATTACACTAAATATTCCACCTACTGTACTAGAAACTGTTGCCATTCCTAAGGCTCTTCCTGCCTCTCCTTTTTGTGCTAATGGATAACCGTCTAAACATGTTGCAGCTGCAGCAGGTGTGCCTGGTGTATTAATTAAGATTGCAGTAATTGCTCCACCATAAGTACCTGCACAATAAATAGAAGTTAATAAAACAATTGCTGAAAGAGGATCTAGTGTCATTGTAAAAGGTAAAATTAATGCACCACCTGTTGTTGGACCTAGTCCTGGTAAAACTCCTAAAATTAATCCAAATAAAGTTCCAAAAAATAAAACTAATAATAATTTTGAACTGAACAAAGGTGCCAACATTAATAATAAATTATCCATCTAATTGTAATAAATGTTAGTTATTATTCCTGGAGGAAACCTTAAACCTAAAATTGTCTCAAAAAAAACAAATACTATTGCTGGAAAAATTATACCTACTAATAATAAATAAAATAATCTTTTTTCACCCCAATTGTAAGATACAAAAATTGATAAAACAGAAATTGCTAGAAAAAAATCTAAAGTTTTTGAAATTACTACAAAAAATATAAAACTAAGTAATGTTAAAAAAAATGTTTTAGGAAGTTTTTTTTCAATTTTCCAAGGTTTCTTTTTAGCTAAATAATAAATAATCATCGTTAATGTTATAATTAAAACTAATAAAGCTTTAGGAAATGTAGCTGGCTGAATTCCTCTATTTAAAATTGGAGGAACAATATCGAAAGTAAAAGTGGTAATTAATAAAATAGTTGAGATAAATATAATTATAAATGAAACTTTAAATTCATCTTTAAAAAAAAAGGGCAAACTTTTGTTCGCCCTTTTTTTATTTTGTACATTATTCATTTGAAAAAATGTACAACAAATAGTTAATTTGTATAACCCAAAGCTTTAAGTTGAGCAGTCATTTCAGCAAGCATTACTTCCATTTGCGCTCCCCACTCATCAGCACCTACTACACTTGTTTCATCAAGACCAATTTCTGTTAAGAAATTTTTGTAATAGTTATGGCTCATTGCTTTCATCATTCCAGCTTCTAACTCTTTAACTCTTTCAGCTGGAGCTCCTTTTTTAGTTACAAATCCTCTAACTGTAGACAAAACAACAGGTATTCCTAACTCTGTAGCTGTTGGACTATCTCCTATTTTTGCCATTCTATTGTTTGCAAGAACTATTGAAACACAAAGTGTTCCTTCATTAATTTCAGTTAATGCTTCTCCCAAGTTTAAAACACCTACATCAATATCTCCTTTGATAAGGTTAGTTTTAATTGGAGCAACACCTTTGTAAGCAACAATAGTTGGATCTTTTAATCCACCTTTTTTAGTAAAAGCAATTGCACTTACATCATCAATTCCACCAACATGAGTTGTTCCATATTTAAGTGATTTTGATTTTTGTGCACTAATAAATTTTTTAGCATCTTTGATGTCTGCTTTACAATTTACTACAAATAATTGAGGATCGTCAGTTCCTCTTGCTAGTGGCTGCATGTCGCTTAATTTAACTTTAGTTTTACCTAGAGCCATTGATACAGCGTGACCAGTAGTCCAAGTTAAAGTGTGTTGACCATCCGCAGGTAAGCTCATCATGTAATCCATAGATACAGCTCCACCTCCACCTTTTTTGTTTACCAATTGCATATCTTGTTTAAGAACTCTTCGAGCTCTTAAAAGCATCATTCTAGTAGTTACATCTGTACCACCACCAAAACCAGCGTGAGTAATTGCTTGTATAGCACCATCTGCTCTTGCAGAAGTAGTAAGCATAGGTAGCGCTATAACAAAAAATTCAGTTACTAGAAATGCAGCAGCTAAGAAAAGTTTAAAACTTTTTTTCATATTTCCCTCTTTTGTTAGTTTATATTTAAATATTTAAACATAATCTGTTACAAAGTTTAAGGAAAAAATGAGTGTAAATAAAATTAATATAGCAATATTATTAGGAGATCCATCAGGTATTGGACCCGAATTAGTCTCTAAACTTTTATCAGAACAAATTACTAATAAAGCAAATATAGTTGTCATTGGGGAAAAAAATATTTTTGAAAATGGCAATAAAATTTCAGGTAAATCACATAATTTAAAATTTGTAGAAGATTTTAATGAAATTAACTTTCAAGATGAGAATAGATATTTTTTAGATATTTCTAAAGGTAAAAATCATAACTATAAATTATCAGAGTGTTCTAAAGAATCTGGTGAAAGTGTTTTGTCAGCTTTGAACTTAGCTCTAGATCTTGCTAAAGAAAATAAAATTCATGCAATAAATTTTGGCCCATTTAATAAAACAAGTTTAAAACTTGGTGGAAATAAATATTCAGATGAATTACATTTAATGGCAGAAAAATTAGATGTAAAAAATTTCTTTTGTGAATTTAATGTTATAGATAATTTTTGGACAGCAAGAGTGACTTCTCATATTCCAATAAAAGAAGTTCCAAATCATGTTAAGAAAGAAAAAATTATCAAACCTATTAAATTGATTAATGAAGCTATGAAATTAAATGGCATAGAAAGTCCAAGAGTTGCTGTTCAAGCTCTTAATCCTCATGCTGAATTTGGAACTGAAGAAAAAGATGAAATTATACCAGCTATAGAAGAAGCTAAAAAATTAGGTATCAATGCTGATGGTCCTTTGCCTTGTGATACTTCTTTTATTACTGCTTATAAAAATAAAAACCACGATTGTATTGTTGGTATGTATCATGACGCTCTTCAATCTGGTTTAAAAGCATTTGGGTTTGATAGAGGTGTTACTGTTCAGGGTGGATTACCATTGCCTATTACTACCCCTGCTCATGGTACAGCTTTTGATATTGCTGGAAAAAATGAAGCAAATTTAGAACCTACTTTGAATTCATTCAAAATTGCATTAACAATGGCAGAAAATAAATACAAAGCATGACAAAAATAAAAGAAATTAGAACTAAAGTTTATCAATGGAATGGTAAAACTGTTCCACCTCAAAATAATTTTTGTACTAATGCCTCAGATCTCTTATTTGAAAAATCAGATGCAATGGGATCATTTAGATTTCATGAGTGGTTAATTTGTGAAATAGAAACAGATGATGGAATTATTGGAATTGGTAATGCTGCTTTAGCACCACAAGTTGCAAAAAAAACAATTGATACATATTTAAAACCTTTAGTAATTGGAGAAGATCCTTTTGACTATGCGTACATTTGGGAAAAGATGTACAGAAGAACTCATGCTTGGGGAAGGAGAGGAATTGGCATGGTTGCAATTTCTGCAATTGATATCGCTCTCTGGGATATAATGGGTAAAATTACAAACAAGCCAGTTTTCAAATTACTAGGTGGAAGAACAAAAGAAAAAATTCCTGTTTATGCATCAAAACTTTATAGTCAACCAATTAAAGATCTTCAAAAAGAAGCTGAGAGCTATGTAAAACAAGGTTTCAAAATGTTTAAAATGAGATTTGGGTGGGGTCCAAAAGATGGCCCTGATGGAATGAAGAAAAATATTGAATTAGCTGAAGCAGTAAGAGAAGTAATTGGAGAAGATACAGATTTGATGATGGAATGTTATATGGGTTGGAATTTAGATTACGCAAAAAGAATGATACCGAAACTAATGAAATTTAATCCTAGATGGTTGGAAGAACCAGTTATAGCAGATGATATACATGGATATGCTGAACTTAATAACATGAACATGATTCCAATTTCTGGTGGTGAACATGAGTTCAATATGTTTGGTTTTAAACAATTGTTAGATTTAAAAGCAGTTAGCTACATTCAGTATGATAATAATAGAGTTGGTGGTTTCACTGCTGCTCAAAAAATAAATGCAATTGCAGAAGCTCATCAAGTTCCTGTTATTCCTCATGCAGGTCAAATGCACAACTATCATTTAACAATGTCTAATTTTAATTGTCCTATTTCAGAATTCTTTCCAGTTAACGATGTTGAAATAGGAAATGAACTTTTTTATTATATTTTTGAAGGTGATCCTGCCCCAGAAAATGGATTTATTAATTTAGATGATAATAAACCAGGATTAGGTTTAACTATTACTGATAAATATAAATCTGATTTTAATATTATAGAATAAAGTAAAATTACTTTAAAATTTTCTTAATTTCCTTTAATAAGAATGGTTTTGGTTTTTTGCAACTTGTTTTAATTGATTGAGAAACCCCAGAAATACAAGCTTTCATTGTTGATTGAATAATATCTAGAACATGCAATGAGAGTTCACCATTACATTTATTGATCTTTTTATTTTCAATTGAATAAGCCATTTCAGCTAAACCTGCTCCGCGATAATTTGAATTTGTTGGAGACTCATTAGCTCTTAAACTTTTTAATCTAATATTAATTTTTCCTAAAGGCATTTTATTGGTTTTATATTCTTTCCAGGGGTCGCCTAAGTTTTTACATACATAAACTGAACCACCAAACATATTTGGATCTGGCACAATCATCGAACCTTTATCACCATATAGCTCTATGTGATTTCTTTGGTGAGCTATTACATCAAAAGAAAGTGTTAATCTAATGATTGTTCCATTCTCAAATGTAATTGTTGATAAGTAGGTTGTAGGACATTCAACTTTAAAAGTTTTATTTTTTCTTGGTCCTATTCCAATGGTTCTTCTCTTAACTCCTTTGATAATACTACCTGTTACTTTTTTTGCTGGTCCTAATAAATTTACTAATGCAGTTAAATAGTAAGGCCCCATATCAATTACTGGACCACCTTCTTTTTTTGCAAACCATGGTTCGGGATTTGGATGATAAGATTGAACTCCAGGGAAAGCAAAAATTGCATTTCCTAAGTTAATTTTGCCAATAATTTTTTTATCAACTAATTCTTTTGATTTTTGAATGCCCCCACCTAAAAATGTGTCTGGAGCATTTCCAATATATAATTTTTTCTTTTTTGCTATTTTTAAAAGATCTTTTCCATCTTTAAAATTTATTGCTAATGGCTTTTCAGAATAAACATGTTTGCCATTAATCAAAGCTTGTTTAGCGACTTGATAATGAGCTTTTGGAATTGTTAAATTAAGGATAATTTCTACCTCATCATCCTTTAACAAATTTTTTACTGATAACGCTTTTATTTTATAATTTTTTGCACATTTTAATGCACTATTATGATTGATATCTGCACATTTAATAATTTTGATATTATTAAAATATTTTTCAGCTCTAAAATAAGTTTCAGAAATATGACCGCAGCCAATTAGGCCAACTTTAAATATTTTATTCATAAAGAATTATACACCTTGTCTTTGCTTACTTTTTCCTTCTTTATAAAGTTTTAAAGCCTCTTTATTTTCTTTAGTAGTAGGAATTTCCAATGTTGGGCTATCCCAAAAGGCTGAACCTTCTAACCACTGATAGGCGTGTGTTTTAATTGAAATCACATAAGTGACATCTGATTTTTTTGCTCTTTTAAAAGCTTCTTCAAGATCTGAAATTGAACTAACTTCCTCTGATTTAGCACCCATACTTGCGGCGTGTTTAGCAAAATTAACTCCTACCAAACCAGGTGTGTTTGAGCTTTTAAGTAAGTTGTTAAATTCTTTTCCACCCTTAAATAATTGAAGTCTGTTAATCACAGCAAAACCACCGTTATCACAAACAATTATAATAAGTTTATTCTTAGTAATGACTGATGAGTAAATATCAGAATTATTTAATAAGTACGAACCATCCCCTATAAATGAAATAACTTCTTTATCAGGATTTGCCATTTTTATACCTAGTGCACCTGATATTTCATAACTCATACAACTAAAACCCCACTCCGTTTCATGAGTATTTAATTCTCTTGGTCTCCAAACTTGAATGACCTCACCAACCAAACCTCCTGCTGCTGTAACTGCAATATCTGATGGATCAGAATTTTTATAAATAGCTCCAATAACTTGGACATAACTTGGTACCTCTTGATTTGAAGGAGCGCTCGCTTTATCTACTTCTTCATTCCAAGCTTTTAACTCTGTTTGAGATTTTTTATTCCACTCTTCTCCTGCTTTCCAATCTCCTAGTGCTAAAGAAAGTTCGTCTAAAGAAACTTTAGCATCTCCTACTACAGCCTGTGCTAAATGTTTATTAGCATCAAATCTTGATACATTAATTGAAACAAGTTTAAAATTTTCGTTTTCAAAATTTGCCCACGAGCCTGTTGTAAAGTCTGCTAATTTAGTTCCAACTGCAATTGCAAGATCTGTTTGTTTAGCTAACGAATTAGTATTTTTTCCACCCAAAGCCCCTATTTGACCACCATAATGTGAATGATCTCTTTTCATGGTAGAATATCCCATTACAGTTTGTGTTACAGGAATATTATGTTTGATTGCAAACTTACTTAACTCATCCATTGCATTAGAATAAAAAACTCCACCACCTGAAATAAGTATTGGATTTTTTGATAATTTGATTTTTTCAGCTGCTTCTTTAATTTGATGTTCATCAGGTCTAGGTCTTCTAATTGAATGTATTTTTTCTTTAAAAAAATCTTCCGGATAATCATAAGTTTGTCCCTGTATATCTTGACTTAAAGCTATACATGCTGGGCCACAATCTGCTGGATCCAACATAGTTTGGACTGCTGCAGGAAAAGATGAAATTATTTGCTCTGGTCTTGTTATTCTATCAAAGTATCTTGTTACAGGTTTAAAAGCATCATTTACTGTAATTCCAGGGTTATTAAAATGCTCTACTTGTTGTAAAACCGGGTCAGGTATTCTGTTTGCAAAAGTGTCACCTGGTAAAAATAAAATTGGTAATCGATTACTCATCGCTACTGCTGCTGCTGTAACCATATTTGTTGCCCCTGGTCCAACTGAAGAAGTTGCTATAAAAATTTGCTGTCTTCTTTTAGCTCTCGCATACCCAATTCCTGTTAGAGCCATGTTTTGTTCGTGATGACCTCTATAAGTTGGAAGTTCTTTTTGATTTTCCTCTAATGCTTGTCCTAAACACGCTACATTTCCATGTCCAAATATTCCAAATACACCTGGGAACAAAGGTTCTTTTTTCCCGTTAATTAATATTTTTTGAGCGATTAAATACTTAACTACTGCGTGAGCACAGGTAAGTGTAATTTTTTTCATAAATTAAGTTTATCTTTTAATATGTATAATGTTTATATATAAATATATTTATAAAATAAAAAACCACATTAAGTAAACTTAAAAATAAATTCTATGTATAGCAAATTTGGACAATTCATTGACGGTAAATGGCAACAAGCAGAAAAAAATGAAACATATGATGTAATTAACCCAGCGACTGAAGAGGTAATTGGGAAAGCATCAAAAGCATCTTCAGCTGATGTACAAAAAGCGCTGAAGTCTGCTGAAAAAGGTTTAGAAATTTGGAAAAATACTGCACCTTGGCAAAGAGCTTATACCCTTAGAAAAATTGCAGATTTAATGAGAGAGAGAAAAGACGTTCTTGCTAAATGGTTAACACTTGAAGTAGGAAAACCTCTTGCAGAAGGTGTTGGAGAAGTTGGTGGTGGAGCTGATATTTTTGAATGGAATGCAGAAGAGACAAAAAGAATTTATGGTCAAACACAACAAAGTAGATTTCCAGATACTAGAGTTCATGTTTATTATCAGCCAGTTGGCGTAGTAGCCGCTTTAGTGCCTTGGAATTTTCCAATAGTTTTAGCATCAAGAAAAATTTCAACTGCTTTAGCAGCAGGTTGTTCTGTTATTTGCAAACCAGATACAATTACCCCTGGTGCAGTAATGGAATTAGTTAATATATGTAAAGAGGCAGGCGTACCAGATGGAGTAGTAAACCTTTTGTCAGGTGATCCAGCTGAAATATCAAATGAGTTAATGGAGTCTGATATAATCAAAAAAGTATCAATTACTGGCTCAACAAGAGTTGGTAAGATAATTTTAAAGAAAGCTGCCGATAAAGTCCAAAGAGTTACAATGGAATTAAGTGGACATTCTCCTTTCATAGTATGTGAGGATGTAGATATGAATAAAGTAGCTGATATAGCAATAACTGGAAAATTTAGAAATAATGGACAAGTATGTATTTCACCTAATAGATTTTATATCCAAGAAAATAGAAAAGATGAGTTTGTGAGTGCTTTTATGGAAAGAGCAAAAAAACTAAAAATAGGTAATGGTATGGATGAAGGTATTGAGTTGGGACCTTTAAGTACTGCAAAAAGATTAGAAGAAATTGAAAAATTAGTTGAAACTACAAAAAATGAAGGTGCTAAAGTTTTAATGGGTGGAAAAAGACCTGCTGGTTTTAATAAAGGATACTATTATGAACCAACAGTTTTTGATGATGTAAAAGATAATTTTACAATCATGAAAGAAGAGCCTTTTGGTCCACTTGTACCTATTCTAACATTTAAAACTTTTGACGAAGTTATTGAAAGAGCAAATGATAATGATTTAGGTTTATGTAGTTATTTATACACAAATTCAATTGACCAAGCTCATATTGGTTCTGAAAAATTAGAGTCAGGATGTGTTGCAGTTAATACTGGTGTGGTTGCAATTGCTGAAGCACCATTTGGTGGAATAAAACAAACTGGTTATGGCCGTGAAGGTGGATCTGGAGCAATCAAAGATTACCTAAATGTAAAATACACTCACATGGGTTTAAAAATATAAAAATGAGAAAAAATAAAATTAAGGAAATGATGAAAGCAGGAAAACCTGTGATTAATGGTTGGTTGCAAATTCCTAGCACTGTTTCAGCTGAAGTGATGGCTCATCAAGGTTGGGACTCGCTTACAATTGATATGCAGCATGGCTTAGTTGATTACACTAATGCTTTGCCAATGTTACAAACTATATCAACAACAGACGTTACTCCACTTGCAAGAGTTAACTGGAATGAACCTGGTCAAATAATGAAAATACTTGATGCTGGTTGTTACGGTATTATCTGTCCAATGGTAAGTAATAAAGAAGAGGCAGAAAGATTTGTTCAAGCATGTATGTACCCTCCTCATGGTTATAGAAGTTTTGGTCCTGTAAGAGGTTTAATTTATGGTGGTTCTGATTACGCTAAACATGCAAATGATGAAATGCTTAAGTTAGCAATGATAGAGACTAAAGAATCATTAGATAAGCTTGATGAAATTATGTCAACGCCAGGTGTTGATGGTATTTATATTGGTCCAGCAGACTTAAGTTTAGCTATTGGTGAAGAGCCAGGTTTTGATAGGCCCGAAAATACTAAAGCTTATTCAGAGATTTTAAGAATTTTAGAACATGCAAAAAAAAATAATATTTTTGCAGGAATTCACAATGGTACACCTGAGTACGCACAAAAAATGATTGATAAAGGTTTCAACTTTGTGACAATTGGTGCTGATCAAAGAGCATTAAGCTCTGGTGCTAAAGCTGTAGTTGATAAAATGAAAGGTTCTTCTAAAAAAGAAGAGTCTAAAGCTTATTAATCTAATTTATTTAAAAATTCCTCAAATTGTATTTTATCTAAATTAGAGGATTGTTTTTTTCCTGGAAATTTTCCGCTCATTGAGTCTTTTTTAAAAGCTTTGAGGGCTCTTATTCTTTCGATTTTAATTTCATTTCTAAGTTTTAATAAATTACCATAAGCTTTTGAATGTCTTGGTAAATTCTCTGTATCTCCACATATATCTTCCATAAATAAATACATCACATCAGCATTTTTTCCTGCTCCGAGTGATACTGTTACTATGTTTGTTCTTTTGGAAATTTCACCCATTACGTTTTCTGGTATAACTTCGCATTCAGCTGAAAAAGCACCAGCATCTTCTAATCTTTTAAATTTATGAAATAACTCAAATGCTTCATTTGAAGTTTTTCCTATTGCTCTCATTCCACCAAGTGATGTAGATTTTCTAGGTACTAAACCTAAATGACCCATAACTGGAACATCTTCTTTAGTTAACATTTCGACAACATCCATGCTTCTAGGTGTCATTACAGCATCAGCTCCACTCTCTAATGCTTTGAATGCTCCTCTCATAATATCTTCCTTCGTTACATATTCATTAAGGATTAAAGAGGCTGTTAAAAATAAATGCTTTGACCCTTCTCTTACTTTTAAAATATTTTTAGCTTGGCAGATAATCATATCGAAACCAGCTTTTTCTGCAGCATAAGCTTCTTCGAAGGTATTTGAAGTTACTTGAGTAAATTTTTTTTTACCTTTTGCTTCTTTTAAATCTTTAACTGTTAAAGTACGTTTTGCTGGTTTAGCCGCCCAAGTATAAATATTTTTCATTAAATACCTTTGTATAAGATGTCTCTTCTATCAATAAACCCTTCAAAAGTTTTTATTGTAATTACAGATGGCAAAATAAAGATAGATCTTTTGTCTTTTTCATTTCTAATGATTCTAAAAAAACCTTTTTTAATAGCTGTATCAATATAAACATTTGAGGTTAAGTAAGATTTTTCAATAACTTTTAATAATTCGTTTTTAGTAATTGATTTATTTTTGTAATAAGCAAGCATTACCATATGCAACATTATCCAATGTTGAGGTGTTAAAGAGAACCAATTAAGTAATTCATTTTCTAATCTTCCCTCAAAGTCACCTAGTGACACTTCAGCTAATTTAATTCTTTTTTGAGTAATTTTTGGAATTTTTTTTTGTTCCTCAAAATGTTTAGGATACTTAAATTGTCTCTTCATCAATCAAATGTTATATTAAAGAATGTTAAATTAATATTATTTTTTATTGCTTAATTCTTTATATATATTGTTAACTCTGTGCACTTCTTCTGCCGTATTAAAATATCCTTCATATTCTATTTCTTCTGGAGTTACATCAAAGTGATAATGGCCAGCAATATTTTCTTTCGTATAAGAGTGAAAATGAGTGTGTTCACCAGACTCTCTTAAGTTAAAATCTCCTCCTGTTGGGTCGCCTGTCCAAAGTACACTGTAACCTTGTAACTCTGGTCCAACAGATTCATAAAATTGTAAAAAATCTCTTACACACTTCATTTGTTTAGGATCATAATATTCATGTTTGATATCAGCATAATCAGGTTGAACGTGTGATTTAATTTTTCCTTTTAATATTCTAAAAACTCCAGCCAAAGCAACATGATCATTACCTTCGATTTTTAAGTTATCTGACAAGGCTTTTCTCATTGCTTGAGTTAGAGAGCCCTGCTTTCCATATCTTCCTTTTATTTTAATTTTGATAACTTTTCCTTTAACTCCATCGGTATAAAAAACATTTCCTAAGCCACCATGTTTTCTATCTGTATATTTTTCAGCAATACATTCTTTGTTAGCGCCAACTCGAGCAATAATTGATTTTGACTCAGAGGTAATTAAATTTTCATTAATAACCAATTCACCACAATGACCATCTAAACAAGACATTGCACCTGAGCCAGCACCTAAAGCATAACTTTTTTCTGATCCAATCATTTTAGAAATTTCTTCATAATCAAATTCAGCGCCAATGAATTTAGGATCGTGCATGTAAGGTTCTCCCCCAACATCTATAATTTTTTGATTTCCACTTATGCCTTCAGATGGACAACCCCAATTTCTCAAATTTGGGCATTCAACTATAGATATCTCAACAGCTTTATAATTATCAGATAATCCATCCTGCAAAGCTTCAGATATTTTATCTAATGAATATTCTGTGAATTTTGCTTTTTCTATTTTTAATTGCATTATTAATTAAGCTATATTTTATTTTGCATAATGTCTATAGATAATATATATAATATCTATACATAAATTAATTTAAAAAAAATTTAATGATAAATAAAGATTTAAAAGTTGCTGTTTTAGGTGCTGGAGCTATGGGCTGTTTATTTGGAGGTTTGTTAGCTGAAAAAGGACTAGACGTAATCCTAATAGACATTTGGAAAGAGCATGTAGAAGCTATAAATAAAAATGGTCTTAAGATGGATGGTCATGGTGGTGATAGATTTATAAAAGTTAAAGCAACAAATGATCCGTCGACTGTAGGTGTTGTTGATGTGGTAATAGTAATGTGTAAAGCAACTGTTTTAGAAACAGCTCTTAATAGCATTAAAAATATCATTGGTGATAAAACTGTTTTTATGTCTTTTCAAAATGGTTTTGGACACGAAGCTATTATGCAAAAAATTGTTGGAGTGGAAAAAGTATTAGGTGGAACAACAACTCAAGCATCAAATATTTTGGGTCCCGGTCATATAATGAACCATGCAGCTTTACCATCATGGATAGGAGAATACGAAGGAGGTATGAGTGAAAGAGTTAAAGATGTGGCTGAAACATTCACTGCATATAATCTTGAAACAATAGCAGCAAACGATGTAAAGAAAAGAAAATGGATGAAACTTTTTGCACTAACTGCAATTGGTCCTTTATCAGCAATTTTTGACCTACATCACACTGATCTCTACATCAATAATAGTGCAAATGATGTTTCAAGAGCGTTGGGTAAAGAAATTATACTAGAGACGAGACAAGTAGCTTTAGCAGATGGCGTTGAAGTATCTGAAGATGAATGTCTTTTTATGTTTAATAAAATTGTGGACTCGAACCAAACAAATAAATCATCAATGGCTTTTGATGTTCAATATAAAAGAAAAACTGAAATTGATTTTATTAGTGGTGTTGTCTCAAATCTTGGAAAAAAACATGGAATAAAAACTCCTCTAAACGACCTAATGTACAAAATGATTAAAGTTAAGGAGGGAATGTATAGCTAGATGTTAAAAATTGAGAAATTAAAAAAAATAAAAAGTAATTTTCCAGTTTTAATAGGTAATAATATTATTCCAAAAAATATTTGTAAAACATTAATCAAAGAAATCAGTAGCTCCAAATCTTTTGACGATATAATCATGGGTGGGAGAAGTCGTATAAACAAAGGGTCTAAAAATTTTAACAATTATATTATAAAATCAAAAATTTCTAAAAAACTCTTTAAACTTTTTAACAGTAAGTCTTTCTATAAAAAAATTGAAAACACATTTAAAAAAAACTTTAAAGATGGTTCATGGGAAAACTCTAATCTTCCAAAAATTTTTAATTCAAAAAAATTTACTATTAAGAAAAAATTAAACTCCAGTGAGCTTCAAAAAATGCTTGGAAATAATTATTCTAATCCTAAAGTAAATTTAGATATAGATTTTTCTGTCTCAAAAGGTGGGTATAGATTAAAACCACATAGAGATGATATTACTAGATTGTATAATTTTTTAATTTACTTAACTGACATTCCAAAAAAAAATGGTGGATCGCTTACTATTTATAAAAAAAAGACAAAAAGAAATATTAGAAAAAGTTTCAGAAGATTCCCAAAGATTAATGAACTTGATATTGTCAAAGAATTTACACCTAAACAAGGAACAGCAGTTTTTTTTCAATCAACTCCCAATTCTTACCATGGGGTTAAAAGGTTTATCGAAAAAAATTGTCCTAAAAGGTTTTTTATTTATGGAAGTTATGCTTTGAATAAGCCTGTAATCTGGAAATTTAAAAATGTCCCCTATTACCCTCATATAATTAAAAATAAAAAGAAAATGCTAACGTCTTTTCATGATGCAAACTATCTTACAATTCCAGCCACCAGTTAATACAAGGTTGAAGTGAGAAAAATTTTCTCTTAAGTTTAAGAATTATTAAAATGAAATTTTTGACTAAAAAAAAATTTGAGGAACAAGGATATCTTGTTGTAAAAAATGTTTTAAATTTTGATAATGATCTAAAACCTATTTTAAATGACATGGAGTACGTAATGGATAGATTAATCCATAAATTCTCTCCAAAACATAAAAAAACAAAAGCTTTAAAATTTAAATTTGAAAAAAAATACAAGTTTGTTTCCACACTAAATATATTTGATCTCGACCAATATTTTAATACTCGATTACCAAGAGATCATGTAAAAAAAGATAGTGATTACTTTGCAACAAATTCTTTATGGAATTTAATAAAACATAAAAAAATACTTAATGCTGTTGAAAAAATTCTGGGACCTGAAATTCTTTCTAATCCAGTTCAAAACACAAGAATTAAACAACCAGAAAAAACACTACCTAAAAAATCAATCTACGATGGCTTAAGTGGTAGAACTCCATGGCATCAGGACGCTGCCGTATTGTCAACTAAAGGACAAAAAAAAACTGAATTAGTGACTGTATGGATACCCTTCACTAAAACTACGAAAAAAAATGGCTGTATGATTACTACACCAGGAGTAAATAAATTAGGATTATTAAATCACCATTCAGGCTACAGAGGGCAAGTTGAAATAAAAAACTCTAATTTACTTAATTCAAAAAAAATTATTTATTTAGAAGCTGATGTAGGAGATATAATTTTACTTCACAGACATTCTCCACATAGTTCTATACCAAATAAATCTAATAAATTTAGAATAAGTGCTGATCTTAGATATAATAAAGCAGGTCAAACATCTGGTCGTGAACCTTTGCCTAGTTTTTATGTCAAAAGCAAAAATAAAAAAAATATCACTGTCTCAAACTTTAAACAATGGCTTGTACTGTGGGAAAAAGCTAAAGAGAAATGCATACCAAGAAAATATGCTTTTAAATATCCTTTACCTACATTCAAAAACAATAAAAGAGATTTATCTAAGTTGATAAATTCCTAAAAAAATATTTTTTAAAATTTATATTTGTGTATAAGAGTTTATGAAAAAAATTTTAGTAATACAGCCTATTCATGAAGCTGGTATTAAATTGCTTGAAAGTAATCCAAATTATGAATTTGAAGTTGTTGAAAATGTTGATGCTGAATTTCTTAAATCAAAAATTAAAGACTGTGATGGTGCATCAATTAGAACTGCAAAATTAACTAGTGACGTAATTGAAGCAGCAAACAATTTAAAGATTATTTCAAGACATGGTGTTGGTTATGACAATATTGATTTAGAGGCTTCTAAAAAAAATAATTTAACTCTTGCAATTACAGCAACAGCAAATGCTGTGGCTGTGGCTGAGCACGTAATGTTTATGTTGCTTAATATATCTAAAAGAAAAAACATGTATGACGATACAGTTAAAAGTGGAAAATTTAGTGATAGAAATAAATTGCCCAAGACTGTTGAGCTTTGGAGTAAAAATATATTGATTGCTGGGTTTGGCAGAATTGGTCAAGCTTTAATAAAAAGATGTCTAGGATTTGAAATGAACGTTTTTATTTACGATCCTTTTGTTTCAAAAGATGTGATTGAAAAATTAGGTGGCATCAAAGTTGAGAGTATGGAAGATGCCTGTAAGGACATGGATGCAATTTCTCTTCATATTCCATTAAATGACAAAACTAAAAATATAATTAATTATGATTTGCTTAAAACTATGAAAAATAATTGCATCATAATCAACGCTGCAAGAGGTGGCATTGTTAATGAGGTTGATTTAGATAAAGCTTTGAATGAAGATTTAATTTTTGGGGCAGGCTTAGATGTTTTTGAAATTGAACCACCAGAAGCTAGTAATCCACTACTTAAAAATGATAAAGTTTTTCTAAGTCCACACACAGCATCATTTACAGAAGAGTGCATGACTAGGATGGGTAAAGAAACAGTACAAAATATTATTGATTTTTTTGATGAAAAGTTAGAAAAGTCTAAGATCATAAAATTATAATATGAAATTTAATGTAAAAAATTTTGGTTTTTTAGAAGTTTTAGTTTCAATTTCAGCAATTTTTGTTGTTGGAATGTTAATTTGGACTGTAAGTACCAGACCAGCCGTAGAAGCTAGAGCAAACCTTGTTAAAGATAATCACAATAAAGTAGTTAATTTAATTAATGATGAAATTAACAATTGTGGAAATAACGATGAGGGGAAATCTACAATTTGGGGTGACCCTTGTAATGGAGAATGGATAGCTGAAAAAGTAGTAAGCTATATTAATAAAAATCTTAATATTGAAAATCCCTTTTCGGAAGACACTACGGTAAGAACTGACCCGGATCCACGAATAAAAGCTGAAGGTAAAGCAGGCCAAGCTGTTGAGATGGGAGTAATTTTTGTGATGTCATCAAATTTTTTACCAGACCCTGGATCAGAATGGATTGTTGGTACATGTTTTAAATCGCCATGCGTTGCAGCTGGAAATAATGAATTAACTTCTGTTTATAGATAATTAATTTTTAAAGATTTCAATATTACTACTTTTTAAAGTTTCAGTTAAATATTTGTATCCAATCTTTGCGTACTCAAAAGGATTTGCTTTTGCCGGGTCTTGCTCTGCCTCAACCACTAACCATCCAGAATAATCTTTTGCTTTCAAAATATCAAACAAAGGCTTGTAATCAATACAACCATCACCTGGTACGGTAAAAGCACCTTCTAAAAAAGCACCTCTAAAACTTAAATCATTTTCTAAAGAATTTTCTAAAACATTTTTTCTAATATCTTTGCAGTGAATGTGTATTATACGACTGCTAAAATCTTCTAAGATTTTCTTTGAATTTCCTTGAGCAAATAACATATGTCCAGTGTCTAAAGTTAATTTCACACTATCATCAGTATTTTCTAATAACTTTTCTGTATCTTCATGAGTTTCAATTACTGTTCCCATATGATGATGATAAGCTAGAGGCATACCTTTATCTTCTAAATACTTAGCTATTTCAGATATCTTTTTATAAAAAGATTTACTTTCTTCCAAATCCATTTGTGGTCTTTCTGACAATCTTTTATTTGGATCTCCCTGCACCGAGTCACTTACCTCAGCAAAAACCATACAAGGTGAATTACAATCTTTAAAAAGAGTGAGCTGATCTTGAATTAAATCTATTTCTTCTTTAACAGAGTTGGTTCTAAGGTTTGCACCATACCATCCCGAACATAAATTAAGGTTGTGTTTTTTTAATAAAGGCAAAAGATCTTTAGAGTGTTTTGGAAACTTTCCACCTGACTCTATTCCTATAAAACCTGCTTCATTAGCCTCAGACAAACATTGTTCAAGTGGAGTATCTCCACCTAACTCTGGCATGTCATCGTTACTCCAAGCTATAGGTGCTATTCCTAATTTAACTGTCATAATTTTTAAAATTTTGTTAAGGTAAATTATAAAATTATGACCAAAATAAAAGGTAAAAAAATTAAACTTGGAATAGTTGGTGGTGGATCTGGATCTTGGATTGGTCATGTACATAGAATTGCAGCAAGATTTGATAATCAGTATGAAATTGTATCGGGTGTTTTTTCAAGAAACTTTAAAAATTCATCTAAATTTGGTCAAAGCTTAGGAATTGATAAAAATAGATGTTATTCAAATTATAAAGAAATGGCTAATAAAGAGGCAAAAAGAACAGATGGAATTGATGTTGTTGCTATCATGACCCCGCCTGGAAGTCATCAAGCCATAGCTGAAACTTTTATTAACAAAAATATAAATATAATTTCAGACAAACCATTCGCTGGAAATTTAAATCAAGCAAAAAGTTTATTTAAAAAAATTAAATCAAATAAAAAAATTAAATATGCTTTAACTCATAATTATTCTGCCTACCCAATGGTAAGAGAGGCCAAGGATTTGGTTGCAAAAGGTAAAATTGGGAAAATTAACTATATCAATGTTGAGTATGTTCAAGACTGGGCTGATGGAAATAAAATAACTAAAAATAATTCAAAAAAAATTCTTTCATGGAAATTACAAAAAAATATTGTTGGTACCTCTTCTGTTTTAAATGAAATTGGAAGTCACGCATATCACTTAGCTATTTATATTTCTGGATTAAAAGCGAAATCAATTTTTGCTGATATAAAACAAATATCAAAAAATATTAAAATGGACGATAATGCACAAGTTATGATTGACTTTAACAACAATGCCAAAGGAATTTTATGGACGAGTGTAAGTGCTAAAGGTGGAGTATACGGTTTAAGAATAAGATTATTTGGAGAAAAAGGAAGTCTCGAATGGATACAAAATGATCCTGGTTATTTAAAATTAAACCCAGCAAAAGGAGCAGTTAGATTGCTAGAAAGAGGTTTTCATGAGGCTAAATATTCTAAAAACTTTTCTAGAATAAAATATGGTCATCCAGAGGGATATTTAGATGCATTTGCAAACATATATAAAGAGTTTGCTAAATCACTTAAAAGTAAATCAAAAAATAAATTTCTTTATCCAAATGAAGATGAGGGTTTTGAAACTGCAAAATTTATTGATGCATGCAAAA